>Ga0334722_10005038_pt1 | contig 13494 bp, 17 predicted proteins | sample C3_bottom_MG_FD_207210 | JGI IMG/M metagenome (GOLD analysis project Ga0334722, IMG submission 207210) | Sediment microbial communities from Yellowstone Lake, YNP, Wyoming, USA - C3_bottom | ecosystem: Environmental > Aquatic > Freshwater > Lake > Sediment | place: USA: Wyoming | collected...
GTATTCATGCTGGCGGGCTTCGTCGTCACCAGCATGGTGCGCGAATTCAACGACAAGGTGATGGAACTCGTCCTGTCGCGGCCGCTGCGGCGCAGCAGCTATTTTCTGGGCAAGCTCGCGGGATACGCCGCGGTCGCGCTCGCGCTCGCGCTGATCGCCAGCCTGCCGCTCGCATTGTTCGCGCCGGCGCCGCGGGTTGCGTTATGGGGCTTGTCGCTGGCCTGCGAACTCGTGCTGGTGACGACATTCGCGCTGTTCTGCGTGCTTACCCTGACCCAGGTACTGTCCGCGCTTGCGGCCGTCGCCGGCTTCTATCTGCTGGCGCGCTCGATCAGCGCGCTGCAGATCATGGCCGCCAACCCGCTGTCGGAGGGCATCAGCCTGGGCCAGAAAGTCGTCAATTTCGTCATCGACGCGATCGCCTTCCTGCTGCCCGGCCTGGACCGCATGACCCAGACCGGCTGGCTGATTTATGGCGCGCCGACAGCGGCGGAAATCGCGCAACTGCTGGCGCAGACCGCGGCGTATGCGCTGCTGCTGTGCGGCGCCGCCCTGTTCGACCTGCAGCGCAAGAATTTCTGATGCGCGACGAACGCCCGCTAAGCCATGTGTCCATGCCGGTGCTGGCTTTGCTTGCCGTCGGTTTCGCATTGCAGGTTGGCCTGCATGCCACGCTGGCCAAGCCTCAGGCAAAAGCGCCGGACCTGCTGCCCCCGCCCGCCGCTGCGCTGCTGCGGCTGGCCAGCATGGGCGAACCGATCGCGCTGGCCAAGATCCTGATGCTGCAATTGCAGGCCTTCGATTACCAATCCGGCAGCAAGGTGCCCTACAAGGACCTGGATTACGCCCGCGTCGAGGATTGGCTCGCGCGCATACTCGAGCTGGACCCCGGAGGACAATACCCGCTGCTCGCGGCCAGCCGCCTGTACGCCGAAGTCCCGGACGAAGCGCGAGCGCGCAGCATACTCGATTTCGTCTACCGCCAGTATCTGCTCGACCCCAACCGCCGCTGGCCCTGGCTCGCGCATGCCACGTTCCTCGCCAAGCACCGCCTGAAGGACATGAATCTGGCGCTCAAATATGCGGCGGCTTTGCGCGAATACACTACGGCCAAGGACGTGCCGGCCTGGGCCGCGACCATGGAAATTTTTATCCGCGAAGACCTCAACGAACTGGAAACGGCGCGGGTGATGATAGGCGGCCTGCTCGCCGGCGGCAGGATCACCGACCCGGGCGAAATCAGGTTTCTGGACGGGAAGCTGAAGGAAATAGAGAAGCGCCTGGAGAAGGGCGTAAACCGAGCCCGACAAGAACGCTAAGGTAAATTGTCATAATATCGACATATCTGTCTGAATCCTGACGAATCCTGACTATACCCCGCCATAAAGTGTGGAATATCTCACTTAAAACCGGGCATGGATATTGCTCGTACAGCCCCACCACTAACTTTCTCCATTGGGGAAAAGACATGAAAACGAAACAAACCGGCTTCACCCTGGTCGAAATCGCCATCGTGCTGGTAATCATCGGCCTGCTGCTGGGCGGCATCCTGAAAGGCCAGGAAATGATTGCCCAGGCGAAGATCAAGAACGTTATCAATGATCTAAACGGCGTCATGGCCGCTATGAATTCCTACCAGGACAGATACCGCGCAATTCCGGGAGACGACAAAGGTGCAAATGCCCGCTGGACCCTCACAAACGAGCAAGGGGACGGCAATGGCTCCATTGCGGGCAAGTACAACACAACCACGGCAACCGAAGAATCGGCCCTGTTCTGGCGGCATTTGCGGCTTGCCGGATTTGTGTCCGGGACCGGCTGGGAGCAGCCATTCAACGCAGTGAGCGGGAAAATGGGCGTGCAAACTGGGGATTCAGTGCTGGCTGCGGGAGCATATGGTCCGGTACTAGCCACGGGCACTACAGTCTCAGGCTACACCGGGTTGATACTGTGCTCGGCCAATATGCCTGACAAAATTGCGATCTCCGTAGATTCCCAGACGGATGACGGCAACGCTACAACCGGCAGTGTACGAGCGGGTGTAGGGGGCGGGAACATAGACGTGCCCCCCGCGTCTAGCCCATACGTTGAAGACGGCACCAAGAGCTACCTTGTCTGTCGGACCCTGATCTAAACTTTCGTTATCCGAGCTGCACGCGGCTCGGACGACTGAAAAAAGGCCGGCCCCGCGCCGGCCTTTTTCTTTGCTCACCCCTGCAGCAGCCTGATTCCCGCCACGGCCAGCGGCGTTTGCCGTTCCCTGCCCTGCGGTCGTTCCCGCAACACTGCCGCGCGACCACCTCGATTCTGCAGCAGGCGCGCGCCACAGACCGGACCGCAATAGAACCGCTGTTGGCCTTGACCGGGAACTCGATCAGGCGGGACTGCACCTGAGCGGATCAGGTTGTCCGGTCCGCCTTGCCGCATCCGCCCGCAATGCCTACAATGCATGCACTGCAATCACAAAAGGTGACGTCATGGCCAATCTGACGATCCGCAATTTGGACGATGAACTCAAGAGCCTGCTGCGCCAGCAAGCGGCGCGCCACGCTTGCTCGATGGAGCAGGAGGCGCGCGACATCCTGCGCCGGGCGGTACAGGCGCAACCCGCCGGCACCGGTTTCGCGCAGCGAATTCAGCAGCGTTTCGCCGGTCTCAAAGCGGAAGACCTGCCAATTCCGAAGCGCCGCGCAGCACGCTTATCCGCCGCCCCGAAAGATTGAGCATGGGCGGTGTCCTGCTCGATACCAACGTCCTTTCCGAACTCATGCGCCCAAAACCCTCCACCGAGGTGCAGAACTGGTTTGGCCGGCAGCAAAATACGGCGTATTTCGTCAGCGCCATCACCCGCGCCGAGATTCTGCTAGGCATCGCCCTGCTCCCTCGCGGCAAGCGCCGCGACAGCCTGGCGTCAGCAGCCGAACAGATGTTCGACGAGGACTTTGCAGGGCACACGCTCCCATTTGACGGCGCCTGCGCCGCCGAGTACGCGTTACTCGTCGCAGAGCGCACCCGCCGTGGGCGTTCCATTTCGACCGAGGACGGCCAGATCGCCGCGACGGCATTGAGCCACGATCTGTCGCTCGCGACCCGCAACGCAAAGGACTTCAAGGGCATCGATGGTCTGACTGTTCTCGACCCCTGGGCTTGAGTGTGGCGGCGCGCCTCTGACTTGACAAGCTCGGATCTATTAGATATCTTTAAGATATCTAATGTGAAGGAGGCATTGCCATGAGCGTGCGTAACCAGAACAGCCAGATCGCCTTTCGCTACCGCGCCGTTGACAGCGCGACCGGCGTAAGCCGCGAGACGGCGAAGCGATTGGCCGCGCAGCTGGGCGTGGACGAGACCCAGGCGATCCACCAGGCGTTGCATGAGCTCGCGGTCCGGGTGCTGCCCCAGTATGAACAGGACGATGGCCCATTGACGGCAGCCCAAGTGAGGCAGATCAGGAAGCTCGTTCCGCAAGGCACCAGGCGTTCGGTCCGCTCAAGCCTGATCGAAACGGAATCGGCGTAGATGTCGGCGTGGTGGGCCGAGCCCACGGCAGGCGACATCGTCTGGTGCCATTTTCCGGATAACATCCGCCCGCGCCCGAAACCCCGGCCTGCCCTGGTACTCGTGGTATTCGACGACGACGCGCCGCAGTTCGAGGTGCGCGTCGCCTACGGAACGAGCCAGCGCACTACCCTGCTGCATCGGGGAGAGTTTTCCATCCTGCGCGACCGAAATGCCGCCGCTTTTGCCGCGGCGGGCCTCAGCTACGACACCAAGTTCGATTTGAAACAATGCATCGATCTGCCCTATACGACCGAATGGTTCTCGGTTCCGCCGGCAGCGCCGCATGGACAGACGCCCAAACTGGGAGTTTTGCATCCTTCTCTGGTTCGCGCGCTACAGGCCGCCTTCAGCGCCGCGACGGAATCATAAGATGGGTCAAAACCTCAACCAATTCTTGACCTGAAGTTCCGGCGCCGGGCATTGTGGCGCCAGGTTACGTGCTCATTTCATCCCCTGCAGCAAGCGGATTTCCGCCGTCTCCAGCGCATCGGGTTCGCCCAGCAGCACCACCACGTCGCCCATCTCGAAACGGGTCTCGGGCGCAGGCTCGCCCATGCGGATCCCGCGCCGGCGCACCCGCGTCACCGCGGCGCCCAGCGCCGCCAGATCGAGTTCGGCCAGCGTCTTGCCCACCGCATAAGCGCCCTGCGTCAGCGGCACTGAATGCAGGCGCGGCTGGCGGTGCTCGGCCCCATCCAGCGCTGCGTCGCCCTCGCCGTGGAAGAATCCACGCAGCAGGCTGTAGCGGGAACTGCGCACCTCGCGCATGCGACGCACCACGCGCGCCAGGGGCACGCCCATCAGCACCAGCGCGTGGCTGGCGAGCATCAGGCTGGATTCGAAGGCGTCGGGCACCACCTCGGCCGCTCCGGCCGCCTGCAGGCGCTCCATGTCGGTATCGTTCAGCGTGCGCACGATCACCGGCAGCGCCGGGTTGATCGCATGCGCGTGGTGCAGGATCTTGAGCGAGACCGGTGTATCGGCGAACGAAATCACCAGGGCGCTGGCGCGCGCGAGGCCCGCCGCGATCAGGGCTTCGCGCCGCGCGCCGTCGCCGTAGACCACCGACTCGCCCGCGGCGGCGGCTTCGCGCACGCGCTCCGGATCCAGGTCGAGCGCCACGTAGCCTATGCCTTCCCGCTCGAGAAAACGCGCCAGGTTCTGCCCGGTGCGACCATAGCCGCACAGCACCACGTGCTTCGCAGCCGCCATGCCGGAGACGGCGATTTGGTGCAGCGCCAGCGAGCGCAGCATCCATTCCGAGGCGACGAAGCGCAGCACCAGCTTGTCGCTGTACTGGATCAGGAAGGGCGCGCTCAGCATGGACAGGAGCATCGCGGCGAGAACGGGTTGCAGCAGCGCGTCATTCACGAGCTGCACGCCGCCCGCCTGCGCCAGCAGCACGAAGCCGAACTCGCCCGCCTGCGCCAGGGCCAGCGCGGTGCGCAGCGCATTGCCCGGGGTGGCCCCGAACAGGCGCGACAGCAGGGCGATCAGCGCGAACTTGAACAGCACCGGCGCCGCGAACAGCAGCAGCACCAGCGCGAACCGGTCGACCACCACCGACACATCCAGTTGCATGCCGATGGTGACGAAGAACAGGCCCAGCAGCAAATCGCGGAACGGCTTGATGTCCTCTTCCACCTGGTGCCGGTATTCGGTTTCCGAGATCAGCATTCCCGCCAGAAACGCGCCCAGCGCAAGCGACAAGCCGGCAAGCTCGGTGGCCCAGGCCAGGCCCAGGGTGATCAGCAGCACGTTCAGCACGAACAATTCGTTCGAGCGCCGCCGCGCCACGATGTGGAACCAGCCGCGCATCAGTTTCTGCCCGGCGAACAAAATCAGAAACAGCACCACCGCGGCTTTCGCCAGCGCCAGCGCCAGCACCGGCGCAAGGTGCTCGGCCGGCTGCGCCAGCGCCGGGATCAGAATCAGCAGCGGCACCACCGCCAAGTCCTGAAACAGCAGAACGCCGATGATCTCGCGCCCGTGCGCGGATTCGAGCTGCATGCGCTCGGCCAGGAGCTTGCTCACGATGGCGGTCGAGGACATGGCGAGCGCTCCGCCCAGCGCAAAACCGAGCTGCCAGGGAAAACCCAGCAGCCAGGCGGCGGCCGTCGGCGCGAACAGCGTGAGCAAAACCTGCACCATCCCCAGCCCGAACACCACGCGGCGCATGTTGAACAGCTTGGGCAGGCTGAATTCCAGGCCGATGGAGAACATCAGGAACACCACGCCGAACTCGGCCAGGTAGGCATAGCCGGGTTCCTTGCTCGCCGGGATCCATTGCAGCGCATTCGGCCCGATCGCCACGCCGACCAGGAGGTAGCCGAGCATCGGAGGCAGGTGCAGGATGCGCGCCACCACCACCACCAGCACGGCACTGGCCAGCAACACCAACACCAGTTCAAGCGGCGTGTTCATCGGGCGGCATGCCTCGGAAGGACGGGACTGGGGTTCTGCTATACTTTGATCCATGATACCTGCAGCATCCCGCATGGACAAAATATTACCGTCCAGAACCGCGCTGGAGCTGGCAAAACAGGTGCTCGCCATCGAAGCCGAAGCCATCCAGGGCCTCGCTGCGCGGCTGGGCCAGAGCTTTCTCGACGCCATGGCGCTGCTGCTCAACTGCAAGGGCCGCGTGGTGGTGAGCGGCATCGGCAAGTCCGGCCATATCGCGCGCAAGATCGCTTCCACCATGGCGAGCACCGGCACGCCGGCCTATTTCGTGCATCCCGCCGAGGCGAGCCACGGCGATATCGGCATGATCGCGCGCGACGACGTGCTGATCGCGCTATCGAACTCCGGTGAAAGCGAGGAGCTGCTCACGATACTCCCCATGCTCAGGCGCCAGGGGGCGCACCTCATCGCGATCACCGGCAATGCGAACTCGGCGCTGGCACGCGAGGCTGACGTGCACCTGGACGCGCACGTCGAGCGGGAGGCCTGTCCGCTGAACCTCGCCCCCACCGCCAGCACCACTGCCGCGCTGGCCCTGGGCGACGCGCTGGCGGTTGCGTTGCTCGATGCCAAGGGCTTCGGCACCGAGGATTTCGCGCGCTCGCATCCGGGCGGTGCGCTGGGGCGGCGCCTGCTGCTGACCCATGTGCGCGACGTGATGCGCACCGGCGACGACATGCCCTCGGTGCCTGAGGCCGCCGGCTTTTCCGAAGCGCTGCTCGAAATGTCGAAAAAGCGCCTGGGCATGACCGCGGTGCTCGATGCCACCGGACGCGTCAGCGGCGTATTCACCGACGGCGACCTGCGCCGGACACTGGCCCAGGTCGGCGACATCAAGGCCGCGCGCATCGCCGACATCATGACGCGCAAGCCGCGCACCATCAGCCCCGACAAGCTCGCGGCCGAAGCGGTGCAGATCATGGAGGAGCACAAAATCAGCCAGTTGCTGGTGGTGAGCGACGAAGGCAAGCTCGTGGGTGCGCTGAACATGCACGATCTGTTCCGCGCCAAGGTAATCTGAAGCCGGATGGATGACGCCTTGCGCCACGAAGACCCGGACAACGCGCTCAAGCGCGAAAGCCCGGATGGCGCGATTCATCGCGCCAAGAACCTGAAACTGATGATTTTCGACGTCGACGGCGTCATGACCGATGGCACGCTCTATTACTCCGAGCGCGGGGAGGAACTGAAGGCGTTCAACATCCGGGACGGCCTGGGCATCAAGCTGCTCAGGCAATACGGCGTCGAGGTCGCGCTGATCACGGCCAGAAGTTCGCGCGCAGTCGAACTGCGCGCTGCCAATCTCGGCATCGCGCACCTCTACCAGGGCGCGGAGGACAAACGCGGCGCCTATGCCGCGCTGCTGGCGCGACTTGCGCTCGCCGCCGAGCAGTCGGGCTACATGGGCGATGACCTTCTCGACCTGGCGCTCATCACCCGCTGCGGCTTTGCCGCGACCGTGCCGGCCGCGCCGCAGGCGGTGAAGAGCCGCGCCCACTATGTGACGCAAGCGCACGGCGGGCATGGCGCCGTGCGCGAAGTGTGTGAGTTCATACTGCGCGCGCAAGGCACGCTGGAACGCGCCATCAGCGCCCATCTGCAATGAAAAAACGTGACCGGCCGTCCAATCTGTTTCCGTTGCTCCTGGTGCTGGCGCTGGCCGCGGCCAGTCTGTGGCTGGAACGGGCGGTACAGGCGCCCGAGCGCGATAATTCAGGGAAAACCCGCCACGATCCTGACTTCATCGCCGAGGACTTCGGCATCAGCAAGCTCGACGCCGGCGGCAAGCCCGAGTACAGCCTCTCCGCTGCGCGCATGCTGCATTATCCTGACGACGAAAGCACCGATATCGTGGCGCCGCATCTGGTGCAGCGCCACGGCGACGACGCCACTATCGTGATCCGCGCCGACCGCGGCCAGATCTCGAGGAGCGGCGATGAAGCGAGTTTCTTCGGCAACGTGGTGGTCGTGCGCGAGGCCGGCCGGGGCCGAAACGAATTACGCGTGCAGACCGAATACCTGCAGGTCGTTCCCGACCGGGATATCGCCCGCACCGACAAACCGGTGACGATTACCGAGGGACGATCCCGGCTCAGCGGAGTCGGCATGGAGTTCAACAACAAGACGCGGCAGTTCGCACTGCTGTCGCAGGTCAGAGGCACGTTCGATGCGGGGAAATAGGAAAATTCGCGCACTCATTGTCTGCGCCGGCTGCGCGGGACTACTGGCCGGACCGGCCCAGGCGGAGCGGGCCGACCGCGGGAGGCCGATCAATCTGGAGTCCGACCGCATGCAGGTCGACGACGTACAGAAGACCAGCGTGTTCGAAGGTAAGGTGGTGATGACGCAGGGCACGCTCAGCATACACGCCGACAAGATCACGGTGCGCCAGGACAAGGACGGCTATCAGTACGGCGTCGCCAGCGGCAATCCGGTCACGTTCCGGCAAAAACGCGATGGCGCCGAGGGCTACATCCAGGGCGAGGCCGAGCGCATCGAATACAACAGCAAGCTGGACCGGGTGGAGTTTTTCAACCGTGCGCGGCTGCTGCGTGAACCCGCCGACGAGGTACGCGGCAACTACATCTCCTACGATTCCCGCACCGAGTATTTCACCGTGACCGGCGGCCCCGGCACAGGCGCCAGCGCGGCCGGCAGAGTGCGCGCAGTGATCCAACCGCGCCCTGAAACAGCAGACACCGGCAAGACTGCGTCGCCCGACGCGACGAAGCGCTGACGCCGCATGAGCCAGCTCATAGCCAGCAATCTGAAGAAACGCTACAAGTCGCGCGTCGCGGTCCAGGATGTATCGCTGGAAGTGCAAAGCGGCGAAGTGGTGGGCCTGCTCGGGCCGAACGGCGCCGGCAAGACCACCTGCTTCTACATGATGGTCGGATTGGTGCGCCTGGACGGCGGAAGCATCGGCCTGGACGGCACGGAAATCGGCAAGTTTCCGATCCATCGCCGGGCGCAGCTGGGACTGTCCTACCTGCCCCAGGAAACTTCGGTCTTCAGGAAACTGACGGTGCAGGAGAACGTGCAGGCGGTGCTCGAACTGCAGGACCTGTCCGAAGCGGAAGTCGACGAGCGCCTGGAAAACCTGCTGCGCGAACTGCATATCGCGCATTTGCGCAACAACCCGGCGCTGTCGCTCTCCGGCGGCGAGCGCCGCCGCGTCGAAATCGCGCGCGCCCTTGCCACCCAGCCCAGGTTTATCCTGCTCGACGAACCGTTCGCCGGTGTCGACCCGATCGCCGTGCTCGATATCCAGAAGATCATCGGTTTTCTGAAGCAGCGCGGCATCGGTGTGCTCATTACCGATCACAACGTGCGCGAGACCCTGGGCATCTGCGACCACGCCTACATCATCAACGAAGGATCGGTGCTGGCGCAGGGCAAGCCGGATGAAATCGTCTATAATGAAAACGTGAGACGAGTGTATCTGGGAGAGCATTTCCGCATGTAGCCAGGGTCTGACACCACCCGACGCTGCGCTCCCGCACAAGATGAAACAAGCCCTGCAACTCAAGCTGTCGCAACAGCTGACCCTGACACCGCAGTTGCAGCAATCCATACGGCTGCTGCAATTGTCCACCCTGGAGCTGAACCAGGAGTTGGAGAAGTTCCTGATGGAAAACCCGCTATTGGAGCGCGACGAGGCCGAAGTGGAGCCCGTGGCCGCGCCGCCCAACGGCGCGGCGCGCGAGGAATACGTTGCCAGCCCCGCCGAAACCCCGGCCGATGACTCGAGTTCGAGCGACCCGGCCGATATCGACTGGTTTGCCGATGCGCCTTCGGGCGCCGCGCGGCGCGACGACGGCGAAGAGTCGGAATATCCGCAACTGGCGGCGTGCACGCCCACCCTGGGCGAATACCTGATGGGGCAGCTCGCGCTGACCCAGCTGTCGGCGCGCGACAAAAGCCTGGTCAACACCTTGATCGCGGCCCTGGACGAAGGCGGTTACCTGGCGCAGAGCCTCGAGGAAATCGCCGAAATGCTGCCGCCGGAACTGGAAGTCGGGCTGGATGAACTGCAGATCGCCCTGCACCATCTGCAAAGCCTGGACCCCGTCGGCGTCGGCGCACGCACGCCCGCCGAATGCCTTGAACTGCAGTTGAAGGCCCTGCCTCCGGACACCCCGGCGCGCGAGCTCGCGATCGGCATCGTGCACGCTCACCTGGAGGCGCTCGCCGCGCACGACTTCGCCCGCCTGAAACGGCAGTTGCACTGCGACGAAGAGAGACTGCGCTGTGCGCAGCACCTGATCCAGAGCCTGAATCCGCATCCCGGCGCCGAATATGCGGTGAACGAGACGCGCTATATCGTGCCGGACGTGATCGTCACCAAGGTGAAAAATGCCTGGAACGTCAGGCTCAATCCCGATGCCATGCCCAAGCTGCGCATCAACCGCATGTACGCGGAGATTCTGCAAAACAAGCTGCATTCGGCCGGCGGCCAGATGACCAATCAGCTGCAGGAGGCGCGCTGGCTGATCAAGAACGTGCAGCAGCGCTTCGAGACCATACTGCGCGTGGCGCAGGCGATCGTCGAGCAGCAGCGGCGGTTCTTCGACCACGGCGAAGTCGCGATGCGCCCTCTGGTGCTGCGCGAGATCGCCGAAACCCTGGGCCTGCACGAATCCACGGTGTCCCGCGTCACCACGCAGAAATTCATGGCCACGCCACGCGGGATTTTCGAGCTGAAATATTTTTTCGGCAGCCATGTAGCCACCGAAACAGGCGGCGCCTGTTCGGCCACGGCGATCCGCGCGCTGCTGAAACAACTGGTCCAGGCCGAGGACGGCAAGAAACCGCTGTCCGACAGCAAAATCGCACAGATCCTCGGCGAGCAGGGCATCGTGGTGGCGCGCCGCACCATCGCCAAGTACAGGGAATCGCTGAATATTCCCCCGGTCAGCCTTCGCAAGTCGCTGTAATTTTAGAAGGAGTCGAAGATGAACGTCCAGGTCAGTGGTCATCACGTCGAAGTCACCCAACCCATCCGCGATTACGTGCTGTCCAAGCTTGAACGGGTGCAGCGCCATTTCGACCAGGTCATAGAAATCAACGTCATCCTGTCGGTGCAAAAACTTCGACAAAAGGCGGAAATCAGCGTCCACATGCCCGGCAAGGACATCCATGTCGAAAGCGACGACGAAGACATGTACGCAGCCATCGACCTGATGATGGACAAACTGGACCGCCAGATTATCAAGCACAAGCAAAAGGCCTACGCCCACCCCCACGACGCCATCAAACGCAAGGCGGAGGAGGAATAACCCCAGCATAGAAATTGCGGTAGAATGGCGCGCCTTCCGGCATCGACCGCCCGATCCAGGCGCGCCGGAATCCCGCCGCCCACCTCTCTTGCGCTATGAATCTCATCTCAAAACTATTGCCGCCCTCGAACATCGTTCTCGACCTCGATGTCAGTAGCAAGAAGCGCATGTTCGAGCAGGCCGGGCTTATTTTCGAGAACAACCAAGGACTCGCGCGCAGCCTGGTGTTCGACAGCCTGTTCGCGCGCGAGCGCCTGGGATCGACCGGCCTGGGTCAGGGCGTGGCCATTCCACACGGCCGGATCAAGGGTTTGCGCGAAGCGGTGGCGGCGTTCGTGCGCCTCGGCACTCCGGTACCCTTTGACTCCCCCGACGGCAAACCGGTCAAACTGTTGTTCGTGCTGCTGGTGCCGGAGCAGGCAACCGAGCAGCATCTGCAAATCCTGTCGGAGCTGGCGCAGATGTTTTCCGATCCCGACTTGCGCGAGCAATTGATCCAGACCCAGGACGCCGGCGACCTGCATCAACTCATCAGCAATTGGCAACCCGATGTTACAGACCAGCATCGCGCGGCTGTATGAAGACAATGCCGCCCGGCTGGGCTTAGGCTGGGTTACCGGCCGCGGCGGCGAAGCGCTGCCGGTGCGCCGCGACAGCGCCGATACCGCCGCGCTGGTCGGCCATCTGAACCTGATCCACCCCAACCGCATCCAGGTACTGGGACGGCGCGAACTGGCCTATATCGACGGCTATAGCGGCGACGCCACGGAGCAGGTCATCGCCAACCTGTTTGCGGCAGAACCGGCCGCCATTATCCTCGCCGACCGGCTGACCGGGCCGGAGCCCCTGCTGCGCATAGCGGAGGCGAAGAACGTGCCGGTGCTGGCGACCGCTTCCCCCGCCGACGCCGTCATCGATACCCTGCGCCGCTATCTCGCCAAGATCCTGGCCGATTCGACCTCCAGGCACGGCGTGTTCATGGACGTGCTCGGCCTGGGCGTGCTGATCACGGGCGAATCGGGCGTGGGCAAGAGCGAGCTCGCGCTGGAGCTGATCAGCCGCGGCCACGGCCTCGTGGCCGACGACGTGGTCGAGATTTCGCGCATCGCCGCCAAGACCCTGGAAGGGCGCTGCCCGCCGCTGCTGAAGGATTTCCTCGAGGTGCGCGGCCTGGGCGTGCTCAACATACGCGTCATTTTCGGCGAGACCGCGGTGCGGCCGAAAATGAACCTCAAGCTGATCGTGCACCTGGAAAAGCCAGGCCAGGCCGGCGCGGCCCCGACAGATCGCCTGCCCCTGCACGAACTCACCGAGGACATCCTCGGCCTGCCTATCCGCGAGGTCGTCATTCCGGTGGCGGCGGGGCGCAATCTGGCGGTGTTGCTGGAGGCCGCGGTGCGCAATTACATACTGCAGCTGCGCGGCTACGACAGCACGCAGGAATTCATCGCCCGCCAGCAGGGCGAACTGAAGCGCGAGGTCAACTGATATCGCGCATCGGCGTTATAAGGCTGGCAGTGACTTTGTCGATAACCCAATCCGGAGGGCAACCATGAACCAATTGTTGGCAGCACTAGTGGCGGGTCTGTTCTGCATATCCGTGGCGCAGGCCCAGGACAAGAAACCGGCGGAAAAATCGGCGCCGCCCGCGGCGGAGAAGAAAATGAGCGCCCAGCAGAGCAAAATGGGCGATTGCAACAAGGAAGCCAAGGAAAAGAAACTCAGCGGCGACGAGCGCAAGAAATTCATGAGCAGCTGCTTGAAGGGCGGGGACGCGCCGCCTGCGGCGGCTTCGGCGGAAAAGCCGAAAGACCAGAAGCAGAAGATGGGCTATTGCAACAAGGAAGCCGGGGCGAAAAAGCTCAAAGGCGACGAGCGCAAGAAATTCATGAGCGAGTGCCTCAAGGGCTAGGCAGCAGTTGATACAAGGGGGCGCACGCCCCCTTGCTGCAGCCTTGCGATTTGGCGCGGACGAGAACCCGTCCGCGCGGATCGCCGATTGCGCACGGATAAGAAACGCATCCGTGCGCAATCGGCGATCTTGGATAAAACCCCTGTGCTGTCCTGGTTTTCATCAATAACCGTGTTCTTGTGCGGATGTGCTTTTCATCCGCACAAGAACACGTATATGGACCCCTCCTCGTTTGCAAGCACCCCGTTCTTTGGCGGTAAGGTACGACTGCGCACGTAT
>Ga0334722_10005039_pt1 | contig 13493 bp, 9 predicted proteins | sample C3_bottom_MG_FD_207210 | JGI IMG/M metagenome (GOLD analysis project Ga0334722, IMG submission 207210) | Sediment microbial communities from Yellowstone Lake, YNP, Wyoming, USA - C3_bottom | ecosystem: Environmental > Aquatic > Freshwater > Lake > Sediment | place: USA: Wyoming | collected...
GTAGAGGTTGGAAACACGTTCCATCTGGAAACAAAATATACAGACGCGCTAGATTTGTATTATTATGACGAAAAAGGTGATAAACAATCAATTGTTATGGGTTGTTATGGAATTGGTATCAGTCGTATTATGGGTGTGATTGCAGAATTATTCTCGGACGACAAGGGATTGGTATGGCCGGAAAATATCGCTCCGTTTAAGGTATATCTGGTGCGAATCGGTGAAGAGGCTGCAACAGCTCAAGCAGATGCGCTGTACGAAGAGTTAAAGGCAAAAGGAATAGAAGTAATGTACGATGATCGTGACGTCAGACCGGGCCAAAAATTTGCTGACAGCGAATTAATCGGCATACCTTATCGTGTCACAGTTTCCGACCGATTGATGGCTGATGGTATGTACGAATTAGTTGAACGAAAAGGTGGCGAAAAAACCATATTGACACATGACCAGCTGCTTGCTAAACTAAACTGACTATAAAAATCTTTATAGGATTCTGCGATATACGTAGACAGAGTGTGTGGTGCTGTAGGAAGCACCTTTTCTAATGAATAAGGATAAATAAGAATGAAGAAATTATATCAAATCACCACTGAAGGACGCAAAGAACTTGAATCAGAACACAAGGATCTTATTAGTCGCCGCGGCGAAGTGGCGATCAAGATTGCCGAAGCCCGTGATTTCGGAGATCTTAGCGAAAACGCTGAATATGATGTTGCTCGTGAAGAGCAAGGTCTAGTCGAGACTCGTATTGCTGAAATTGAAGATATTTTGCAAAATGCCGAAATTATCAAAAACGGCAACAAATCAAAAGTTGCTCTTGGCAGCAAAGTCGAATTAAAACTAGGCAAAAAACAGATTATTTATTCAATCGTCGGTCCAGTTGAAGCAAACCCACTAGAGGGCCGAATTAGCAACGAATCACCAATTGGCGTAGCGCTATTTGGTAAAAAAGTTGGCGACATGGCTACGATTGTTACTCCAAAAGGTGAAGTAACTTACGAAATCGCAAGCATTTGCTAGAGTTGGGGATTGGGAAATAGGAAATAGGAAATAGGGCAGAAGGCAAATGAGCCAGCTGCTATTGTGTAATTATCCCCATTTCCCATTTCCTAATCCCTACACCAATAACATAACCACCTCTTGGGTGGTTATGTTATAATTGGCTGATATGGCGACATTAAAAGATTTCCGCGACGAGCGATTACGAAAACTAAAAGAATTACGTGATTTAGGTATAAATCCATATCCGGCTGATTCACATCGAACACATAATGCAGGTGATATTATTTCTGGATTTGATGGTCTAGAGGGCCAAATTGTCACTATTTCTGGCCGTATTGTTGGTATTCGTAAATTTGGCAAACTAGCTTTTATTGTTGTTAAAGATTTTAGCGGCCAAATTCAGTTTTTTATGCGTTCGGATATTGTCGCTGGGTTGGATGTTGCTAATAATCAAATTGGTATTGCCGAATTACCATTGCTGGATACAGGTGATTTCGTAGAGGGAACTGGTAAAGTTATCAAAAGCCAAACCGGTGAAATTTCGATTGAAGTCACTAATTTACGTCTGCTAACTAAAACATTGCGACCAATGCCAAGCGCTACCGAAGGCTTTACCAATAAAGAAGAGCGTATGCGCCGTCGTTATGTCGATATGAACGTCAACCAAGACGTACGCGATCGTTTTGTCCGTCGATCTAAATTTTGGCAAGCTACGCGTGATTTTTTGAATCAGCATGAATTTATTGAAGTAAACGTTCCGGTGCTAGAACACACAACTGGTGGTGCTGATGCAAACCCATTTGTGACTCATATGGACGCATTGGACCAAGATTTTTATTTGCGAATTAGCCATGAATTGCCATTGAAACGTCTAGTCGGTGCCGGCTACGAAAAAGTTTACGATATTGGTCCTCGTTTTAGGAACGAAAATTACAGCGACGAACATTTGCCAGAGCATATTGCTATGGAATGGTACTGGGCATACGCTGATTGGCAAGACGGCATGAAATTCATGGAAGAAATGTATCGTTTTGTTATCGAAAAAACATTCGGTAAATTACAATTCGAATTGGACGGTAAACATGTTGATATGGGCGCCAAATGGGAAATCTGGGATTACGCAACAATCATCCGTGAACGCTACAATATCGATGTTTATAACAGTTCGTTAGATGAAGTTAAACAGGCGTTGATTGATAATAAATTAGAAGTTCAGCAGACTGAAAATCGTGCTAGGGGCATTGATAAATTATGGAAAAATATCCGCAAGGACGTTGCAGGTCCAGTTTGGTTGATTAATACGCCAAAATTCATTAGCCCACTTGCCAAAAGCAATCCAGGTAGTGAAGATTCAGTTCAACGATTCCAGGCAGTTATTGCTGGGTCCGAACAATGTAATGGCTTTTCAGAACTTAACGATCCAATTGATCAGTTAAATAGGTTTGTAGAGCAACAAGGCATGCGTGAAGCAGGTGACGATGAGGCAATGATGTTAGACATCGACTTTGTCGAAATGTTGGAATACGGTATGCCACCAGCATGTGGTTTGGGCTATAGTGAACGCGTATTTTGGATTTTTGAAGGCGTAACCGCCAGGGAAGGTGTGCCTTTCCCTCAATTACGTGCCGAAATTGACAGCAATACTCGCGAAATATATTCCGACATCAAACTCGGTTAATTAATTTGCTATACTAGCAACATGAAACGATTCATTTTTGGGTTAATGATTGTTGCACTATTGTTAGCTACGCAAATAAACTTTGTGCACGCAACTGTAAATGATTTTGTCATCAAAGATTTTCAGGCCGACTATTATTTAGATAAAGACAATAGCGGTCATTCGACTTTAAACACAGTCGAAAATATCACGGCCGAATTTCCAGAATTTGATCAAAATCATGGCATCGAACGGGCTGTCGTATCAACATATGACGGTCATACTACCAGTCTACAGATTCAATCAGTTACAGATCAAAATGAAAAAAGTTTGTCGTATTCGACTAGCTGGCAAAATGACAATCTGGTACTGCGAATTGGCGACAAAGATACATATGTTCATGGTATGCAGACATACATAATTAAATATACACAGCGTGATGTTACGCGATTTTTTGCTGACACAAATGACGATGAGTTTTACTGGGATACGAATGGTTCGGGATGGTATCAGGTGTTTGACAATCTTACGGCTCGTATCCATGTTGGTGCAGATATTGCAGGTGATTTGACCGGTAATAATGCTTGTTATTTCGGCATAGCAGGATCGAGCCAAAAATGTGTAATTACTAAGTCCGACAATGTATTGACGGCCAACGCCAAAAATCTTAGTCCTGGCGAAAATATAACAGTTGCTATTGGTTTCAAGCCGCATACATTCACCGAATATCAGATGTCATTTAGCGATTTCATCACAAAATATATGGCAATTATTTCGGTGGTAATTGGCTCTGTAATAACGATATTTATTATTGTGCTTAGAATGACAAAAGGTAAAAGCGCACCTGGTCGCGGAACTATAATTGCTGAATACCTGCCACCACGCGATATTGATGTTGCGATGTCATCTGTAATACTTAATAAAATGCAGACCTGGGCAGCAGCAATGTATATTGATTTAGCAGTTCGTCATAATATACGAATTGTTGAACGTGAAACAGATGCTTTTAGCTTGGAATACATCAAAATTGATAAATTAACTGATACAGAAACCACAGTCATAAAGGCGCTATTTGGTGATAACCCAAAAGAGGGCGATAGATATGATGTCGACAAAAGCAAAACCAATTCAAAACTTGCGTTCAAACTTATGTCGATATATAGGCAAGTTAAGCGCACCGCAAAATCGCAAGGCTATTATATTATCGATAACAAACTACGAATTACCATGGCTATTTTGGCATTAATTGCCGCAGGTCAATCATTTGTGTTTTGGATATTATCAAGTAGTGGCTTGTCATTGTATGTTGAATCATTACCTATTATTGGGATAGCATTTGCTGCTATCGGACTAACAATAGTGGCGATGATGAAACCATTGTCCGCTAAGGGCCGCGAGTTATTTGATTATCTAAAAGGGCTGGAAGTCTATATTAATACTGCCGAAAAGGATAGAATTGCAGTTTTACAAAGTCCAAAAGGTGCCGAAAAAACCCCAGTTAATACTGATGATGCTGGACTGATGCTGCATTTGTACGAGCGAGTGTTGCCGTACGCGGTTTTATTTGGCAGCGAAAAAGAATGGGTAAAAACACTTGGTAAATACTACGAACAGCAAGAAACGTCGCCTGACTGGTACGTCGGCAATAGCGCATTTAACGCAGTGATGTTTAGTTCGGCGTTCAGTAATTTTTCGGACAGTGTCTATAGTAATAATTATATTCAGTCATCCAGTTCGTCATCTGGTGGATCGGGCGGTGGTGGCTTTTCTGGCGGCGGTGGAGGCGGCGGTGGAGGCGGCGGCTGGTAATCATACAAATCATACTTTGCTATATACGCAGGGCTAAGTACTAGGGTATTATAGATATATGATTGAGGTGAAAAATATATCTAAAACGTACGGTAAAAAAGATAATGTTTTCAAAGCATTAACCGATGTTAGTTTTACGATTCCTGATGGAGCAAGTGTTGCAATTTTGGGCAAATCTGGCAGTGGCAAATCAACCCTGATGCATGTTATGAGCGGACTTGATAAACCTGAAACAGGTGAAATTATTATTGATGGAAAAAATATACTAACACTAAAACAAAAAGAAGTTGATAAATTTCGTTCAAATAAAATGAGCTTTATTTTTCAAAGTTTTTTTGTTCAAGCCAATGAAAGTTGTTACGACAATGTTAGTTTGCCATTAGAGATTGCAAATTTATCTGCAAAAACCCGTCGTAAAAAAATTGAAGTAGCCTTAGAAGCCGTAGAATTAATGGATAAAATGAAAGCCAAGGCGCGAGAGCTATCTGGTGGTCAAAAACAAAGATTGGCGGTTGCCAGGGCAATCGTAAACAGTCCTAGGATTTTATTTGCTGATGAGCCAACTGGTAACCTAGACAGCGTTACTGGTGCAGTGGTTGAAGATTTATTGTTTGATTACAACAAAAAAAATGGGGTGACTTTGATTGTTGTTACGCATGACCCTGATTTAGCTAGTCGATGCGATATGCAAATTAATATCAAAGACGGCAAGATTGAATCGATAAAGGGGAATAAATAATGAAAATTCGCGATATAACGATTCGGGCTGGGCGTAGCCTAAAGCAAGCGAAGGCCAGAACATTACTAACCAGTCTGGCGATTGGTGTTGGCGCATTTACTATTGTGCTTAGTTTGGCTGTTGGTGCTGGCGGACGAGCTTATGCTGGCGATATTATCAGCAGTAATACCAATGTGCATGAATTATACGTTCAATCAAAACAAGAAGGTGGTCGTGTATCGACTGCACCAAAAAAGTATTCAAATGATCCAGCGATAAATTACGGTGGGGGTGTGAGTGTCAAATTATTAAAACAGTTAGATATTGATAAATTGTCGGCTATTTCTGGAGTAAAGTCGGTAACACCATACTATATGGTTAGTCCAAAATATGTCACCACAGCAGGACAGGATAAATATCAGACTAGTGCCGAGACATTTAGTAGTAGTATTAAATTAGATTATGTTGCCGGAAATTCTGACGGAATTGAAAAGCAGGGTGTAGTTGTGCCAGATGGTTATCGTGAAGTGTTTGGTTACGCGACTGCTCAAGATTTTTTGGGCAAGACCGTTCAGGTTGCCGTTGAAAGTGGAAGTAGTAACCTATTACAGCCTGAAATAAAACTCTTCGATTTTAAAGTTGTTGGTGTAATTAAGCAATCAGCACTGGCAGTAGTAAACGGTAGTAATGGATTGCAAATTTTCGAAAAAGATATGAAGACGCTATATGACTATCAAAAACAGGGGACGGCTTTGTACGGTACCTACATGGCAGCGACTGTGATTATTAACGATAACGCTGATGCAAAAGTTGTGAAAACAGCTATTGTTGATGCGGGTTATGATGCAAAAACGGCCGAAGATTTGATGAGTTTTATTTTCCAGTTCATTAACGTCTTACAGGCAATCTTGATTGGTTTTGGTGTATTGGCGGTACTTACATCAGTCTTTGGGATTATCAATACGCAATATATTAGTGTACTAGAGCGTACTCAACAGATTGGTCTAATGAAAGCCCTTGGTATGCGACGTCGTGACATTGGTAGATTATTTAAACTTGAAGCAGCTTGGATTGGTTTTATCGGTGGTGTAATTGGTGGTGGCCTTGCAGTCGTGTTTGGTTTAATAGCTAATCCACTGATTAGCGATGCATTAAACATTGGTAAAGTAAGTTTGATTATCTTTGACCCACTTAGTGTGATTAGTGTTGTTGCTGGGCTTGTAATCGTGTCTGTAGTATCAGGGATTTTACCTGCACGCAAAGCAGCCAAGTTAAATCCAATTGATGCACTTCGAACCGAGTAGTAAAACTTTTAATCAACAGATAAAAATCTGGTACAATAATTACATGTTAGATATTCGATTTATCCGCGAAAATTCAGAGGCAGTCCAAATCAACGCTAAAAATAAAGGTTATGACGTAGACGTTACATCACTTTTACAGCTTGATTCATCCCGCCGTGAGTTGCAAACTCAAGTTGATGAATTGCGTGCTAAACGTAATGATATCGTATCGCAAACCAAAGGTGGGCGACCATCAGAAGAATTAATTGCACAGGGCAAGGCAATTAAGGATCAATTGGTCGGCATCGAGGATAAGTTCAAGGTTGTTGATGTTAATTTCATGACTCTTTTGAAAAAAGTGCCAAATATGGCGCTTGCCAATGTACCAGTTGGAACTACCGAAGACGAAAACGTAGTTACTAAAACTGTTGGTGAACCAAAAAAGTTCGAATTTAAACCTCGCAATCATGCTGAAATTGCAATTGAACGAGGCTGGATAGACAAAGAACGAGCCGCTAAAGTTGTTGGCAGCCGTTTTGCCTATATTAAAGGCGATTTAGTAAAACTGCAGATGGCAATCGTTCAATTTGTAATAAATACGCTTAGTGATGAGGCCAAAATTGCTGAAATTGCCAAGGGTGCTGGATTGGACGTGTCTACAAAACCATTAACGCCAATTTTGCCACCACTAATGATAAAGACTGAAATGTATGATGCTATGGACCGCTTAGAGCCTCGCGACGAGCGATACAAGATAGAAGGCGATGATTTGTGGTTACAGGGAAGTGCCGAGCATGTATTGGGTAGTATGCATGCTGATGAAATTTTCAATGAATCTGATTTGCCACTGCGATACTTGGGATATGCAACCAGTTTTCGACGTGAAGCCGGAACATACGGCAAAGATATGGAAGGCATTTTCAGAATGCACCAATTCGATAAGCTTGAAATGGAAAGCTTTACGACAGCTGATGACGGTCACAAAGAACATTTGTTGTTTGTTGCCATCCAAGAATATCTGCTGGTTCAGTTGGGATTACCATATCGAGTATTGGAAAAATGTACTTTTGATATTGGTAAACCAAATGCTTGTGGAGTTGATATGGAAACTTGGTTACCAGGCCAAGACAAATATCGCGAAACTCATACTGCAGACTACATGACCGATTATCAGGCACGCCGATTAAATACTCGCGTTAGGCGTGAATCTGGCAATTTGGAGTTAATTCACACCAACGATGCAACCGCGTTTGCTGTTGGACGAATTATGATTGCAATTATTGAAAGTGGTCAAACTGCCGACGGTAAAGTCAATGTTCCAAGTGTTTTGCAGCCTTATCTTGCCGGTCGAACGATGCTATAATAAGAGTAGCACCGACCGATAAACAAAAAGGAGGGCAGTATGATTACAACAATTCAAGTTACAGGTATTGCGTATGAAGTTGACGACAACACCCGCAAATATGTGATAAAAAGAATTGGAAGGCTGGATCGTTATCTGCCAAGGCACGCTCGCAAGACTGTCTCTGCCGAGGTCAAACTTGAAGAAGTAAACCATGCCCATGGTAATAAATATCAGGTAGAGGTTCTATTGAATGTGCCCGGCAAAATCGTAACAGCCAAGGATTCAACTAGCAATATATTAGCCGCTGTTGATATTGTCGAAGCGAAAATTCAAGCTCAATTACGTGACTATAAACAATCAGCCATTGCGCATATTGGTAATCGTGGCGTAATGAGTCGTTTCAAACGCAGTTTTCAACGCGAATTATAGCAATTGGTATCTTGTCTAATCGCCTCTAAGGCCGTATAGTAAGGTGTAGTATTTCACTTTAGTTTTAATAGGGAGCGGTTTTTAGCTATGGTAAGCAAACAAAATGTTTTAACCAAGATATTCGGCGACCCTCAAGCACGTCTTTTGAAGGGTCTGCAAAAGAAAGTAGTTGCGGTTAATGCACTATCTGAAAAATATAATAAAATGTCTAAAAAGGAACTTAGGGAACAAACCGAGGTTCTGAAAAAAAGATTACAGAAAAAGGGGATTACTCTCGATAATTTAATGCCAGATGCGTTTGCGTTAGTTCGTGAATCAAGTGACCGAGTTTTGGGTATGCGCCACTTTGATGTTCAGTTGATTGGCGGTATGGCGCTTCATGAAGGCAACGTTGCCGAGATGAAAACAGGTGAGGGAAAAACTTTGGTGGCGACTTTGCCTGTGTATTTGAACGCACTTGAAGGCAAGGGCGTACATGTTGTTACGGTCAACGATTATTTGGCGCAACGCGATGCCAGCTGGATGGGTGGAGTCTACCATTTCTTGGGCCTAGAAACTGGTGTTATTATCAACGACGCATCATTTATTTATGATCCAAATTACGATAATGAAGCTCATGATGATGCACGCATGAAACATTTGCGTCCATCAACTCGCAAAGAGGCATACGCGGCTGATATTACATACGGAACAAACAATGAATTCGGATTTGATTATTTGCGCGACAACATGGTTAACGAAGTCGATTTGTTGCGCCAACGCGGCTTAAACTTTGCAATCGTCGATGAGGTAGACAGCATTTTAATCGATGAAGCCAGAACACCGCTTATTATTAGTGCTCCAGCGGCTGAAAACCCTGACAGCTATTATCAATTTGCAAAAATTGCGGCTAAATTGGTTCCCGAAGATTATGTTATGGACGAAAAGCACCGTACTGTCGCACTTAGCGACATAGGTACCGAAAAAGTCCAAAAAATGTTGGGTATTAAAAACCTTTATAGTCCAGATTACGTTCGATCTGTTTACCACATGGACCAAGCACTTCGAGCCCAGGCGCTATTTAAGCGTGATAAAGATTATGTGGTTACTGCAGATGGTGAAGTTATTATTGTCGACGAATTTACTGGTCGTTTAATGCAAGGACGTCGTTACAACGAAGGTCTACACCAGGCTATTGAAGCCAAAGAAGGCGTTTCGGTATTGCAGGAAAGCATGACACTTGCCACTGTTTCGTTCCAGAACTATTTCCGACTTTACAAAAAACTATCTGGTATGACTGGTACGGCATTTACCGAAGCCGAAGAATTCCAGCAAATTTATAGTTTGGATGTAATTCAGATTCCATCAAACCGTCCAATTGCTCGTCTTGACCGACAGGACTTGATTTTCAAGACCGAAAAGGCAAAATTAAAAGCCGTTGCGGCAGCGATTGCTGAATATCATGCGATTGGTCGACCAGTTTTGGTTGGATCAGCGTCGATTGCTAAAAATGAGCTGATTGCTTCATGGTTGGATAAATCTGGTGTTCCATATGAACTTTTGAATGCTAAAAACAACGAACGTGAAGCTGCGATTATTGAAAAAGCCGGTCAAAAAGGTTCGATTACGCTTGCAACTAACATTGCTGGTCGTGGTACTGACATTAAATTAGGCGACGGCGTTGTAGGGCTTGGCGGACTGATGGTTATTGGATCAGAACGACACGAATCACGCCGAATCGATAATCAGTTACGTGGACGTGGTGGGCGACAAGGTGATCCAGGTGAAACTCAATTCTACGTTTCAACCGAAGATGATTTGATGCGTATCTTCCAAGGCGAGCGAATTGCAAGCCTAATGGATAGATTGGGTATCGACGAAGATACTCCGATTCAAAACAAAGCAGTATCAAAAACTTTGGAATCTGCTCAAAAACGCGTTGAAGGATTTAACTTTGACACTCGTAAAAACGTTGTTCAGTACGACAATGTTATTAACCGACACCGTCGAGTTGTATATACTATCCGTCGCAAAATTCTTGAAGGTGCTGATATTAAACCCGAAATGGAAACTCTGTTGGTCTCAAAACTACGCGAACTGACATTGTTGCCAGCTAAAAACAACAAAAACTTTGCTGAAAACTTCGAAACCATATTCCCATTAACCGAGAATAAACTCAAAGTTATTGGTGAAGAAAAGAATGACAAGGCTAGGTTTGAAGTAGCGCGCCGAGAAGTTGATAAATTATACAAAGACAAAGAAACCGAACTTGACGCCGATGTTATGCGTAAAGTTGAACGCGAAGTTTATCTGCAAGTACTGGATACTCTGTGGATGCAACACCTTGAAAACATGCAACATTTGCGTGAAGGTATTCACTGGCGCAGTGTTGGTCAACGTGACCCACTGGTTGAATATCGAAGCGAATCTCAGAAATTGTTTGATAGTTTACAAGCGACTTTGCGCGATGAAGTATTGCGCGCAGTTATGCATGTTCGTAAAACTGACGTTATTGCTCAGACTGAAGAAGATTATCAGACCGAACTAACGCGATTGGCTGAAAATGCAGTCGAAAAAGGTGTTAACGAAATAACCGATGGTGAAATAAATCGAGACCAAGACTTTAAGGTTAAAAAAGTAAGTGCATCACATGTTTCGAATAAGAAGAAAAATGAATCACGTAAGAAAAAGAAATCAGAGCGCCAAAATCGCAAAAGACGCAAATAACTGGTGGGCAGAATAAATTAATATAATGAAACATACCGTCAAAGAAATAAAACTAAAAAATGGTGCGCGGGGATTGCTGATTGATGTCCCAGGCGCAACCACTATGAGCATGCAGTTTCAGTTTCGCGCAGGGAACCGATATGTTAAATCTAAAGATATAGAACAAGTTGCGCACATCATGGAACACATGGCATTTGGTGCGAATGCGCGTTTTAAAAGCGAGCATGAATTTGAATTCGAATTTACAAAAAACGGCGCTTATCGCAACGCATATACTAGCGATCTTTCGATGGTATACGAAGCTGACTGTGCTGATTTTGAATGGGATAGAATTCTCGATTTACAAAGACTGTCAATTTGCCAGCCAAAATTTAATGAATCCGAGCTTAATGCTGAAAAGGGCAATGTCCGTAGCGAACTTACAAATTATCTGAATGATCATCATCGTATTTTATGGCCACGTGTCCAACAATTATTAGGCGAAGACGTACTGACATATCGTCAATCATTGCCAACAATTGGTAATGTGTCGATTTCAGATGTACGCGAACACCACAAACGCACTCACACGACCCAGAACATGCGTTTTGTTATTGCAGGTAAACTAAAGGGTCGTAAGTCCGAGATAAAAAGGCAAATGGAAGCCTTTGATTTGCCACAGGGAACTCGTTTTGAAGTTCCGCGCGATACGCTGACTAAGGCCGGCCCAAGTATGATTCGTCGTAAAGATGCTACGAACCTAACTTTTGGTTTATTTATGGCAATTCCACGCGAACTTAGCGACGAAGAATTGGACGCAATGCATTATTTGAACCATATTTTGACTGGTACGATGCATTCACGTATCTTTGGCGCAGCACGACAAAAAGGCTTGGCTTATAACGTCAATGCGTATACAGGTACTGGATTTTACGATAGTGGTTGGGACATTACCGGACAGGTTAATCACGAAGCTGCTGGTGAATTGTTTGATATTATAACCCGTGAACTTCGCAATGTCCTAGATGGCGATATAAATGAAAAAGAAGTAGAAGCGGCTAAGTCATTTGCGCTTGGACGATACCAAATGGGTGCGCAAACAGTGTCACAGATTAGTGGATTTTATACTGGACGATATTTTGACGATGGATTCATCAAAAATTATGAAAAAGTGCCTGACATGATTAAAAATGTCACAGTAGATCGCATGGTTAATACTGCCCGTGGATTTATTAACGAAGATATTTGGGTTTTGGCAGCTGTAAGTAGCGGCGAAAAACAAGAACTAGTCGAATTGAACGATAAAGTAGCGACACTATTCGAACCAAAAAAATAATATGAAAATTGCAATCGCTGGGTATGGGGTTGAGGGCGAGGCCAGTTATCGTTATTGGTCGGCTGACCCAAAAAACGATATAACTATTTTCGACGAGAATAAGCTAGTTTTGCCAGAGCCAGACAAGCGTTTTGCAATCATTGGTACAGGCGTATTCACTCAAATGAATGGTTATGATTTGGTTGTACGAACTGCTGGTTTAGCGCCACACAAGATAGTCACGGATGGTAAAATTTGGTCCGCTACCAACGAATTTTTTGCAAAATGTCCAGCGCAAATAATTGGCGTGACTGGTAGTAAGGGCAAGGGGACGACCGCAAGTTTGATTACTAGTATATTGCGTGAATCCGGTAAGACAGTTTGGCTGTTGGGTAATATAGGTGATCCAGCCCTAGATGAGCTAAACAAAATAAAAAAATCTGACATTGTAGTGTATGAACTATCTAGTTTCCAACTGTGGGATTTAGAAAAATCGCCTCATATCGCAGTTATTTTGTTTATCGAACAAGAGCATTTGGACGTTCATATCGACATGCAGGAATATATTAATGCCAAAGCAAACATCACAAAATACCAAACAGCCGACGATATTTTGATTTATAACCGTTCTAATCAATATGCCAGCGATATCGCCACTGGCTCAACTGCCAAATTAATTGGCTATACGGACGTCAAAACTGCACATGTTAGCGAAGGCTACTTTTGCTATGGTGAACAAAAAATTTGTTCAGTCAACACCTTACAAATTATGGGAAGGCACAATTTTGACAATTCTTGTGCTGCGATTAATGCAATTTGGCCGTATACGACTGATACAGGGGTGATAGAGCGTGGGTTGCACGCATTCAAAGGGCTGCCACATCGATTACAGTTTGTTCGCGAGGTAGGCGACGTTACATATTATGACGACAGTATTGCAACTACGCCAAGTTCAGCGATTGCGGCACTGCGGGCGTTTGATTCATCAAAAGTTATTGTGCTGGGTGGATCGTCTAAGGGTTCGGATTTTACCGAGCTTGCCGAGGAACTGAAACGACATGATGTTAAAGTAATTTTGATTGGTGACGAGGCGCGAACGATTGCAGAAGCTTGCCAAGCGGCTGGTTTTTCAGATTACGAAATTATTAATGACGCAACGATGGTTGATGTGGTAAACCGAGCGCAATTGTTGGCGAAACCTGGCAGCGTAGTGTTACTAAGTCCAGCAAGTGCAAGTTTTGGACTCTTCA
>Ga0334722_10005040_pt1 | contig 13488 bp, 11 predicted proteins | sample C3_bottom_MG_FD_207210 | JGI IMG/M metagenome (GOLD analysis project Ga0334722, IMG submission 207210) | Sediment microbial communities from Yellowstone Lake, YNP, Wyoming, USA - C3_bottom | ecosystem: Environmental > Aquatic > Freshwater > Lake > Sediment | place: USA: Wyoming | collected...
CGTGAGGGCCTCGGTCTGGTCGATGATGATATACCCGCCCGACTTGAGCCAGACCTTCCGGCCCAGCGCGCGCGATATCTCGATCTCGACGCCGTAGTGCTCGAAGATAGGATCGTCGCCGTCGTAATGCTTCACGCGCCGTGCAAGGGACGCCGTGTAGGATTCCACGTACTCCCGCGTGCGCTGGTACTCGTCCGCCGAATCGATCACCATGCGGTCCACGTCCGACGTAAAGGCGTCGCGGAAGACGCGAAAGACCAGGTCCAGCTCATTGTGCAGGAGGGCAGGGGCGGCGACCTTCTCCCGCCGCCGCTGGATATTCTCCCACAATTTTCCCAGGAATTCGATGTCGGAACGGAGCTCGTCGTCGCTTCGCCCTTCGCTCGCCGTCCGGATGATATAACCCATGTTCGGCTTCCGCTGGGCCTGGACGATCTCGCGGAGGCGTTTCCGCTCCTCGCCGTTCTCGATGCGGCGGGAAACGCCGATGTGGTTCACGCCGGGCATGACGACGAGGTACCGGCCCGGAATGCTGACATACGTCGTGCAGCGTGCCCCTTTGGTGCTGATGGGCTCCTTGGAGACCTGGACCACGATGTCCTGGCCTTCCTGCAGGAGGTCCTCGATCTGCGTGGCGTGGGAGCGCTTCCGCTTCGTCTCCACCTCGAGCTCGATCCCTTCGTCCTCCATCATGGGCGCATACTCCGAGGCGCTGTCGAACACGTCACCCACATAGAGGAAGGCCGACTTTTCCAGGCCGATGTCCACGAACGCTGCCTGCATGCCCGGAAGCACTTTCATGACGCGTCCCTTGTAGATGTTGCCCGCGACGCCCCTGTCCTTGCGCCGGTCGATGTAGATCTCCGTCACGAGACCGTTCTCGAGCAGCGCGACCCGCGTTTCCTCCCTGCCGGCGTTCACGATGATCTCCGATGCCATGGAAACTCCTCTTACATCAAAATTATTGATAGACCCCGGCATCCGCGGATGCGGGGAGTGATCGTTCGCTACGATGGCGTTCATTGTATAACAGTTCATGCATCATGACAAGGACGAATGTTGGCGGTGCGATGCGCGCGGGCGGGCAGACAAGGATGGTCATCCGCCCGGAAAGAAAGGATACGATCACTCCGGCAGGAGTTCGAGGTTCTTCATTTTGGTCCTGAGCTGCTTCCGGGTGATCCCCAGGACCTCGGCGGCCTTGCTCTGGTTCCAGTCGGTCTGGTTCAGCGCTTTGACGATCAGCCGCTTTTCCGTTTCGATGAGGTTCATCTGGTCGACCGGCCCCCGCTCGTCCTGCGCCGGGAGCGCGAGCTTGGGCGGAAGATATTTTTTGCCGATCATGACCGTCGGGCAGAGTATGTAGGCGCGTTCGATGATGTTCTCCAGCTCCCGCACGTTTCCCGGCCAGTCATAGCGGAGGAACGCGTTCACCACGGCATCATCGATCCCCTGGATGTGTTTTCCCTCGATCCCGTTCATCTTTTCCAGGAAGTGCTGTGCCAGCAGAAGAATATCGTCCTTCCGCTCCCGCAGCGGAGGGATGCTGATCTTCACCACGTTCAACCGGTAGAAGAGGTCTTCACGGAACCGCTTTTCCAGCACCTCGCTGTCGAGGTCCTTGTTCGTCGCGGCGACGATCCGCACGTTGAGCTTGATCCTGCTGGAACCCCCGACCCTGAGGATCTCCCGCTCCTGCAGGAACCGGAGCAATTTTTTCTGAAGATTCAGGTCGAGCTCGCCGATCTCATCCAGAAATACCGTGCCGCCGTTCGCATGTTCGAGGAGCCCGATCTTCTTTTCGTGGGCGCCGGTGAACGCCCCCTTTTCGTGACCGAACAGTTCGCTCTCCAAGATCTCCGGGGGAATCGCCGCGCAGTCAATGGTGACGAACGGCCCGCCGGCCCGTTCGGACCCGTAGTGCACGGCGCGGGCGACAAGCTCCTTGCCGGTCCCGCTTTCGCCGACGACGAGAATGTTCGACTGGGTCTTCGCGACCATGCTGATGGTCGCAAAGACCTCCTCCATGGGAGCGCTCTTGCCGATGATCGAACTGAAGGTGTATTTGCCTTTGAGCTCGGATTTGAGCGCAGCGTTCTCCCGCTTCAGCTCGAACTTCTCTATCGCTTCTTTGGCCACGGAGAGCAGTTCGTCGGAGTTGATGGGCTTGGTAAGATAGCTGAAGGCGCCTTTCTTCATGGCGTCGACGGCATTCTCGATGGAGCCGAACGCCGTGACGACGACGACCGGGACATCGGCATCGCGGGACTTGATGAATCCCATGAGCTCAATGCCCGTCTTGCCCGGCAATTTCAGGTCCGTGATGACGAGGTGATAGGTCGCCCGTCCGAACTTTTCGATCGCTTCCTCCGAAGATTGGGCGGTCTCCACCCCGTAGCCTTCCTTCTTCAGCGTGGCGGAAACGATCTTCAGGATGTTCTTTTCGTCGTCCACGACGAGGATGCTGTAGTCCTTCATAGGCGCTACACCGGAAGCGTCAGGGTGAACTTGGTGCCTTTGTCCACTGCGCTTTCCACGGCGATCTCTCCCTTGTGTTCCTTCACGATGCGGTCGACGATGGCGAGCCCGAGGCCCGATCCGCGTGTTTTCGTAGTATAGAAGGGTTTGAAGATATTTTCAATCTCTTCCGGCGGGATCCCGCGGCCCGTGTCCTGGACGGACAGGCGCATGCGTGCTCCCGCATTTTCGGTGACGATGGTGATGCTGTCCCCCGCGGCCGACGCATCGATGGCGTTCAGCAGGAGGTTCAGCACCACCTGCTTGATGCGCGAGAGATCGCAGGCGACCGGTGGCACGTGCTCGTCCGTCAGGATAATGACCTCGATGTTCCTGTCCGTCGCCTCCTGCCGGACCAGTTCCACCGTGGACTTAACGATAGCGTTGATGTCGGCCGGTTTCAACTTGAGCGGAGCCGGCTTCGAGAATCCCAGGAAGTCGGACGTTATCTCATTGAGGCGCATGACCTCTTCCTCGATGATTGAGAGGAACTCGCTCAGGATCTCTCCCTGAAAGTTCTTTTTCAGGTAGGACGTCGCAAGGCGAATGGAGTTGAGCGGGTTCTTGGTCTCATGGGCGACCGTCGTCGCCATCTCGCCCAGGGCGGAGAGCCGCTCCATCCGCGATTTTTCCGTGTTCACCTTCTCCAATTCGATGAGGTTGTGCCTGAGGTCCTTCACCATCTGGTTGAAGACCTCAACGAGCTCCTGGACCTCGTCACCGCACGATTCCTGATAGACGACGCATTGTCTGCAGTCGCCGATCTTCTGGGCAAGCGTTCCCTGCACGGTCCCGTGGCAGAAGGTGCCGGCAACGGCCCAGCAACGCGTTCTTCCGTAGGAAGGGCAGTCCGTCTTGTCGCATCCCAGCCGCTCCCAGCAGCGGACAATGCCGGGGTTCTCCACCTCCACATTGAGGTTCCCCGTCTGGACATCGAACATCGTTTGTTTCAATCGTTTGAGCGGCTTCGTCAGAAGCCGGGAGACCGCGATGGCCCCCGCGATCCCGAAGAACAGAATGGTCCCGGTGATCAGGTAGATGTAGCGGGTGAGCTTCTTCAGCCGTCCCTCGATCGCAGCGTCCATGATGCGGACCGAATACCCGACAGCGGCCTTGCCGATGAGCTCGCTGCCGATCTTGATGGGAAAGGAGAACTCCTTTACCCGGTCGTCTCCCTGGAGATATTCCCGCATGGATCCTTCGGCCCTGCCATGGGCCTCGCCGGCCTCCCGATGGTCCTGTTCCGGCAGCATCGTGCCGATGAGCGATTTCCGGGTATGGGCGACTATGATCCCGTCGCGATCGACGATCATTGCGTAGGCGCAGGAGGTGGCCTCGAGGACCGTCGAAACCAGTTCGTTGAGCCGCAGGGGATCGAACATCAAAAGATGCCCTTCCGCGTCGTGCGCCAGGTTCTTCGTCATGGCAAGGTTGCTTTCGAACGCCGCCTGCCGGAGCGATTCCTTCTGGTAGTTGATGATCAGGGTCGTCACGGCAAGCATCGTCAGCACGATGAGGACGGTCACCGCAAGGGAGAATTTCAATCCAAGGCTCAGTCTGGCGGACCTCATATCACTTTATCCGTTTTCGCAGGCTGTCGAAATCGCGGTCATCGGCTGATTTGAAGCGCTCGACCTCGGCCGCGGACAGAATGTCCCGGTCATCCAGTTCCAGAAGGCTCGTTCGTACCATGCCGGTCAGCGTGCTTCCCGCGCTCTTAGTTGCGGCGAACGGCCAATTGGCGATGTACTCGGTCGTCGCCAGGATGCGTATCTGCCCGAGATCGATCTCTTCCTTCAGGACATCGAGCGCCGACTCACGGACGAAACCGGCGTCGACGGCCTTCCGATAGACGTTCAGGATGACCTCCTCCTGGCGCTTCCCTTCACGGAGCTTCAGGTCCTTGAGCACATTGATGCCGTGCCCCTGCAAAAAGAGCTTTTGGGCCAGGAATCCGCCGGCCGATTTGTACGAGACGACCATGACGTTCTTGCCCTTGAGGTCGTCCAGGGTCCTGATGGCGCTGTCCCGGTGGGTGATGATGATGCCCCGGAAAATATCCCCCGATGACCGCATGACGGTCGTGGCGAATGCCGCCAGATGACCGCCGTCGGCGAGCTGGATATAGATGTACGGGTTCGAATAGGAGAATTCCGCCTGGCCGCGTTTGATGATGTCGAAGAAATCCTCGAAGTCACGGGGGATCACCAGTTTGAACTCGTATCCCGTCCTTTTCGTGAGATACCGCATGAGCGGGTCGAAGCGGTCAAAGAGCGTAATGGCGGAATAGAGGGGCAGGATGGCGACCTTGACCGTGTTCTTACCGTACACCAGATAGTTCTTTCCCGTGAGGTTCCTGATCATAACCCGCACAACGTCGAAATCGCGGTCCTCGGCAGGCGTAAAGCCGTCGATATCCTTCATGGCCGCCACCAGCGCGGGGTTCTCCGCTTTCCCGATGGAAAGCAGGGCCCGCCGTATCTCGCTGCGCAAGTTCACCGGCAGGCAGGCACAGGCGCAAAGGGTGTATTGGGGGATGGACTCCGATTCCTTGATGATCTTGAGGCCGGAATCAAGATATTTTCGAGCCACCCGCTCGCTCATGCCGCCGAGATCATGGCGCTTCGCCAGGACCGAGAGTGCTATCCGGTCCTCCTGCTCGAGATATTCGACGGCCGAGAAGTCCTTCAGCTCGATCCCCACTTCTTTGAACAGGACCGTGGGAATGAGCGAAGAGGACGAGGACCGGCTGTTGCCGAGAGCGAGCCGCCGTCCCTTTGCTTCGACGATCTTGTTGATCGGAGAATCCTTGCGCGCAACGATAACGCTCCGGTAGGTCGAGGAGCCGCCCATGACCGATTTTGCCAGGGGGACAACACCGAACCGGCTCTTGGCCTCGCAATAGGTGGACGGGTCCAGATAGGCGAGATGCGCGCGGCCCGCGCCGATGCTTTCCAGCGCCTCCTGATGGTCATGGGCGACCTTCAGCACGATCTTTCGTGCGAGCGTCCTTTCGAGATGGTCCCTGAGGGGCAGGAACTTCTCATACATGTAGCTGATGTTCTCAACAGGAGGGATGATGAAGACAAGAGGGGGCCGATCCGGGGCCTGCGGCCGGAGCTTTTCCGCTGAAAGCGCGGTCGTGAAGCCGAACAGGATGACGCATGCAGCGCAGAGGGATAGATGAACAACGCGTTTCATGGGCCATTATACGCACCGATTGCGATCCTTTGCAACAGGCAAAATCTCGGCCCTATCGGCGCACAATGCTGTCCCGCTGTGGCCGAAAGCGGCCAAGCCGTGTTCCGCGGCAGATCATTTAGTGCGCTTTTTCGCATAGTTGCTCTTTGGCATCGTGATTGCTTTATCCAGTTCAGATGGACAATGCCCGGTATCTCCCTGACAGGTACTCTATGCTGAAGTCCGATAAGACCCTGGATGTGCACGGCGTGACAGGCCCCAAGGCGGACAGCGTGACCGAGCAGGCGCTGGAATCAATGCATCGGGGACAGCTTCTGCGCGTGATCACCGATGACCACAGTTCGAAACGCCGGATCCCGGACCTCTGTGCGGACCGGGGGTTCCAACTGCTTGAGGTCCGGGAAGAGGGAAGAACGCTCTATTTCACCATTCAGAAATAGCATGCCGATGGAATGCCAGAGCACTTGACCCGGACATAAGTGGAACCAGGGAGTTCGGACAGTACAACGGGATAATATCTGTTGGTATCGACATGGGCAGGAAACGCTCAAAGGCTATGAAAGAAACGATGATCGGCGCCGTAACTACCTGAGCGCCTGCACAGTTCTCTTATGCGTCGTTCAACGAAAAGCTGTGCTGCATTGGTTGCTGCGCACCTTGAGAAGGATCAAGACCTCACGTAATGAAAGGGCCCTGTGCATCGGCTTGAAAAGACAGACAGCATCCTGATCGTCGCGTTCCTGATGCTTGCCCTTTTCCCGCTCCGGTACGCCTTCCGTCAATTCGACGACAACACCCTGACGAGCTGGCGCTGGGTATTTGCGGACACCGGGATGGTGCGCATCTTCGTTCTTCTTGCGTTCGGGACCATCCCTGCGTTCATTCTTTCGAGGGCAACGCTTCCCGACCGGCATCCGATCCCGTTCCTGTTCGGTCTCTCGTTCCTTGCCGTTGTGCCCTTCTGGGGAGCGCCGGAGCCGATCCTCGATGCAGCGCGGTATGTGATCCAGGCGCAGCAGCTCGAACACAACGGCATCGCTGCCTTCTTCACGGCATGGGGACATGAAACAGCGGCCTGGACCGATCTTCCCGTTGTCCCGTTCTTCTTCGGCCTGATCTTCCGGTACCTGGGTGAGACAAGGCTCTACCTGCAGATATTCACGACGACGTTGTTCGCCCTTACCGTCGTCCTTGCCTATGGCATCGGCAAGACACTGTGGGACAGGGAAACCGGCCTGCTTGCCGCGCTGTTCCTGCCCGGCATACCGTATCTTCTGGTCCAGACGCCGCTGGTGCTCGTCGATGTGCCGTTCATGTTCCTTCTGACGCTTTCGCTCTTTACGTTCCTGGGCGCCCTGGAAAAGGGAGGTTCCCTGCGGATGGCCGCGGCAGCAGGGGCCGTCACGCTCACGCTGTTCGCAAAATATTCCGCGGCGCCCATGCTGTTCGTTCTCCCGGTCGCCGCGTTCGTGCTTGCAAGGCGCGGGGAGGAGCCGGTCGTCCGCCGTTCGGCCGCGGTCCTCGCCGCTGCCGCCGTCCTGTCGGGAGCCCTGTTCATCGCGAAGTACGACGTGTTCCTGGCCCAGGTGCATTTATTGCGCGAGTATCAGTTGCCGGCGTTCGGCAGGTGGCAGGAAAGCATTGTTTCCACGTTCTTCTTTCAGGTCCATCCCCTGGCAACGCTTGCGGCGCTTGCCGCCGTGCCCGTCGCGGTCAGGCGCAGGGACATCCGCTTTCTCGTTCCTGCCTGGTTCACCGTGCTGCTGCTGGCGATCCCCGCCGGCAGGATACGGTATATCCTTCCGCTCTTTCCGCTGTTCGCTCTCGCGGCCGCCTACGGCCTCAATGCCCTGCACGGTCGCGAGTTGAAACGGTTCATCGCGTTCTGCGTCCTTGCTGCATCCCTTGCGGTCGCCTGGGGCGCGTATCTTCCCTTTCTCAACGGGACGAGCATGGCAAATCTTCGCGAAGCGGGGCGGTATATCGATGCCCTGCCCGGAGATGCCGTGGCCGTACGCATTCGTCCGCAAAAGACCTCTGCAGGGAACACCGAGATGGCCATTCCGCTCCTGGACCTCTACACGCGGAAGCGGCTCATCTACCAGCGGGAACGCTTCGAGCTGCCCCAGGCGGGTCTCGTCCAGCGTTCGCCGCTAAGGTTCACGTGGGAATTCCCGGCGGCGTCCCGGTACGAGGCAGCCCCGGATCAGGGGGCCATGCCGGTAGCCGTCATAGCGAGCGAGCAGGCCCCGGTCACGCGTGCCTTCGGGCAGGACGGCCTGCGGTCGCTTGCGGTATTCACGACGGACAGCGGGGTCTTCCGTTATAAGACCTTCGTGGAGGTATTCGGCCGCAATGGGTTGGCCGAAACGGCACAGTAGTCAAGGCATTCTGGCCGGTTCGGGACAGGTCTCGTCCTTTCGATCAAATAATCGCCGATATTTTAGGCCATTGGACATGGCAACGTCCTTGCAGTTAGATGCCCAGAGAACGCATGATGCATATCGCGATCGGAACAGCAGAAATCAAGAGGCAGGAGGTAATGAAGTGGAAATGAACGAGGCGACAATGAGGGAAGCAAAGAACCAACGCTGGGCGCTGGGCATCGTCGGGTTCTTTATCATGGTCAGCGTTTTCAGTTTTGCCGTACATGAGTACTATATCTACATCTCTGCCTACTTGTGGTTCGGTTTTATCTACGGCATGTGCCTGCAGTACGGACGGTTCTGTTTCGCTTCAGCGTTCCGGGACCTCTTTGCCGTGGGTGTTCCGCGCATGGTCGTCGGCATCATGATCGCCACGGTCCTGTTCAGCTTCGTTTCCGCCTTCGTGACCGCCACGGGCATGAGCACCTTCCATGCCGCTCCTTCAAGCATCCACGCGACCATCGCGGGGCTCATCTTCGGCGTCGGGATGGTCTTCGCCGGCGGCTGCGCCTCGGGTTCGCTGTACAAGACCGGTGAGGGCAACGGGGTCTCCCTGCTCGTGGTGCTGTCGATCAGTGTCACCCAGGCGACGTTCGTTGACCTCGGGGGCTGGTTCAACAAGCTCGTACCGCAGGCCTGGCACGATTCGGCCGTGGCAAAGAAGCTGCCTGCGGCGATCAACGCGGGTGACGGGTGGGTCGATCAGTACCTCGCCGGCTACGTATGGAACCAGCCGATCAAAAAATTCTCGACCATGCTCGGCTACAAGGATGCATCGTTCATGGGCGCATTTATCGGCGACTTCCTGGTCGGCGTCCTGGTCCCGGCGGCAGTGCTTCTGCTGATCGTGTATTTCTTCTGGGTCAGAAAAAACTATCTGAAAAAACACGTTCCGGGCGGGAACCGCGCGACGTTCAGGGACGAGCTTGCCGGGTACTGGGGCATGATCGCGTTGTCAAAACGGACCGCCCTCGCCGGCCTCATCCTGGGCATTGCCTGCGGGCTCCAGATGCTTGTCATCGAAGGTATGCGGATCAAATTCGGGATCAAGAACGCCGGCACGCTTCTCTCGCGATTGGGGCATGATTTCGGCCTCTCCGTGTCCGGGACGGTGTTCGATCCGGGGTACTGGTATGTGACGACCCAGGAGGCGCAGTGGGTCGGGTGGGTGTTCAACAAGCTCGGCTGGAACAACATGGACAATATCTACTTCGGCCTGAACAACGGCATCCCCAATCCTGCCGTCAATCCCGCGGACTGGATGTCGATCGCACTGATCGGCGGCGCAGCGGTCATGGCGCTGCTCAGCAACGAGTTCAAGTTCAAGAAGCCGACGAAAGAGCTCGCGGTCTGGGCCATCGTCGGAGGCGCGCTGATGGGGATCGGTTCCCGCCTCGGCCTTGGGTGCAACGTCGGGGCCTTCTTTGCCCGTGTCGCGCTGGGCGATGCGTCGGGCTGGCTGTTCGGCTTCGGGATGATCGGCGGCGCCTACATCGGCGTCAAGTTCTTCAACTGGTGGACGGAACGGAAAATGGCCAAGGAGATGGCCGCGTTCGATCTTTAACAATCAGCTCAGGGAGGGCATGGCCATGGCAATGAAATTCGAAAAAAAAGCAGAAGGACTGTATATGCTGGACGTAACGGGATATGTCTGCCCGCATCCCCAGATCTATACAAAAAAAGCGCTGGAAAAAATGAAGCCGGGAGACATCATCGAGCTGGTCTTCGACAATCCGTCGTCGGGGGAATCGATCTCCGCGATGTGTGAGACCCAGGGAAATGACATCATTGAAAAGAACATGGCCAGCGGCAGGTATGCATGGAAGATCAAGAAGGCGTAAGCCGCTGAGTAATTTAGCGCCAGGGAGGGGTCGTGATGAAAAGTTCGTTCTGGATCGTGGTGGTTCTTGTGATGGGGTTCGTTGGGTTCCTCATCGGCTATAGCCTGCCGCCGTTCGTTGAGGCCGGCATCATCGGCGGCGGACCGAACAAGGTGAAGGCAGGGGCGCAACTGGACAACAAGACGCAGGACTACTATAAAAACCTGCTGAAGGATGAATAGGGCAGCGAACAGGAAGAACGGGGAGGCATGGGCATGAAGACAAGTTTCTGGATACTCCTTGCGGCGGTCGTCTGGGCCGTCGGGGTGACCGCGGGCTATGCGGTCTCATCGAAAAGCGGCGTGCAGGTTGGTTATTTCGAGACTGCCGAAGCCGGTGGGTACGGCAGTACCGGCGATTCCGTGGAAGGGATCGACACGAAGACGCAGGACTACTATAAGGACCTGTACAAGGATGAGAAATAAGGCCTTATCACTATTTCCAAGGAGTCGAGATGAAAACAGTTCTTATTGCCATTGATGACAGCAAGGGCTCACAGACGACCATCGATACCTTCGCCGGACTTTTTTCCTGCACGAGGCCGGACACTGTCGTGCTGCTGTATGTCGAGAAGATCGAGGGCAAGTCCCTGATGGACGAGATGCTGGGCATGGCCGAGCTGTCGACGCTAAAGGAGCAGCTGCAGGGAACGGCATACCAGGACGCGCTTGACAAGCGGGCCCGGGCCGTCCTCGAGCACTACAAACAGGAGCTGAGCAGGAAGGGCGTCACCGGCATCAAGACGGTGATAAAGCAGGGGCATCCCTCCGACGAGGTGCTCGCCGCGGCAAAGGAGGAAGGCGCCGAAATGATCATCGTCGGATCAAGGGGCAAGAGGCTCCACACGATCATGATGGGCAGCGTGAGCCGGGAGATCGCCAACCGGGCGGAGATCCCGGTGCTGATCGCGCGGTAGACACAAACCGGAAAAGGGCCGTCAACGCTGAAAAGGCAATGAAAAACCATGATTGGCGCTGTAAGGACCGAAGATCGTACAGGGTCCTATGATAAAGGAGTTCAGCGAAGATCTGCATTGAAATATTTTTCTTTTGAGAAGGTTTGGTACGTGACTGACTAAGGGCTGATACGCATCATAACAAAAAGGAGGGAAAGGTAATGAAAAAGTCTTTGTTGTTCGCATTGGTCGTAAGCGCATCCCTGGCCGTATTCTCGGGAGCCGCTATCGCTGCTCAGTGGGTACATCCCGAATTGCTCGTGTCCGTGGATGAGGTGGAGAAGAACATCACCAAGGCCGACTGGGTCGTGGTGGACTGCCGGAAACTGGAAGAATACGCCAAGGGCCACATCCCCGGCGCAATCAGCTTCGGCAAGGAGTGCAAGAAGGCCCTTCGCGACGGGACCTCGCGGACCTTTCACGACACCTCCAAATACGACAAGATCTTGAGCAAGGTCGGCATCGGCAACAATACCCATGTTGCCTTCTACGGCGAGCTCAAGTCAAAGAGCATGGACGATGCGCCGATCGCGTTCTGGATCATGGAATATCTCGGCCATACGAAAGCCCATGTGATGAACGGCGGCCTTGAGGCCTGGCTCAAGGCGGGCAAAAAGCTCGAGCAGACCCCGGTGATCAAACAGGCCGCGACCTTCAAGTCGAACCTGGTCCGCAGCCGTCTGGCCACGACCGATGAGATACTGCAGATCGCGAAGGGCAAGAAACAGGGTGTGCAGGTCATCGATGCCCGCTCGAAGAAAGAATACGACGGCGAGGACATTCGCGCGCTCAGGGGCGGCCATGTCCCTCACACGACCGCGAATATTCCTCACGAGAACACCTATGACCAGACCAAGGACCCGGCCACCGGCAAGGACAAGGCGACCACCTTCCTTTCGCCCGACCGGGTGGCGGACTTCTACAAGGCCCTCGACAAGACCAAGCGCAGCATCGCCTACTGCCAGACCGGGTCACGCTCGGGCACGAGCTATCTGGAGATGCGGCTGCTCGGGTTCAAGGACCCCTCGAACTGGGATGAGTCCTGGATCGTGTGGGGTTCCGATCTCGCCAGGAACTACCCGATCGAGGACGAGGAATGGATCGACCTTTCAAGGATCGACAAGCTCGAGAAGGATGTCAAAAAGATGCATGAAACACTGGAGAAGCTGAAGCCGACAGAAGAAAAGCATTAAGCCTTTTGTTCGTACGACCGGACGGCCGGAGCCGTCCGGTCTTTTGCATTTTTTATGGAGGGGATTCCGTCGCGCCCGATCTTCTGGTATACTTGTACAGGTCAGACAGGGCACCATGAGTCAAATTCAGCAAGCGAGGAGGAAAAGCTGTATGGAAGAAAAAGGGAAAGGCTTGAGTGAGGACTGGTTGGCGTTGTGGCTCGGTTTGTTCATTTTTATTCTTTCTTCATTTACGTTCGGCGGTATGGACCTGCTCGGATGGGGGATCAACACTTCGGTCTGGATGGACCCGGCAAAGGCGATGGCGCCCGTGTCCAAAACGTATCAGACGGTAAAGGGCGATATCACCAAGATCGACGGCCAGAAACTGACGCTTAAGAAGGCCGACGGGAAAGAGGAGGTGCTCACGGTGCAGGAAAGCACCGTCGCCCTCAAGGTCGGGGACAAGTACGAGAAGAAAGGTCTGTCGGGCATGACATCGCTCTTCCTGACCTTTGTCGCGATGCTCGTGGTCATGAGCATCGGCGCGGCACTGCTCAAGACCGATGTCGTGAAGTTCGCGATCGGGTTCACCGCGGTCTTCTGGATCAGCTACCTTTGCTGGTTCTCCGGACACTATGCCTACATTGCCGCGACCAAGGACAAGCTCGGGGCGTTCAAGATCCCGTGGTCGCTCAGCCTGACCGGCGAGTCCGGCTTCATATTCGCGCTCATCGCCGGACTGGTCGTGGGCAATTTCTTTCCCGGGTTCTCCGCGAAGCTGAAAGAGGCTGCCCGGCCCGAGCTGTACATCAAGACGGCCATCGTCATCATGGGCGCGGCCCTGGGCGTCAAGGCGGCTGAATCGTTCACGCTCGCAAGCAACATCATGTTCCGCGGTCTCTGCGCGATCATCGAGGCCTACCTGATCTACTGGGCCGTTGTTTACTACATGGCGCGGAAATACTTCAAGTTCAGCAGGGAATGGGCGGCACCGCTCGCCTCGGGCATCTCCATCTGCGGCGTGTCGGCGTCCATCGCAACGGGCGGCGCCATTCGCGCCCGTCCCATCGTACCCATCATGGTATCGTCGCTGGTCGTCGTCTTCGCCGTGGTGGAGATGATCATCCTGCCCTTCGCCGCACAGACGTTCCTCTGGAAGGAACCGCTGGTCGCGGGCGCCTGGATGGGCCTGGCGGTCAAGACCGACGGCGGCGCGGTCGCTTCCGGCGCCATGACCGACGCCCTCATCCGGGGCAAGGCACTGAGCGAGGCGGGCATCAACTATCAGGAAGGCTGGATCACGATGACGGCCACGACCGTGAAGATGTTCATCG
>Ga0334722_10005041_pt1 | contig 13485 bp, 11 predicted proteins | sample C3_bottom_MG_FD_207210 | JGI IMG/M metagenome (GOLD analysis project Ga0334722, IMG submission 207210) | Sediment microbial communities from Yellowstone Lake, YNP, Wyoming, USA - C3_bottom | ecosystem: Environmental > Aquatic > Freshwater > Lake > Sediment | place: USA: Wyoming | collected...
CTAACATCGATTCAAGATTATCGAAAAAATTCAACACGCACTAAACGAGGCGCATCTGTTCTAGTAACTGGAAAACTAGAGTGGTTTACACGTCTTTACGACGATATTATTCATTCTGAACATTATGCCTCACTAAAAAATAATATGGATAATGTACGTTTTATTGCTCTCTTTAACGGCGATGTACTACGAAAAATCAAATTCAAAAATAGAAGCATTAATTGGAATTCCAGGCATAATCTTTGTTTGTTTGTTACATATGTAAACGGTATTCCTATCGATCAATTTAATGGACGTTTTTTGGGATTAGATTGGCATTCACCTCTTGTAAAATTATTATAAATAGAGATTACTTTTATTATATTCCATTCATCAAAATGGAATTTACATTGGAATTACGACTGGAATCGCTCAGCGTATTATTAGCACTCGATATAAAAAATTCATTAGAGGCTAATCATTATGAATATGTCTCCAATAGTTCTTTAATTTTTTCACACAATGACATCCGTTATGAAATTGAACCTATTTTTAAAACTGACACATGTTCGGATCAATATATAATTGATATATTTATCAATATGATTGTCGAACGAGATGTAATACACTATGAAACTATTAATTCTGAACCTATTTACTTGGAAAATGTAGTCCATATTAAACAACTTGCCAAAGAATGGGCGCCAGTCATTATTGAAAAAATGATGAAATATATCGATAAAATTATTAATCGAAAGCTTTGTGTCATCTGTTTCAAGGATAAAGAATTTGAAGATTATTGCAGCAGTTGTTATTTTGCCCGAAGCATCAACAAAGGTGATGAACTCTGTCCTATCTGTTTAATGAATATTTCGTTTCTGTCCAATACAATGGCGTGTTGCAAAAAACAAGTTCATATTGAATGTATAAATAGGATGAAAATAAATAGATGCTATAAATGTCCTCGTTGTAATAAGGAGGATGGTATTAGAGTGATTCTTTATTCGCCTTTGCTAAAACAATTTACTTGAGTATAGTTTGGACTATATTCAACAAAAATAAATATAATGTCTGTCAAGATAAAGAAGTTTTCATCGTACATTCCTTACAAATTTGAAAGCTACGTTGAGCAATTTGAAAGCGGGATGGAAATGTTGAAAAAATACGTGGGAAAAAAACAGTATTTGCCTGTTATTCAAGCAAATGACGACGATTTGGAACGTCAAAAATTGATACTTTGGATAAAGACTCAGCGGGATGACTTTGATCAGATGAAAGGAGCTATGAAACATGCTTTAAATCGAAAGGAATGGTTGCATTTCTACCTTGAAAATATTGAATTATTTAATTCAATACGTGTTCGTTGGCTTCCAAAGGAGCATATGGAATGGCTGGATTGGTTGGCAGCAGCTGATCGTTATATTTACACCAACAAGAAATTACCATCCTATCGGAACAAAGAAACAGGATTAGCCCGATGGATTCATTATCAAAAAATAGATTTCAAGCTCAATCAAGCGATGATGACTTATCCTGAAATCTGTGGAATTTGGATGGAATTTATGAAACGATATCCCTCTTTTTTTCCTCAACCAAAAGATCTTTGGTATACAAATTTTAAAACTGTCTCTTGCTTTATTGAAAAGAATGGAAGATTACCAGATTCTAAAAAATCACCTGAAGAATGCAAACTATCTGAATGGATACGCTTTCAGATATGGGATAGTCAAAACAAGAAGTATATTATGGAGGAAAATATGGCCGTTTGTGCTACATGGAAATCGTTTGTAATGAAACATCATGATTTGTTTTGCGAGTTTATTTAGTTTTAGCAACATAATCTATTACAAAAGGTCGTATCTGTTTGATAACTGTTGATATTGTTCCTTGTGTTACACTTGATAATTTACATAAATTAAACCGATCATTTCCGTCTATAATAAAATTAGATTCTTCCAAATAACATTGTATAAAAGCAGACGCTATTTTTTGCGGCGATTGATCCAACAACAAAGGAATATCTTTGTTGACTTGTTCAAAGCAGGCTAGAATATCGTCAATGATTTTTAACGGGATGATTGCAGCATGAGCACAATACTTCTGTATATAAACACTCGGCTCTCCGATGCGAATAGGTGGCTTATAATTTGTTTTGATATAGCTGAAACTTGAAAATATTTTTGACGGAACGCGTTTCGTTCCTAATACTTGCATTGTTATTTCACTCATATCAAACGGCTCATCTAATTCTTTGTATGCTGCACATATCAAAAAAGCTACTAGTTCTTTGACGCGTGATCCTTTTTTTAGAGATACTGACATTCTCGTTTTGAATATTTCTTGAGCCTTATTCTTGATACGTGGATTAAATGAATATTTGTTGAGATTCAGCGTTTTTGTATAATATTGGTTCGGTATATCATTAATTGTAATAGGACAATTACAGTTAATACAGGACCCCATCATAACCGTTTCGTGTAAACAATCCATTAAATAGAATAATCAATTCTATTAAGTAAAATGGGAGCCAATGTCGACTACCAAAAATTATCCAAAGTATCAATAGTAGAAGAATTGACGTTTAAGCCGATTGTCGCAACAGATAAGCCTGAATTGTCTCCGATTATTGCAATGCGACGATTCAACGAAAAAACAATTGTTCCTTTTTTTTGGGCAATATCGAATGGGTTATATAGCCAACCAGAATCTATAAAAAGATTAAAAATCGAGAATGAATTGTTTTTTAATGGAAATTTACGATCAGATCAGATTGAAATATGTCTTCAGGCCGAAGAACAACTACACCAGTTTAAAACAACGACATTATGGGTCTATCCAGGTGCTGGAAAAACAGTCATGGGGCTCTTTTTGGCATTAAAATTTCGAGATACTCGTCAAATTTTAATTGCATTGACATCTACAACGCTTATAACGAGCTGGAAAGGAACAATTGAACAATTTTGCCCGAACGCATCTACTTTTGTTGTTCCGCCTACTACTTTATCGAAAAAACAAATGGATCAATTAGAAAAAGCAGATATAATCATCTGTTTAGATGGCCGAATTCATCATCTTCCTGAAAAAATTCTAAATGATATTGGCGTCTTGATTGTCGATGAAGCACATACGTGGTGTAATACACAACGTCGTGTTGACAATCTACTATCTATTCGGCCGCGTTACATTATTTTGGAAACGGCAACTTTTTTAAAAGACAATGGTATGCATCGTCTGTTGCACGTTATAGCTGGAACGCATCATATTCGTCGAGAATTCAATCAAAAGGTCATTGTAACACGTGTTTTAACCGATCTCAAAGTGGCAGAAAAAATGACAGATAAATCCAATATCTCACTTTTTCGACAATTATTGGTTAATCATCCAGATTACAATCAATTGATTTACGATCAAATTTTAAAAAAGTTGCCTCAAAAAATACTCGTATTGACGTGGTTAACAAGTCATGTTGAATCGTTGTATTCTTTTTTATTGTCAAAAAATATATGTGTAAGCTGCATGTATGCACACAAAAAGAATTATGATGAATGCGATGTCTTAATTGGAACAATTGGAAAAATAGGTGTTGGATTTGATGAAAAGACGATTTGTAATAATTTTAATGGAAAAAGATTAAGTGTAGTCCTTTTGCCTCTTAGCATAAAAGATAATGCATTGTTAGAACAATGTTTAGGCCGAGCATTGCGTTCTGATTCTGCCGAATTTGTGTTATTTATTGAAAACCATTATTTGAGCATGAACCACTGGAGAAAAAATTATAACTGGTTCTGTAATAGAAATATTAACGATATTGTTTATCATTAAACGGTCCTTTGAAACCCATATAATAGACGACGATGTTTATTTTAAACAATGATACCATGCATTGCTCTGACTTGATAATCGTATAATCCATGTATTTTTAGAGATGAGACGATGCTATTTTTAGTCGGGCAATAACATCGGCTAATTTTAGTTTCATTCTAATATAGTTTCATTCTAATATAGTTTAGAATATAGTCCAGTACAGTGTATATAACATATTATTTAGAAAAAACTATACGAAAAAAACTATACGAAAAATGGCGTCAATCCTTCTAAAATGCTTGGACTATATCGATATTGTATCTATTTCAAAATTGTTGGATTGTTCTTCTACCGTCCGAAAGACGATTTTTTACTATATTTGTGGCGATGGACTTTTTATTGAAAAGAATCTTGGAGTATATCTTAAATTCATTTCGATTCTGTCGGCCGATAAAAAAGAAACGGTTTATTTATCAACGATCCGGACCTTGCTGTATGAAACGAAAAAATTAGATCATCCTGTGGACAAGGTGGATTATGTCAATACCGTTCTGATGGATAGCCTAAACGACTACGACATGAACGACACATTACTAACGATTCGTAAAAAAATTATTCATGTATTTTCAGCCCGTTCATGTTCAAAAACATTGAAAAATATGGTAAATTCATTGATTATTATGTCGATTGTCCTTCATTGGCCAGAAATTTGTCCGACGGAAGGAACAGAGGATGCATTGACATGGGATGCTCTCTCCAAATTCGAACTTGTAACGCCAAAAAAAACTGTTTCTCTACGATTTCACTCTGAAATTTATCTTGACAAATATTCAGCTTTTTACTTTTTTATGGGGACCATATATCGTCCTCTCTTTAAAAGAATGGTGATGAATTTTAACTGGTTTTGTAACACACATATTAGGGATATTCGTTATCATTAAACGGTCCTTTGAAACCTATATAATAAAAGACGATGTTTATTTTAAACAATTAAAAATACAATGTTTGCCGCTTTTGGTTTCGGCGCAGCAGCTGCTGCTGGATTTACTTCTGCTCTCGCAGCATATTCTTACTATTTTTATTCTGATCAACAAGCAAATGCAAAAATCTATCTTGACGATATAAAAAAATTTGAACGGGCGAAACTAAAACCAGTTTTTCAGAACGAGAAAGTCAACAATGACACTATTACGAACCAAGTTAAATTTTTCGATAAATCAATGTTGAAACATGTCATTGTCGAACCAAAGGAGAAAATAGAGACAAATCCTTTTGTTCGTGCTCTTCAGCAGAAATTTATTGAAAAAAATATATAATTTACCATAAAATTTCCATTATTTTTTCATTTTCCAAACAATAATGTAGAATACTTTTTCGCCAATCTTTTTCAATATGAATAAACCGAGTAATTTGTTCTAAATGTTCATTGCTTAATGTTTTAATGTTTCTTTCCATTCCATTAAAATGGACAATATAATCCTGATTTATTTTTATCACAAATAAATTGCCATATTTTTTCTTTTCTTCTTGTCCTGCACGATAAAAAGATTGATAACAATGTTGATTCCACAGCGGGTCGATAGTATTCCATTCTCCATTATTGTAAATTGAAAACTTCATTTTTTTACAATTGAATATTCGATCCAATTTTTGACGTTTTGTTGCATCAAATTCTTCAATATCTTCCTTTCTGCATATCCATTGATCTTTTTCATAGAATCGTCTTATTTTTTTTCCTTTTTTGATTTCAGACGGAAATGCTATTTTTCGGACCAAATATCGATAGTGGTAAAGTGCTTGATGGTCGTCAGATTGAATAGCTGCTGTAATCATTTGAATTTTTATATTTTTTGATTTAGTTCCAAAATCTGAAAAAGGTGGTAGTGTATGGATTGTCTCTATCTTGTCGTCTTGCAATATCGTTTCATGACATGTAAATACTTTATCCGTATAATAACATAAATCAAAACTAAATCTAAAAGGACTAAAAAAAATAAAATCATCGTGCATTTTAAAAAAAATAGATGAATGCCATCTGTTTTCTATAATATAGTTTTGTTCTTGTAAATAACGTATTCCTAAAAAAATTTCTAAAAATGTCAACTGTGTTTCATTCATAAGGATAGATACATGAACAGATTCATTGTTTGCATTATTCTTTAAAGACATTTTTAGTTTATCCATTTTCAAGTAAAGATAATTATTGGCGATAATTCGTTCATCGTTTAAATTTTCGTTTTTTGATTGAAATTCGTTCAAAAATGATTCGACGTATTGAATATTTTTTCTTTTTTCCAACATGAAGTGAATGAGTAAATGATAATCGACACTATCCGTTAATGGCCTACCATGAATATACATGACTAGAATAATGATTTCCAGTTTTACATCCTTTTTTTTTGATAGTAAATTATCAAAAGATGCAAGACGATCAATTCGACTAATGACTTGTTGAAATGTAAAATCATTCCATTGAGGCGAAATAAATGCCAATGTTACATCTTTAAATTCGGTTCCAATTGAAAAACGAGGCGTTATAATTACAATCTGAATGAATTCCCCAAAACAATTGTCTGGAGAATTAAAACGCAAACGACATGCTTCAAATTTCTCCTTGTATTCATGGTCATCAAATGGCATGTACATATATTTTTTTCCATGGGACGATTCATCAAACAAACTGTTTGTATACCCCAAAAATGCTTCTAATGCCGCAGCAAAAAGAGTAGCACCTTTAAACACGAGATCGAAATAAATGAATATTTTTTTAGTCGTTGATTCTTCAATACAATTCAATATTTCATGCCATCCGGCCGAATACTGGCTGAATTGTGTTCGTCCCATTTTTTGAAAATAGCATTTCATGGTTGAAAAATAGTTTGACCCATTTTTACCTCCTTTTTTGATATTTTTTACAGCCTGTTCAAGTTCTGGTGTCAATAAAATCTGTTGAACTTGTCGTAATTTCTGAGAGGCAGAACATAATGTAGCAATCTTTTTGGATTCAATCGTTTGATAAATTGTTTCGTAAAAAGCTGCTTGTTTTTTACCCATTGTAATTTGTCTTATTTCTTCATGTCGTTCAATTTCATTTTTTTTGGGCATAAAACTGATTTTTGATTTACAACCGATAATTCGTTCGTCATAAATACATTTTTTCTGCCAAAAAGATTCCTCTTCATTTAAATTGTTTGGCAGTAAAAGATTAAACCATGGCGTCATACTTGCATGATTCGTCATAAACGTACCACTTGAAAAAACCATTTTTACATGGTTCAAGGAATTGGCTATTTTCTTTAACAAGTCGATTGTAGGAAATAAATTTTGATTAAAATGGTTTTCAGTGACCAAATAAGAATGCGCCTCGTCAAAAAAAATAAGTGTATTCTCTAAATCAGAATAATCAGCAATATTCTCTATTTTTTTAAAAAAAGCATCAGGATGAATAAAAGTGATCCAATTTTTGTCAATGGTCGATGTTTTTAGAAATATTTCTTGAACAGCTAGTAATATCGATGGAGGAACGATATATAAAACACGGTTGATGCGACTACATCCTTGTATAAAATCAAAACTAGTTTGATTTTTGTAGTAATCTGAAACAGCTGCCATAATTCGTGTTTTTCCAAGACCGGGTTTATGATACAAAAGAAACATATCGTTGGCGATAATACCATGCATGGCTCTGACCTGATAATCGTATAATCCATGCATTTTTAGAGACGAGACGATACTATTTTTAGTCGGGACAATGATGTCAGCTAATTTTAGTTCCATTTTAATATAGTTTAGAATATAGTCCAGTACAGTATATATACATATTATTTTAAAGAAACTATGCAAAAAATGGCGTTTTATACAATCTTTCTAAAATGTTTGGACTATATCGATATTACATCCGTTTCAAATTTGCTGGATTGTTCTTCTACCGTCCGAAAAATGATTTTTTACTATATTTGTGGCGATGGACTTTTTATTGAAAAGAATATTGGAGTGTATCTCAAATTTGTTTCGATCCTGTTGATGGATAAAAAAGAAACGGCTTATTTATCAACAATTCGGACACTTTTGTATGAAACAAAAAAATTAGATCATCCTGTGGACAAGGCAGATTACGTCAATACTTTGCTGATGGACGTCCTAACCGAATACGATGTGAACGACACATTGGTAATGATTCGTAAAAAAATTATTCATACATTTTCAGCCCGTTCATGCTCAACAACCTTGAAAAATATGGTAAATTCGTTGATTATTATGTCAATTATTCTTCACTGGCCAGAGATTCATCCGACCGAAGAAACAGAGGATGTATTAGCACTGCATGCTCTCTCCAAATTTGAACTTGTAACAACGGAGCCAAAAAAAGCTTTTTACGAACGATCTTTCTCCACTATTTTTGTTTCAAAAAAATCAACTATTTTTCATGTTTTTTGCTTTTTTATGGTGACAACGTACCGTCCTCTCTTGAAAAGAATGTTGATGTATACATGGCATACTCAAGCGTATAAAAATACATTTCCTTTATTATGGAAAGCATTGACTGTTTCTGAACAACAAGATGTATTATGCGACAATATGATTATTGGGAAAATTGGTTTACCTGCAGTTGAAAAACTGGAACATGTATGGCATGATACGCGAGTTCATAATGAATATGCTGCTAGGTGGATTGGAAATCTATGGAGAAGTTATAATCGAACGACTCATTTGAAATCGATGCGATCGATACTGAGATTAGTTAAAAACGGTCATGGCCGTCCTGTTTTTTCGGAACGTATCAGACATTTGACAAAAATGTCACTGCCTGAATTCCAATATTTTATAGATTCATCGTGATATAAAAGGAGAGGTAGCAAAGGAAGAATGTATAATAAAAAATGGATAGTTTTTTGACTCCGAATCCGAATCGTTTTACACTCTTTCCCATTAAACACCAGGACATATGGGAATTTTATAAAAAAGCAGAATCATTGTTTTGGACGGCCGAAGAGATTGATCTATCCAAAGATTATGTCGACTGGCTCAAATTGACTGCTAACGAGAAACATTTTATCAGTTATGTTTTGGCCTTTTTTGCGGCCAGTGATGGTATTGTCAACGAGAATCTAGTGGAACAGTTTTCGCAAGAAGTGCAGGCACCTGAAGCTAGATGCTTTTACGGCTTCCAAATCATGATTGAGAATATCCATTCTGAAGTCTATTCGTTACTCATTGACACCTATATTAAAGATCCAATTGAAAAAGATAGGCTGTTTAATGCCATTGAGACTATTCCATGCATCAAAAAAAAGGCCGAATGGGCTTTAAAATGGATTAATCGCGACATGAATTTTGCAACACGTCTTGTTGCTTTTGCATGTGTCGAAGGTATTTTCTTTTCAGGCGCATTTGCTTCTATTTTTTGGTTGAAGAAGCGAGGATTGATGCCAGGTCTAACTTTTTCGAATGAATTGATATCACGAGACGAAGGACTGCATTGCAATTTTGCATGTCTTTTATTCTCAAAAATACGTGAAAAACCAGAAGTGAGCGATATTTTGCAAATTATTCGTTCAGCGGTTGAAATCGAGAAAGAATTTTTAACGGAAGCACTTTCTGTTAAACTGATTGGTATGAATACAGAATCCATGAAGCAATACATCGAATTTGTCGCCGATCATTTGTTGGTCGATCTTGGACTTGGAAAATTCTATTTTGTTTCCAATCCATTTGATTTTATGGAAATGATTTCTTTACAGGGAAAAACAAACTTTTTTGAGAAAAGAGTAAGTGAATATCGAAAGGCAAATGTTAACTCTAAACATGAATTTAGTTTGACGTCTGAATTTTAATAAATGTTGTTCTATCAAAAAATTATCCTTTACATGAAATTTAAAAACAAAGTAACGAGTACATTTATTCATAACGATTACATTCACATCATTACATACATCAATTTTCACATTCATCAATTTTCACATTCATCAATTTTCACATTCATCATCAATTTTCACATTCATCATTAATTTTCACATTCTTCATCAACTTTTTCCTTTCTATTACGAAGTGTTCCTGTACGATTAGAAATAGCTTCATACTTGTCCATCAGACTGTCAATAATCGTCTGATTATTGATCTTGGGGAAAATAAAACTACTTGATTCAACATATTCAAAGTCTTGATTTTTTCCTTCTTTTAGGAAATTGAAAATCTGTTTCAGCCGGCCTGTCTTGTCATGTTGGCTATCCAGTTTATATTTCTTCATCTGAGATTCGTACAATTCTTTCGAAAAAAAGACAACATTGACGAGTACATTTCCCATTTCTCCCATCCTAACAGCTCGTCCTTTGAATTGGTCAATAGCTTGTAGACGCAAAGATGGATTAGAAATAATGTAGACGGATGTACTCTCTTCAGAATTCAAGTTCAACGAAATAGCTCGTTTGATATCCAATAGTAAAATACTCGGTTTTTTTGTTGTCATAAAGCCATTTAATTCAGCATGAAGATTTGGACGATTCATCAACGATGAAAATAAGAAAATAGTATGCTTCATCTTGAGATGTTGTAAAATAAGATTAACGGTCTTGGATGACGACATGTCGACAATAATAATAATCCTCTTGTTTTCGTCTTTTTCAATGACACGACAGAGGGAAGGAATCATAGAACGACATGCGTATAAAAAATTAGAATTACGAATAGCCAAATTTGTTCCGTTATCTGTGAATACGTCCGTTATAGTTTTGCAATAGGGATCATTCGTCCAACAAAGAGTTCGACACGATTGAGTTCCGACAATCATAGGAGGATCAATAACGACCACAGAATGACGATTGATATAAATCTCAATTATTTTTTCAATGTAACTGAACAATCCTTTGGATGTTGACAAGTTCATATTTTCATCCTCCATCTTAATAGCTTGTATCTCGTCTGGAAATGATTCCTCTGCATTGGTCAAAATAGAATACCAAAGTGTTCCCGTAGCAGGTTCCTTGATCTTGTTGAGAGAGTTGTTCTTCATGCTTTTCATAATATCCAACAATCCAAAATCAGCATTCAAATAAATAATATTCATCAAAATGGCTAGCCATATGCTTTTGATAGGAAAAGCATGAGTCAATAGCAAATTGGAATTATTAGAACGATTGCTTGTCAGTTGATACAATACATCAAACAATTCGTCGCCAAATTTAACATTCTCAAAATCATCCATCACAATCAATGCATTTTCTGTTAATTCCTTCCATCTATCAGTGGCTCTGTAATTAACTGTCTTGCCTTGAATTGTTTTTAGTAAACATCCCAATAAAATGATCGTATCTGCATCTTTGTTTGGACATTTCAAATTGTTAAAAGTCAATACAGTTACATCACCCTTACATTTTTGAATAGCTTCATTGGCCGACAAATAGCCAGAGTCGCCCGTTATGTAAATAATCTTTTTTCGTCCCAATGCATGAGCATAAGCCAACGACATGAATGTCTTACCAGAACCAGGAGGCATTGTAAGCAACAAACCACTCTTGTTGTTTGTGTATTCACACATCAATATCAATGTCTCATATTGCTTCTTCGTCAAGAAAATATTTTTTCCAACACGTTCCGTGTAAATAAGTCGTTCGGAATCGCTGTAATTATGAGCCAACAAATCAACGTCAATCGTCTTGTTTTTTAAAATGGATAAATCTTGTTGTGCCTTTGTACGTTTCGGATTGTGAAAAATGAAATGATGATCAAATTTAGCTCCGATTTTGAACAATGGTTCTTCTAAAGAAGAATTCCCAAATGATTCCATGTTCATGTTGATAATGTTAAACGTATCGTTCAAATAAGCAGATGTTTCATTTTCTATACCAGCTTCCTTTAAACAAGCAGACGGAGTTTCTTCATCGCTATCCTGTACATCCGAGGGAGATATAGTACTTTCATCGTTTTTGCGGGGTTTCCTGCCAGTTTTGACTCGTTTACTAGGCTTGTCACTTTTAGAGATCCGTTTCAATTTCTTCGGAGATACGACATTGTCCACGAAACCCATCCTATCTAGTCCATTAACATCATCCGTGCGACCATTGTCGTAGCTCAACTCAATATCGGTGCTCTCCATTTCAGCAAAAGATGTTTCTTCCAACATTTTTTATCAGTATTTATATGTTTTTTATTGGACTATATTTAGACATATATTTTAGATATAGACTTTAATAAATATTTCATATATTTTTTCTTAAATTGCCATCTCTTTTTTTTTAAAAACCGGAGTATTTCAGATTTACCGGATTTTACAGCCAAAAAATAACACTGCTCGTAATTCCAATTATAGCCGTTTAAATATAGCCATTCCAACATGTGCAGATGACCATATTTAACTACTGCCGTCATGACATGTTTGTTCATAGGACATCCGTGATCGATGGCTAATTTAAGCATTGTTAAATTCCCAGCTTGAGCACATGCAAGGGCCGTACCTGGTCCAACAGGTCCTCCATTTTCAATAAAATACATAAACATGGGTTCATTGTTTTGTTGAGCAGCAGCATTTCCTGTATTTTCTCCCCATGGACATCCATTCTCATGTGCCCATTTTAAAATGGAGATATATCCATACTTAGCAGCATTAGTACATACTCTTTCGTCCCATGGACATCCATGCGAATGAAGCCATTGTAAATTTGATAAATTACCAACTGAAGCTGCAGCTGAAGATACATCTTCATTCCATTCACATCCATGATTGAATAGCCATTCAAGAAGTTCAATAGAAGACTGTCTAGCCGCCATACAAAATGTACAAATAGAGTTCCATACTATATTATTGTTGTACATCCAATCTAAAACCTTCATGTTAGAGCTAAGAATAACCGACAAAAAGGCTGTCGATGAAAAAAAGAGCTTTGTATCTTGTCGCAACCAGTCAAGGATATGAATATGTCCGTTTTTAGCTGCAATGATATATGCCGTTACATCAAATGGACAGCCATGACGAAAGAGCCATTTCAATGTTTCAAGGTGTCCTCCTCCAGCTGCAGCATCGGATGTTGATTTTGTCAAAAGGCATTTTTTTTTCAACATCCATTCCAATATCGTAATATGACCATGTTCCGCTGCTATGGTCATGGCATAGATAGGCCATTTGCATCCATTTTCATGTAACCAAATCAGTGTTTCTAGATTATTGTATCTGGCAGCACTAGCAATCGCTGTCTGATTAATTTCATAGTTATGAGATTTGGTAGCCCATTCTATGCGTTTTACAGAGCATAGACTTTCCTCCGTTAATTGACTCTCTTTCGAATTTTTATACACATGTTGTATATACCATCTCTCAGATGGTTTCATAAAGTCGACAAGAAGATCCATTTTAGAGAGGGAATAAATGTCTTCTCTATTTATATTCAACAATAAGCTTAAAAAAACAAATTTATTGTTAAAACGCCGGATGGATGGGCGTCCACCGATTGTAACAATACATGGACAACCTTTTGATACGAGCAGATTAAGAGCAATAAGTCCTGTTCCACAAAATTTAGAGGAATCCTCTTTTTTAGCCAATAATGATGTATTTGAACAACTTGTTCCCGGTAGCGCAAAAGCTACATCTTATCGTTCTGCTCAATCAGATATTCCAAATTTACCATCTCATTTGATAAATATCGAAAAGAGTATAGAAGATGATCCACTTCCTCCAAAAGATTCACCTCTTATCGAAATCGAACATGA
>Ga0334722_10005042_pt1 | contig 13484 bp, 9 predicted proteins | sample C3_bottom_MG_FD_207210 | JGI IMG/M metagenome (GOLD analysis project Ga0334722, IMG submission 207210) | Sediment microbial communities from Yellowstone Lake, YNP, Wyoming, USA - C3_bottom | ecosystem: Environmental > Aquatic > Freshwater > Lake > Sediment | place: USA: Wyoming | collected...
GTTATCCGGAACCGCCTGTATAGCGCCCGGCGGGGGGGGATTCTGCCGAAGCGGGCCGGGGCCCGAGCCCCCCGATGGCCCACGGCCCGCGACTGAAGAGGAGCCGCTACTTCTTGACGCGGATCGCGTAGTCCGGCCAGCAGATCATCGGGCCCAGCGCCGGCCAGAGGTCGTCGTCCGTCAGCCCGATCCGTGGCGCCGCGCCGGCCGCCGCCGCCGCCGCCGGAAGGACCTTCGGATCGAGCGCTTTCGCGATCTGGTCCCGCGCGTCCTCGAGGTGCAGTTGCGTACTGCGATTGGCCGACTTCGGCATCGCGGCAGCGATTTGCGCGGAGAGGGCTCTCAGTTCGCCGCGGATGACCCCGCGTGCATCGTCGGTGGCCGGCGCCCGGCCATTCAGCTTGTCGTACAGCAGGTCCACGTACGATCGTTGGAGCGCGCGCCGCGAGGCGTCGATCGACACCGCGGGCGCGTCCAGCTCACGCCAGATGCCCTTGCGGACGTCGGCATACAGGTCGATCGCCTTGTAGGCATTGATCTTGTCGATCGACTCCTGCTCGATGAGCCGCGTGAACCGCGTGGGTGACAGCAGCCCGTTGAGTACCCGGAGCTGCGCGGTCCGAACCCGCTCCAGCGCGCCGGCCGGCTCAATTCTCCGGAGAATGTCGGTCCGAAGCAGGAACCCGGGCGTGGCGAAGGCTTTCTCGTTGAGGAACTTCACGGCCGCCGCCTGGCGTTCACGCGGCACGGGCGTGAAGACCGCGCCGGCCTGCCCGCCCACTTTCGTCTGGGAGTTGAACCCGCCGACGATCGGCACCACGTGGTTCAGTTCGAGCGCCCACTGGCCGACGAGGCGGTCGTAGAGTTCCGTCAGGTCGTCGTCCGGCTCGCCCGGATGCGTCGTGGCCGGGATCAGCATGTTGGCCACGCGCTCCAGGTTCTTGAGACCCAGCCCGGTGGCCACCACGGCGTCGCCGTCACCGACAGCTTCCGATTGTTCGCCCGGATCCGCTCCGCGCGCATTGGCCGTGTTGAAGCGCAGGTACGGCGTCGCATCCTGCGCGCGCGCCCATTCGTCGAGCGTCTTCTTCTCGTCTTCGGCGCTCCTGGCCGCCGGGATCGGCTTGTAGCCCCACATCGTCGCCCACTTGTCGTACGGGCCGATCTTGGGGATCAGGTCGTCCGGATCGATCTTGTCCTCGGGCTGCGCCACGTAGTTGAAGCGCGAGTAGTCCATCAGCGTCGGCACGTGCCCCATCTTCTTGACCCACTCGCGATCCCGGATCTTGTCGATCGGGTAGAGCGAGCTGGCCTTGAAGTTGTGCTGGAAGCCGAGCGTGTGGCCGATCTCGTGGACCACGACGTACTCGATGAGCCGGCCCATCAGGTCGTCGGGCAGCGGCAGCGTCTTGGCCCGGGGGTCGAGCGGCCCCGCCTGGAGGAAGTACCAGTCGCGGGCCAGGTTCATGACGTTGTGGTAGATCTGGATATCCGCCTCGATGATCTCGCCCGTCCGCGGGTCGTGGATGTGCGGCCCCACCGCGTTCTCCGTCGTGGACGGCAGCCAGCGAATCACCGAGTACCGCGCATCTTCGGGGCTCCAGTTCGGGTCCTCCTGCGGCGTGGGCGCTTCCTTTGCGACGATGCCGTTCTTGAACCCGGCTTCCTCGAATGCCGGCTGCCAGTCGAGAATGGCCTTCTTCACATACGGCACCCACTTCTTCGGCGTCGCCGGATCGACGTAGTAGGTAATCGGCTTGATCGGTTCGGAGAGCGCTGCCGCCGGGTCCTTCTTCTCGAGTCGGTAGCGGGTGATGTACGTGCGCTCGGGCGCCTTGTGCTCGTCCTTGCCGAAGTCCTGCTGCGTAATGCTGAAGTAGCCGACGCGTTCGTCGAAAATGCGCGGCATCATGGGTTTCTCGGGCAGCTTCACCATGCTGTAGTGCATCAGCACCGTGGCGCTGCCGGGGCGCATCCCGGTTGGCGCGAACGGGCTGGGTGCGCCGGCCGCGGGCGTCGGGTCCTGCCGCGCGGTGAACGTGTGTGTCGCCTCGACCTCGATGTTCTCCGGGAACGCCACGACGCGCTCGAGGAACGAGCGGCCCGCCTCGAACGTGGTGGCACGCAGCCGGGTCCGTGCGTTGAACTCCGGGACCTCGGTGGTGAACAGGCGCGTCACGTCGATGACGGGCGCCTCGTCCTTGCCGAAGGTCTCCACGTTGAACGCCATGATGATGGCGTCCACGTTGGCGTCCTGGACGGCACGGGCGATGGGCAGCGACGGATCGGCGACGATCTCGTACGACACGCTGCGGAGCAGGACGCGGTTGTCCTTCCGCTCCCAGCGCACCACGCGATTGCCCACGGCCTGACCGCCGTAGCCCACGCCGAGCGTCGTCCGGGCGATCTGGCTCACCCACAGGAAGTCCTTGCCGAGGGCCGACTTCGGGATCTCGTAGTAGACCTTCTCCTTCAGTCGATGCACCGTGAAGATGCCGGGGCTGCTCTTGACGTCTTTCGTGACGACCTTGTCGTACGCCTTGGGCTCGGGCGGTCCATCGCCGGCGGCCGGCCGATCCGGGCGTTGCGCCGCGGCGTCAGGCGCGGCGGCCGGGTCGGCCGGCTTCGGGGCCTGTCCCTGTGGGACCCCTGCGGCTGGCGCGGCCGGGCCTGCGGGCCTGGCTGGATTGGTGGCGGGTGCTGCGGCGGGCTTGGCCGCCGCGGCTGCAGGCGCCGCCGTCGGCGCCGTCGAGGCCGGCTTCTGGGGCGCCGACGCGCAGGCCGCCAGCACGAGGGCGATGGCAAATGGAACCAATCGTTTCATGGGTTCGGGCTCCTTCTTCAGGCCGCACGCAGGTGCGGTCATCCGGGTGAGTCTCGCTGTTGGCGTCGGACGTGTCAAGGCTGCCGGGCGGGCGGTTGAACGCGGTAACTCGATGGCGCGCGGACGCGCAGCCCGGGCTTCGTCATGCGGACCCTCAGTGAGTGCGCGGCGACGTCGGTGGTCGGCGGGAAGAAGGACAACTGGTATCCCCCGTGCGCTTCCTCCAGGACCCGCGCCAGCACCGATCCAACCACTTCTTTGACCAGGTCTTCGTCCGGAGGGAAGCGGGTGACGAGCGCGGCTTGCCACACCTGAATGAACGCGCCGCCCGTAGACGAGGCCAGACCTTCCAGCAACAGGCCGGGACGAACCCTGGCTGCGGTTGCACCGGACTGGAGGATGACCTCCTCCCGGGCCGTGCTGACCACGCTGATGCCGACGCTCGATGCGGCTGCGTGGGCCGCCACCTCCGCCAGGCTGTGGGCGTTGGCCGAACTCCGTCCATCGGTGAACAGCACGACCTCGCGGCGGCCAGGTGCGACCTCCAGAAGGCCGACGGCCTGGTCCACGGCATCCCAGATGGGCGAGGCCTCGTACCCGGCCAGCGGGCTGGCCTTGTCTTTGTCGGTGGGTCTGAGGATGTCACGCACGGCAGTCGTCAGGGCCGGGCCGCCGCTCACGAATCCGGCAGAGAACCTGATGGCGCTGCCGCCGACGCGGCCGATGACCACGCGGTCGCCGAACTGGGCCGCCTTGCCGACCAGTCCTTTCAGCGTATCGGGAAGCCATGCGGCCGGCACGGTCTGATCCATGCTCGCACTGGCGTCGAGGACGATGGCCAGCGAGATGGGCCCCGAGGCCGGTTCGCAACTGGCCACCGGCGCCACGACGCCGTTGGCAACGATCTCGAAGTCCTCGCTGGAGAGGCCCGGCTCCAGCACCCACGGCGCGAACGTCAGCGTGGAGATCTCCATGGGCCGTCGGCCGTCAGCCGGTGCGGCCGGCGCGGCGCGCGGATGCTCGACGGCGACATGGACGATCGCCGCCGCGCTCAGCAGACGCTGCGTGCTGAGCGCGTGCAGGACCGTGCCGGCTACGAGGGCGCCGCAGCAGGCGACGACGGACGCCGACCGTGCGCGCGTCACTTGTCCTCCCGTGCGACGTAGCTCTTCGCGGCCCGGACCTTCAGGTCCTTTCCGGTGACCTGCACGTCCAGCTTGTGGACCTTGCCGTCGAGCACGATTGGCGAGAAGCCCAGCAGATACTGGTGGCGCAACTCCTCGGCGACGTGCGTGAACGAACTCCCGATGTCGGCGTCGGACATCAACTCGAAGTGCCCCCCACCGGTTTCCTCGGCGACATCCGCAAGGTCGTTGGCGAAGCCCGGGCCCTCGATGCCGATCGCGTAGACCATGCAGGCGTCCCGCACCGCCTTCTTCTTCACTTCGTCGGGGCTCGAGTGATTGCGTCCGCTGTCCGTGTCGCGCCCGTCGGAGAGCACCAGGATAACGCGCCGGCCCGATTCGCCATCGAGCGAGGCCATGGCGGCCAGCGTGGCGCGCCAGAGCGGTGTGAAGCCGCCAGGCCACATCTCATCGGACAGCACCCGCATCAGGACCGCCTTGTCGCTCGTCAGGATCGGGCTGATGGCGACTTCGGCTCCGAACGAGCCGATGCGCGCGCGGTCGCGGTCCGACATGGCGTCAATGAAGCGCTTCGTCGATTCGCGGACGACGAGAACACGCGCCAGCATGCTGCCGCTCATGTCCAGGAGAATGACGGCCGTGAACGGCTGCACTTCGTTGGAGAAGATGGAGATGTCCACCGGACGGCCATTGTCGAGGATCCGAAACGCCGAGGCGTCGAGGTTCGTGTTCAGCCGCCCGACGGGGTCGCGCACGGTCGCGTAGATGGCAACCGTGTGCACCGCCGATCGGAAGGCGGCCTGGCGGGCGCTGACGGCCGGACCGAGCCACAGGACGGCGGCAAACGCGGTCGTGAGCGCGAGGGCGGCGACGGTGAATCGGGGCGAGTGGGGCCTCACGCAGGCAGTCTCGTTCTCGCCGCCGCGGGTGTCAAGCGTGAGGAGGTTCGTAGCCTCGGGTCTTTAGACCCGTGCGCAGGGTATGATTCTCTCCAAGAGGTCTCATGTTCGGACGGAAGACAAGCGGCTCCGTGGTCTGCACCTCGTGCGGCTACCTCGTCGGCGTGCACGATGCGACCTGTTACAACTGCGGCCGGCGCAATCCGGGTCTGTGGGGCTACGCGCCGCTCCTGCGCAAGCTCGGCAGCGACCTGGGGTTCGTGCCGCTGATCATGTGGGGCTGCAGCGGCCTCTACGTGGCGATGCTGCTGGTCTCCGGCACCAATATCCGGATGAACGGCCTGTTCTCGTTCCTCGCGCCCAACACCACGACGCTCTTCCTGTTCGGGGCCAGCGGCGGCCTGCCGGTATTCCGGTTCGATCGCTGGTGGACCGTCCTGAGCGCCGGCTGGCTGCACAGCGGCCTTCTCCACATCCTGTTCAACATGATGTGGGTGCGCCAACTCGGGCCCGATTGCGCGGAATTGTACGGTGCCGGCCGCATGGTGATCGTCTACACCGTGGCCGGCGTCGTGGGATTCACGGCCAGTTCCTGTGCGTACCTCGTCCTGGGCGGCATCCCGATTCTCGGTGGGGCCGGCTTCACCGTCGGGGCATCAGCCCCTATCTTCGGGCTGCTCGGTGCGCTCGTGTACTACGGCCGGCGGTCCGGGAGCAGCCTGATCCACGGCGAGGCGCTGCGCTACGCGCTGATTCTGGGCGTGTTCGGGTTCATCATGCCCGGCATCGACAACTGGGCGCACGCCGGCGGGTTCGCGGGTGGCTACCTGATGGGACGCATCCTGGACCCGCTCAAGCCGGAGCGGCTGGACCACATGCTGATCGCGGTGGCCTGTGTACTGGCCACGCTCGCGGCCGTCGTGGCCTCCATCGTGCACGGCCTGGCGCTGTTCGCGAGGGGATAGAAGAGCGGGCGATAGGGCAGAGCGAAGGCCGAAGGGCAAAGGGGAAAGGCCAAAGGCAGACTGGGTTCCCACCCCTTCCGCCTTTTCCCTTTCCCCTTCCGCCTATTACTTGACGTTCCTGAGAATCCCCATCAGGAAGTCCCAGTACTTCTCGACGGTGTCGATGTAGATCTTCTCGTCCGGCGAGTGCACGCCTTCGAGCGTCGGCCCGAACGACACCATGTCCATGCCGGGATACTTATCGCCGATGATGCCGCACTCGAGGCCGGCGTGGATCGCCTTCACCTCGGGGTCCTTGCCGTACATCTGCTTGTAGGTGGCCTGCGCGGTCTTGAGGATCGCGGAGCCCAGGTTCGGCTTCCAGCCCGGGTACCCCGACGAGCCCGTCACCGTGGCGCCGCCGAGTTCGAACACCGCGCGGACGCTGTCCGCGACCTCGGCGATTTCGCTCGCCACCGAGCTGCGCTGGCTGGTCTCGAGCGTGATGTCCTTCTTGTTGGTCGTGATGACGGCCACATTCGTGGACGTTTCGACCAGCCCCGGGACCTCGGCGCTCATCTTGGTCACGCCGTGCGGCAGACCGGCAATCGTCAGCAACACCTTCTTCTGCAGCGCCTTCTTCAGGACCTTGCCCTTCGCCTTGACCTGCTTCGCGCTGATCTCCAGGTTCGGTTCCACCGTTGACAGTTCAGCCTTGCACGTCTCGTTCAGCATGGCCACGCAGGCCATCGCATCCACGAGCTTGGCCTTCGGCACGAATACGAGGGCGACCGCGTCGCGCGGGATCGCGTTGCGCTTGTTCCCGCCTGCGAAGCGGGACAGGCGCGCGCCGGCGCCCGACAGGGCCATCAGCGTCCGGTTCATGATCTTCAGCGCGTTCCCGCGGCCCTTGTCGATTTCGAGGCCGCTATGCCCCCCGCGCAGACCGCCCACGGTGATCTCGACCGCCACGGTGCCCTTGGGGGCCGCGTCGGTCTGGAGGGCCCACGCCCCGGTCGAGTCCTGGCCGCCCGAGCAGCCCACGTACAGCGCGCCCTCTTCCTCGGAGTCGAGGTTCATCAGCGTGCGGCTCTTCAGGAAGGTGGGCTCCAGGCTCTTGGCGCCGTTCAGGCCCATCTCTTCGTCGATCGTGAAGAGGAACTCAAGCGGGCCGTGCACCAGCGTCTTGTCTTCCATGATGGCCAGGGCGGTGGCCACTTCGATGCCGTTGTCGGCGCCGAGCGTCGTCCCGTCGGCCATCATCGCGTTGCCGTGGCGCACGAGCGTGATGGGATCCTTGGCAAAGTCGTGCTTCTTGTCGGGCCGCTTCTCGCCGACCATGTCCAGGTGGCCCTGCAGGCAGACCATCGGGACCTGTTCGCGGCCCGCCGACGCCGGCTTGCGGACGACCACGTTGCCGACCTTGTCCTGCTGCCACTCCAGGCCGAACTTCTTCGCGGTCGTCACCACGAACGCGGCCGCGGCGGCTTCGTTCTTCGAGCACCGCGGAATCTTCGCGAGCTCCGCAAACCACTTCCACACGCCAGCCGGTTTGAGTCCGTCAATTGCGTTCGCCATGAATCATGCTCCTTCAGCCAAGCGGGGCTCCGGGCAATTTACCACAGGGGAAGGCGTTAGGCGGTAGGCGATGGGGGGCCGGGGCCTGGGAGCGCCAGGCTCCAGCCTGGCTCAAGACGATGGACTCCGACCCGGTTTCCGGGCCAGAATCCCGCCCATGAGCACTTCTCCCGAATTGCATACCGCCGCCCTCATCGCCGTCCGCGACTGCATGGGCGTCCAGCCGGCCGAGCGCGTCCTGGTGGTGACCGATGCGCCGCTCCGGAAGATTGGGTACGCCCTGTTCGAGGCGTCGCTCGAACTGACGCCCGAGGTCCTGCTGGTCGAGATCACGCCCCGCAAGAGCAACGGCGCCGAGCCGCCGGCCGAGGTGGCCGCCCTGATGGCACAGGTGGACGTCGTCCTCTGCCCGACGTCCAAGTCGCTGACGCACACCGACGCCCGCCGCGCCGCCAGCGCCAAGGGCGTCCGCGTGGCCACGCTGCCCGGCGTCACCGAGGAAATCATGGTGCGGTGCATGAACGCGGACTACCACGCGATTGCCGCGCGCACGTTCCGGATCTGCGACCTGATGCGCAAGACGAAGATCGTCCGCGTGACGGCGCCGGCGGGCACCGACATCACGATGCCCATCGAGGGCCGCGAGGCGCACGCCAGTTCGGGGCTCTTCCGCGAGAAGGGCTTGAGCGGAAACCTGCCGACGGGCGAGGCCTACCTGGCGCCGCTCGAGGGCCTCTCGAACGGCATCGTCGTCGTGGACGGCTCGATGGCGAGCGTCGGGATGATCGATGCGCCGATCCACATCGTCGTGAAAGACGGCTACGCCACCGATATCACCGGAGGGGCATCGGCGAAGCGGCTCGTTGAATTGCTCGATCCCCACGGCCAGGATGCGCGCACCGTGGCCGAGTTCGGCATCGGTACCAACGACAAGGCGATCCTGACGGGCGTGATTCTCGAAGACGAGAAGGTGATGGGCACGATTCACATCGCCTTCGGCGACAACAAGTCGATGGGTGGCAATGTCCGCGTGGCGAGCCACCTCGATGGCCTGATCAAGCACCCGACCGTTTGGTTCGACGACCGGGTGATCATGAAGGACGGTCAGTTGCTGATGTGATACAGGTGTATCAATCGAAAATAGGTCCGACCCCGTTTCTCATGTCATTCTCATCTTCGATGCATCGCGCCCTGGCAATTGGCCTCGCCGCCAGCCTGTTGCTCGCTGGTACCGCGACCGGGCAGATGAGACCCGCGTCGCCCGCCAAGCCGGCTGCCCAGAAACCGGCGGCCAAGCCGCCGGCCCCAGTGGCGCTCTTCACGACACCACTCAGCCTCTCCGCGATGACTGGCAAGCAGGCCGTGCTCGAAACAAGCGCCGGGCGCGTCGTCCTCGACCTGCTGCCCGGGAACGCGCCGAACCACGTGGGCTACTTCATCAAGCTCGCGCAGGACGGCGCGTACAACGGCACGACGTTTCATCGCCTCATCAAGCGCGGCATCATCCAGGGCGGCGATCCGCTGTCGAAGGATCCGGCGAAAGCCGCTCAATACGGCACCGGCGGGCTGAAGATGCTGGCGTTCGAGCCGGGAGCCGGTTCGCACGTGCGCGGCGCGGTCTCGTCGGTGCTGGTGCCAGGCAATCGCGACAGCGCAGGGTCGCAGTTCTTCATCTGCGTCACACCCCAGACCGCGCTCGACGGCCAGTTCACCGTCTTCGCCCGGGTGGTCGAGGGAATCGGGGTGGTGACGCAGATTTCGGAGGCGCCGGCCGACGAAACGGGGAAGGCGACGGAGCGGATCGAGATCAGGTCGGTGACGATTCGCGACGCGCCGCCGCCCGCGACCGATCTGTTCGTGAAGGAGTCGCCTGCGGAGCTCGCGCAGTTCACGGCTGTGCTCGAAACGAGTATGGGGAACATCACGCTGGCCATGATGCCGGACCGTGCGCCGAATACCGTGCGCGCGTTCCTGCGCCTGGCGTCGGCGGGCGTGATGGACGGCACCGCGTTTCATCGCGTGGTGCCAGGTTTCATGATTCAGACTGGGTATCTCGGGTCGAAGAAGACCGTGCTGGACGACGGGCCCCAGGCGCTGGTGAAGCCGCTGGCGCCCGAGTTCAACGACGCGCGCCACGAACCGGGCGTCGTTTCGATGGCGCACGGCGACGATCCGGCGAGTGCGACCACGTCGTTCTTCATCGTGACGGCCACGAGCCCGGCCCTCGACGGGAAGTACACGGCCTTCGCCAGGGTCGTGGACGGCGTGAGCGTGGTGGCGGCCATCGAGAAGGTGCCGTGTGACGGCGAAACGCCGAGGGACCGGGTGGAACTCAGGCGAGTAACCGTTACCAGGCGTTAGGCGAAGGGCAATTCGGGATAGGCTTTCCGTACGCGGCCCAGGGCGGTCCGTACGTGGCCCAGGGCTTCAGCCCTGGGTAGAGTCGTCAGGTTCGGCCGGAGGAATCATGAGCAACGAAGTCAGCAGGCGTGGATTCATCACGTCAGTCGGGACGGGTGCGATCGGTGCGGCTGCGGCGGCGACGATCGCAACGGGTGCACCCGCGGAGGCCGCGCCGGCAGTGGTGCCGGCGGGCGACGTCAGCACGATTGCCCTCACGGTCAACGGGCGAAAGCAGAAGATCCTCGTTGAGTCCCGCTGGTCGCTCCTTTTCGTCCTGCGCGATCAACTGGGCCTGACGGGCACCAAGGTTGGCTGCGAGCGCGGCGAGTGCGGTGCCTGCACGGTCCTCGTCGACGGCCAGGCCCGCTATGCCTGCATGACGCTGGCCGTGGAAGCGGACGGCCACGAGATCACCACCATCGAGGGCGTGATGAAGGGCGAAGACCTCGGCCCGACCCAGCAGGCGTTTGCTGAAGAGGACGCCTTCCAGTGCGGTTATTGCACGCCTGGCCAGGTGATGGCCGCGGAAAGCCTCCTCCGCACCAACCCGTCCCCGTCGCTCGATCAGATTCGGGAAGGCATGGCCGGCAACATCTGCCGATGTGGCGCCTACGCGAACATCTTCAAGGCCGTGGCGAAGGCGGCCGACCTGAAGCGGCAGGGGAGGTAAGGCATGGAACTCGACGACATCTATTATTGGGACGGCCCGCTCCCCGAAACGCAGGCTCCAGCCACCACGCCCGAGCCGTGGACCGAAACGAAGATCGTCGGCAAGCCGATCATGCGCGTCGATGCGTTCGACCGCGTGAGCGGCACGGCAATCTATCCGTCCGACGTCGTGCTGCCGGATATGCTGCATGCGGCCATCCTGTCGTGTCCGCACGCTCATGCCATCGCGAAGAAGGTGGACACGAGCGCGGCGGAGAAGATGCCGGGCGTGCGCGCGGTCCTGAAGGACGGCGTGGCCGGGACCAACATCCCGTGGTTCGCGGCCGGGCAGGGTCAGTTCGCAAGCCGGCTGTTCGACCCGCATGCGCGATACCAGGGCGACGAGGTGGCGGCCGTGGCGGCGGACACGATCTATCAGGCCTGGGACGCGATTCGCGCCATCCAGGTCGAGTGGGACGTCCTCCCGCAGGTGACGACCGTGGAGGACGCCGCCAAGCCCGATGCCCCGAAGGTCCGCGACGACGGGAACAAGCCGCAGGCGGGCAAGCCGTACGTGCGGGGCGACGTGGCCGCGGGGTTCAAGGCGGCCGACGCCGTGGTTGAGCACACCTTCAGAACGCCGTACGAACTGCACAGCCCGATGGAGGTGCACGGCTGCGTGGCCAAGTGGGACGGCCATCACCTGACGATTTGGGAGTCGACTCAGGGCGTGTACGCCGTGCAGTCGACGGTGGCCCGAGCGCTGAACCTGCCGCTCGCCAACGTGCGCGCCATCGGCCATTACGTGGGCGGTGGATTCGGCAGCAAGCTGGACACCGGGAAGTACAGCGTCATCGCGGCGCTGCTGTCCCGCCGGACGCGCCGGCCCGTGCGATTGTTCCTCACGCGCGAACAAGAGGCGCAGTCGATGGGCAACCGGCCCGGCTTCACGATCTCGATCAAGCTCGGCGCCAAGAAGGACGGCACGCTGGTGGCGTTGCAGACCTCGGGGATCGGATCGGGCGGCGCGTACGCCGGAGCCGGCGGCATGGACTACGTGATGCGCGAGCTCTACGCGTGTCCAAACGTCTTGTGTGAGAACCAGAGCGTCTACATCAACGCCGGCCCCCAGCGGGCGTTCCGCGCGCCGGGACATCCGCAGGGAGCCTGGGCCCTCGAAGGGGCCATGGATGCACTGGCCGCGAAGCTGGCGATGGACCCGCTGGACCTGCGCAAAAAGAACTTTGCGCCGGTGAGCCAGTCGCGCAACAACATCCCGTACACGAGCAACGGCCTGCTGAAGTGCTACGAGGACGGAGCGCAGGCGTTTGGCTGGAAGGCCGCGCGAGCGAGGCCGGCGCAGCCGGGTCATATCAAGCGCGGTGTCGGCGTCGCGGCCGGCATGTGGCAGGGCGGCAACGGCGGACCGCCCGCGACGGTCATCGTCAAGCTGTTCGGCGACGGCAGCGCCAACCTCAACATGGGGGCAGCGGACATCGGCTGCGGCACCAAGACGTGGGGCGCGCAGATCGTCTCCGAGGAACTGGGAGTGCCCGTCGAGAAGATCTCGATCGAGCACGCGGACACCGGGACGACGCAATTCGCGACGCCCAGCGGCGGCAGCAAGACCGTGCCGACCGAGTCGCCCGCGATCCGCGCGGCGGCCATTGACGTCAAACAGCAATTGCTCGCCATGGCAGCCGAGCAGTTGAAGTTGCCAGATACGGACCTCGAGCTGCGCGGCAACGAGGTGGTGTCCAAGTCCGACGCCACGAAGAAGGTGGCCCTCGGCCAAATCCGAGCGTTCAGCGGACGCGGTCTCCTGGTGGGCGTCGGCTATCGCGGCCCGAACCCGCAGGGCAAGGCAATCAATCCCTGGAGTGTGCACTTCGCGGAGGTCGAGGTGAACACGAAGACCGGCGAAGTGAAGGTGCTTCGCTTCCTGGCGGCGCACGACAGCGGCCGGATCATGAACCTGAAGACGTTCCAGAACCAGGTATTCGGTGGCGTCACGATGGGCATCGGGTTCGGGCTGACCGAGGACCGCATTCTCGATCACAAGCAACTCGGCAAGCTATTGACGGTCAACCTGCACGACTACAAGCTGCCGACGGCGCTCGACGCGCCGGCCGACAAGTCCGTGGTCGTGGTCGATCCGCACGACACCGAATGCAACACGACTGGCGCGAAGGGCGTGGGCGAACCGGCGACGATCCCGACGGCGCCCGCGATCGCCAACGCGGTGTATCACGCGAGTGGCGTCCGCCTGACCGATGCGCCGATGAGTCCGGCGCGGGTGCTGCAGGCGCTCGCTGCCGCCAGCCAGCCGGCCCCGAAGGGCCGGAAGGGAGGTGAGTGATGCTGCGATCGTTCAACTACGTGAAGGCGGCATCGGTCGCCGACGCGATCAAGCAGCTCGACGGCCCCACCGCGCGCGTACATGCCGGCGGCACCGACCTCATCGGGTGCGTGCGAGACGACGTTATGACCGTGGCGCGGGTGGTCAGCATCAGCCAGCTCGCCGACCTGCGCGGGATCTCGTCCACGCCGGATGGCGGCCTTCGTATTGGCGCACTGACGACGATCGCCGAGATCGCTGCTCACCCGGTCATCAAGGAAAGGTACACGGCCCTTGCGCAGGCGGCATCCATCGTGGCCAGTCCACAACTGCGCAATCAGGGCACGATCGGTGGCAATCTCTGCCAGCGGCCCCGCTGCTGGTACTTCCGCGGAGACTACCACTGTACGCGGAAGGGCGGGGACACCTGTTACGCCATTGGCGGCGAGAACCAGTACCACGCCATCTTCGGGGGCGGTGCCTGCTGGATGGTGCATCCGTCCGACACGGCGCCGGCGCTCATCGCGCTCGATGCGAAGGTCCGGATTACCGGCAAGGCCGGGACGCGCACCGTCGCAGCCGAGAAGTTCTTCGTGTTGCCAGACGACAACGTGCAGAAGGAAACCGTGCTCGAGCCCGGTGAGATCCTGACCGAAGTGCTGCTCCCGCCGGTTGATGCGGCCATGCGCAGTGCCTACAGGAAGG
>Ga0334722_10005043_pt1 | contig 13484 bp, 9 predicted proteins | sample C3_bottom_MG_FD_207210 | JGI IMG/M metagenome (GOLD analysis project Ga0334722, IMG submission 207210) | Sediment microbial communities from Yellowstone Lake, YNP, Wyoming, USA - C3_bottom | ecosystem: Environmental > Aquatic > Freshwater > Lake > Sediment | place: USA: Wyoming | collected...
CCCAGCCAGATAAGCCAGGGATAGAGGTCCGCGAAATCCTTAACGATGAGCTCCGCGCCGCTGCGCGCCAGGAGGTTTTGATCGCCGAAACCGTCCATGACGGCGGCGGAATGGTAGCCGGCGGCCTTTGCCGCCGCCACGTCCAGGTGGGTGTCGCCTATCACGTAAACATCGGAGGGCTTTATTTCGCCCTTCACCAGTTTCCCGGCCCGCTCGACGGCCTTCATCAGGACCTCGCTCCTGATATAGGAATCGCAGCCATAGCCTCCGAAAGCGAAATATTTGGTGAGCCCGGACGGCTCGAGTTTGATGAAAGCGCCTTCTTTAAGGTTGCCGGTACCCAGGCCCACCAGCACATCCGCCCTTTTGGAAAGCGTTAATAGAAGTTTTTCCACGCCGTTCAGCTTGGAATAATTCCTGGACTTAAGGGACGCTTTCACTTCCCCGGGCAGGAAACTTATGTACTTGAGCTCCAGCTCCCGGAACTGTTTCGCTGTCGGTTTTTTTCCGCTCGCGTGCCTGAAGGCGGTGGTGAAGTTTTCCTTATCCGTGGCGCCTTGCAGAGAGAATTTAGCGCAGACATTATCCACGCCGCATATCTCTTTAACGGCTTTATTGAGCCCTCTGAGCCCCGCGCCCCCCGCCTTGATAAGGGTACCGTCTATGTCAAAAAGAACTATTTTCATACGCTATGCTGCCTTTTTTTACCGTCATTTTATTCAAATTGGCGCCGAAATAATAACACAGTTCCCTGTAGTCGGAAGCGTCGAACACGGCGATATCGGCCTGCTTACCGGGCTCCAGGGAGCCCAGCAGGCTCCCGGCGTTCAGCGCGCAGGCGCCATTGATGGTGGCGGCGCAAAGCGCCTCTTCCGGGGTCATCTTCATGTGCGTGCACGCCGCCGCTATGACCAGCTGCATATTCCAGCACGGCGAAGTACCGGGATTGAAATCCGTCGCAAGGGCCACCGGCACGCCTTCGGCTATGAAAGCCCTGGCGTCCGGGTACCTGGAAAGTCCCAGAAAAAAATTGGAGGCGGGCAGCAGCGTGGCGACGACCCCGCCGCGGCGCATTGCCAGGATATCCTTCCTGCCGGCATAGTCGAGATGGTCCGCGCTGACGGCCCCGGCTTTGGCCCCGGCTATGGCGCCGCCGTAATTAGAGAGCTGTTCGGCATGGACCTTGGGGACAAGTCCCGCCTGTTTGCAGGCGTTGAGATAGCGCAGACTTTGTGCGGGAGTGAAATAACCGCGCTCGCAGAAGATATCCGCGAATACCGCCAGCTTCTTTGAAACCGCTTCCGGCAATATGCGGGAAAGCACGTAGCGCAGATATTTTTCAGGGTCGCCCTTGAACTCCGGCGGCACCGCGTGGGCCGACAGGAGCGTCGGCAGCATTTCCAATTTTGTACGCGAGGAGGCGGCCTTGACCGCTTTGAGCGTCTTCAGTTCGGAATTTTTATCCAGGCCGTAGCCGGTCTTCACTTCTATCGTAGCGGTACCGCATTCCAGGAACCGCCCGGCGCGCTCAACGAGCTGCGAGACCGTCTCCGCGGGTCCCTGGCGGCGCAAGGCCTTGACGCTCGAGATGATCCCCCCGCCCCGCGCTTTTATATCGGCGTAAGTGGCGCCCTGGGTACGAAGCGAAAAATCTTTCAGCCGGGGTTCCGCAAAAACCGCGTGGGTATGGCTATCCACGAAAGCCGGTATCGCCACGCCGCTCACTTTCATTGCGCGGGCCTTTTTCGCCAGGGGATGGCGCATTACCTCTTTCTCCGTTCCAGCCGCCCTGACAAGCCCCCCCTCCATGAGCACGGCGCCGTTCCTGACCAGACCGGTCTCGCCCTGGGCGCGGCCGCACCGGGGCGCGGCGGCGCCCTTGAAGGTAAGGAGCTGTTTAAAACCGGTGAGCAACAGGGCCATAAGTTATCCGCGCACGGCACAAGCCGCGCCTTGGCTTTACCTGAAATTATCGAACTGCAAAGTTACGCCGAAATCCTGGCCGCGCAGCAGCGTCATTACGGTCTGCAGTTCGTCCTTCGAGCGCGAGGTCACGCGCAGGGCGTCGCCCTGTATGGCGACGGTGGCTTTGATCTTGTTATCCTTCACGAACCTCACTATCTCCTTGGCCTTATCCTGCGGAATGCCCTGCTGGACCTTGACGATCTGCTTGGCGGTGCCCCCCAGCGCGCTCTCCATTTTCTGCGGCTGGAAATTCTTGAGCGGGAGGTTCCTTTTGGACAGCCTGGTCTGCAGAGCGTCGAAAAGAGCCTTGACCTTGTACTCGTCGGAAGAGGTCAGCAGTATTGTAGCCGCCTTCCTGTCGAAAGAGATATCCGAATTGGTTCCCTTGAAATCGTACCGGTTGGCTATCTCCTTGAGCGCGTTCACGATGGACTCATCCACCAGGGTAAAGTCCACTTTAGAAACTACGTCGAAACTGAAGTCCGTTGCCATTAGTCCTCCTGGATCACTTTATCATCGGTATTTTAACGCCCGTCTTTTTCGCGAAATCTATCGCCTTATCGTAGCCCGCGTCGGCGTGGCGCAGCACGCCCATACCGGGGTCGTTGGTCAGCACCCGTTCAAGGCGCTTGTCCATCTCTTTGGAGCCATCGGCCACGCAGACCTGCCCGGCGTGCAGGGAATACCCCATACCTACGCCGCCGCCGTGATGAAAAGAGACCCAGCTGGCGCCGGAAGCGGTGTTCACCAGGGCGTTAAGTATCGGCCAGTCGGCTATGGCGTCGGAACCGTCCTTCATGGCCTCAGTCTCGCGGTAAGGGCTGGCCACGGAACCCGAATCCAGGTGATCGCGGCCTATGACGACGGGCGCGGAAAGCTTTCCGGCCCTGACATATTCGTTCAGCTTCATGCCGAAACGATGCCGTTCGCCGTAGCCCAGCCAGCAGATGCGGGAAGGATAGCCCTGGAACCTGACCTTTTGAGAGGCCATGTTTATCCAGCGCTTAAGCCCCTCGTTCTCGGGGAACATCTCCAGGACCAGCTTATCGGTGACGGCTATATCTTTCGGATCGCCCGAGAGCGCCGCCCAGCGGAAAGGTCCCTTTCCCTCGCAGAACAGGTCCCGGATATAGGCCGGAACGAAGCCGGGGAAATCGTAGGCGTTCTTTACTCCCTGCTTGAAGGCCATAGTACGGATATTGTTGCCGTAATCGAAGGTGACCGCGCCCGCTTTCTGAAGCGCCAGCATCGCCTCCACGTGGATGGATATTGATTCCATGGCCAGGGCCGTGTATTTTTTGGGGTCTTTTTTCCGCATCTCCACGGCGTCCTTCATGGTGAAACCCCTGGGCACATAGCCGTTGAGCGGATCGTGGGCCGAAGTCTGGTCGGTCAGCACGTCGATATGCACCTTCCTTCTGACCAGTTCCGGCAGGATCTCCGCGCAGTTGCCGAGAAGCGCGATGGAAAGCGGCTTCTTTTCCTTTATGGCCTTGCCGGCCAGCGCCAGCGCTTCGTCCAGCGAGGTCGCCATAACGTACACATAGGCCGTATCCAGCCGCCGCTTGATGCGGGTTTCGTCCACTTCAACGATGATCGCCACGCCGTTGTTCATGGTGATGGACAACGGCTGGGCCCCGCTCATGCCGCCGAGGCCGCCGGAAACGACCAGCTTTCCGGTGAGGTCGCTTTTAAAATGCTTGCGGGCGCAAGCGGCGAAAGTTTCGTAAGTGCCCTGCAAAATACCCTGGGTGCCGATATAGATCCAGGAGCCGGCCGTCATCTGACCGTACATCATAAGGCCTTTTTTCTCGAGCTCGTCGAAAACTTCCCAGCTGGCCCAGTTCCCTACGAGATTCGAATTGGCGAGAAGCACGCGCGGCGCGTATTCGTGCGTGCGCAGAACGCCCACCGGTTTGCCAGACTGTATAAGCAGGGTCTCGTCGTTCTCAAGGGCCGTGAGGGACTTCACTATCGCCCTGTAGCATTCCCAGTTGCGCGCGGCCTTGCCGCGGCCGCCGTAGACCACCAGGTCCTCGGGGCGCTCGGCCACGTCGGGGTCCAGGTTGTTCATGAGCATGCGCATGGCGGCTTCCTGCTGCCAGCCCTTGCACGAAATTTTATTCCCGCGTGCTCCGCGGATCATCTCCATCGCTAAAGCCATAGACCTTCCTCCATTGCTATCTTCTATATCTGAGCTTCGGGACCCTCTTCAGGATATCGGCCACCGTAAGCGCCCCGTCCTTTCTGAATATCACCATGAAATGCTCGAATATCTTGCGCGTCATTTCCACGTCGCTCAGCGCCCTGTGCCAGTTCTCGGTGGAGATATCCAGCTCCTTGGCGATGGTGCCCAGCCGGTTGTTCGTGAATCCGCCCAGATGCCTGGCTATGTGCACCGTATCTATCACCGGCAGCTCAGGCAGCTTAAGTCCCGAGCGCGCGAACTCCATTCCCACAAAAGACAGGTCGAATTCGGCGTTGTGCGCCACTACGACCGTCCCTTCCAGCATGGCCAGGAGACGCGGGACCAGGGCGGGGAAGGCCGGGCTGTTCCTGACCATATCGTCCGTGATGCCGTGTATCTTCGTGGTTTCCGGCGGGATCGGCAGGCCGGGATTCACCAGCGAGCTGAACTGGGCGACCCGGCAGTCCCCCTGGAAGCCGATAAGCGCCACTTCGCATATCCTGGAGGTCTGGGGCGACAGGCCGGTGGTCTCCACGTCCAGGAAAGTGAAGACGGTATCGTCTATGGACCGGGTCATCAGTAGCTGGTTCATGCTGTAAACTTCCTAGGGACCCTTAAAAGAGCGAACCGAAATAGATATACCGCGTCCAGACCCCCACGAGCGAGGTCAGCGACAGGCTCAGCAGGACGTTCGCGAGCGAAAGGTCCATGATCCTTTTTTTGCGGATATAGAAAAGCTGCACCGTCCAGGCCGCCGCAAAGAGCAGGCACCACCAGCCGGCGGCGAAAAAGAACGACCAAAGAACCACCCTCTCGAAGATCAGGAAATATTTCTCGTCGAAACTCGGGAATTGCCGGCCGTAAAAGTCCTTTTCCACGAAATAAATTATTATCGTGGTGACATGCGTGACCAGGACCGACATCGCTATTATCCCCGTCCATTTTTCGGCCATGAAGACCCCGCCGTCCAGCGGGATGGAAGGCGCGATCAGGAGCAGGAGGTAGATATGCAGGCACTGGTCTATCAGGAAGCTGGCCGTGCCGTCGCGGAAATGGAGATGCTTCATGCTGTAGATGCGGAGTTCGTCTATGAGAAAATGGACGACCAGCATGAGGATCAGGGCCCACCAGCCGTTAACGTTAACGGAACCGAAGCTGAACCACACGTCCCCCAGATAACTCCAGGTGAGCGCGGCCGAGACCACGAAATGGGTCAGGCAATGGAGAACCATTCCCCATAAATATTTACGCTTCAGCGTGTTGACGATATTGAACTGCAGTGTAAAATCGGCCAGCAGATGCGATAGGAAGAGCCGCCAGAATATCAGCATGTGTCGTTTCCTTTAACGTTAATACCGCCGCGAAAACGCGGCGGACCCGGCTTTAACGGTTGCCTTGCCGGAACGGCCGCGGAGCCGGACCACCCGTAGTTTATTCCCCTTTAATCGTGATACTTCTCCGTAAGGTTAAAAGTGCCGTCCCAGTTCGCCGGGACCTCTTTCATATATTTCCTGGTCACGTCCAGATAGAACTGAGAAGGACCGTCTCCCGGGACGGCGGCCAGCGCGGCCTCGAAACCTTTTAACGCTTTGGGGTAATGGCCCGCGTAGAAAGCGTCGCAGCCTTCGTTATAAGCGGCCAGTAATTTGGCGCGTTCGGGCGAGAGCTTGCCCTTCAGGGCCAACGGCTCGTACACCTTGACCGGGATGACCTTTCCCACCACGCGTATCGAGCCCAGACGCCGCGCCTCCACCGAGTTCTTCGCGTCCTCGTAGGCGTACTCGCTCACCATTATCTTGGAATGGAAGAACTTGTTCGCGCCTTCCATGCGCGAAGCCAGGTTGACCGAGTCTCCCATCACCGTATAGGAAAGTCTGGTCCTGGAACCCATGTTACCCACGACCATAGGGCCGGAGTTTACGCCTATGCGGGCCGAGGGTTTTATCTCGAATTCCGTCAGTTCTTTATTCAGCCGGTCTATCTCCTCCATGCACTCTACCGCGGCGATACAGGCCAGTTTGCGGTGGTCCTTCTGGTCGAGCGGGGCGTTCCAGAAAGCCATAATGCAGTCGCCTATATACTTGTCCACGACGCCGTCATTCTTCAGTATAACGTCGGTGAGGCCGGACAGGTAATTGTTAAGCATCTTGGTCAGCTGTTCGGGCGTCATCTTTTCCGACATGGTCGTGAAACCGGCGATGTCCAGGAAGAAGGCGGTCATATCCCGCTTCTCGCCGCCGAGAGACAGCTTTGACGGGTCCTTGGTGATGATCTCCACGACCTTCGGCGACAGGTACTGGCCGAAGGTGTTCTTTATCCATTTTTTCTCGCGGCCTTCGCTCAACCCTTTATCCACCGTGATATAGGCGAAAGGCAGGAAGAAAGAGAGGATGACCGCGATAAAAGGCATGACCGTAAGATGCGCCAGAAGGGTGAAGTCGGCGACCACGATGCCGGCCATGACGGCGACGCACCCGGACACCAGGGCCACCAGAGAAGCGCCGCTCAGGAGCGCCGGGATCCAGGGCAAGACAAATATCAGCAGAATGACATAGACCGGCGACATATCTTTGCGCAGGTCGCCCGCGATCACGTTATCCACCATGGTCGCGTGCACTTCCACGCCGGGATAAAGTTTCGTGAAAGGATTGGGAACGTGGTCGAACGCGCCCAGCGCCGTCGCCCCTATAAAAACTATACCGCCCTTTATACTTTCTTTTTCTTCGGCCCCCAACTTCCCCTCCATCAGGTCGGCGGCGGAAATATGGCGATAGCTGGAATCTATCAGCTTTTCTTCGTCCTTATTCCAGCCCGGATTGGCCTTGCGCTTGACGGGATATCTGTAGTTCAGCGTTTTCTCGTCGCCGTACGTTGTTTCCAGTTCCTCCAGAGACCTGCCGGAATATCTGGAATAAGTGGCCAGGCCCAGTGAAGCGACCCTCACGTCCTGACAGGACTTCCCGCATCTCAGTTTTTTAACCCCAAGTTTCTTATAGGTGAGATAGTCATCGTCGATCCCATCGTCGTTAGTGTCGCGGCCGGGATAGAACGGCCAGTATTTCCGGACATAACCGTCGGTATCCATGGCCACGTCCACGTTCGGATAGGCCACAAGCATGCTGGCTTCGGAAAGGCCCTTTATGGCCTGTTTGATCTGCCAGCTCTTTATATCCACGCCTATAAGGTTAATGACGTTGTTGCTGGCCCCGACCGCCTCAACGTATTTGCGGTCGCTATCCGGATTGTCCCTGTCGGGCTCGAACAGCAGCACGTCCACCCCTATGCTTTTGACCCCTAGCTGGTCGAGTTTCTTCACCATCTCGCCGTAATACCTGCGCTTGATGGGCCAGCCGTATTTGGAAAGGGTGAGGTCGTCGAGGGCGAGGATGGTTATTTTGGGGTTCGGCACTTTGTTTATATATTTGCCGAACAGGAACCTGCCGTCGAGGCGGCCGTGCACGAAATTGGAAAGATACTCCGGCAGGCGGACCCGGAAATCGCCCCAGTTATTCTCGAACTGCCCGGTTATAGGCAGCACCTGGGTCAGGAAGATCCACAGTATAGAGAAGACGACAGTGGATATGTATAATTTTTTTCGCCCTTTGCTCTTTGTTCCGTCGCTCATACGATATGCCTCCAATGATCAGCCGCGCCGTTTCAGACGGGCAGCGCGAACACGAACCTGCTGCCGCCGGACGCCCCGGCTTCCACCCGTATCGTCCCCTTGTGCATCTCGACTATCTTCTTCGAGATCGCGAGCCCGAGGCCGAAGCCCTGGCGCTCGCCTTCGGAATTGTTAAGCTGTTTATACTTCTCGAAAACGGCCGTCCGCTGACCTTCCGGTATGCCCGGGCCGGTGTCCGACACGTAGAAGGACACCGAGCCTTTTTCGGCCCTGACCCCCATTTCCACGGTCCCGCCCGCCGGCGTGAACTTATAGGCGTTCGAGAGGATATTCTCAAGCACCCGCCTTAGCAGGCGCTCATCGCCCTTGAAGGTCGTTGCGGGAGCGGCATGGTGGTCCAGCCTGAACTTAACGCCCTTTTCGGAGAACAGGACCTTGAAGCCGTCAAAAGCGGCCGCCGCGAATTTAGCGGCCTCGATGGGGGCGATATTGGGCTTAAGATTGCCGGCCTCCATCCTGGCGATATCGAGGATATTCTCCAGCATTTCAAAAAGCCGGACACTGGAATCCTTTATCTTGGAAATATAGCCGGCGTTCTTGTCCCCGGCGCCGCAGGAATGTTCCAGGAGCTTTATATATCCCTGCATCGACAGGAGCGGCGCGCGCAGATCGTGCGCGACCTCGTGGAAGAAATCCTCTTTCACGCGCTGCATCTCGACTTCCAGCGTAACGTCCCGCAGCACCATGAAGACGCCCGGGTGGCTGGTCCTGGGAGAAAGGACCTGCATGCTCATCCTGTAATACTTTTTCGGCCCCGCGGTTCCCGGCAGTTCTATAATGTCGCCCGCCGCCTTGGACTTCAGGTCGACGAGCCCGGATACGCGGCGCCTTAACGCCTCGTTCTCCGGGCCATGCGCCTCTCCATCCTTAAGCCCCAGGAGGCCGCGCGCGGAGGCGTTGGCATAGAGCACTTCCCCCCTGAAGTCGCTGAGGATAATAGCGTCATGGATAAGGCTGATGAGGAGGTCCACCTTCTGTTTCTCCTCCAGCATTTTCTCGACCTGCAGGCCGTGGTACCGGTTCACTTCCAGCATCATGGCGTTGAACGACCTTAAAAGCGCGGAGACCTCGGTTATGTCAGCCGTCTCTTTTACCGGGACCTTGAAATTCTGCCGGGCCACGCGCCGGGCGCCGTCTATAAGTTCGCTCATGGGATTTATAAGGCGGCGGCTGAGGATAAGCGCCGAAAAATAGAACACGGTGGAGATGCCCAGCAGGAAGAAAGCTATCAGCGAGGTTATGAGGTTGATGCCTTTGAAGGCTTCCCAGCGGTCCTGCAGCGTGAGCGCATAGAGCTCAAAACCGGGGACTTCGGCATAGGAACCCAGATAATAATTCCCCTGGGCTCCGGCAAGCGCCCGCGAACTTCTGACGCGGCCCGAAAAAAGGAGCTTAAGGCTTGCCTGATCCACCGGCTGCCCGCCTCCCCGCAGCGAGAAGACCTTGCCTTCTGTATCCGCGATGAACACGCCGCCGGTGGCCCCCATTTTCTGCATCTCCAGTTTAACGAACAGGTCCCTCAGATTTACGACCGCAAAGGCGTAATGCCCGCTCTCCATGGGATAGATCAGCCGGCAGATGGGCAAATTGTAAATAAGCTCGAATTCCCCCAGCTGCGACCGGCCGGTCCTGACCGCTTTTTTGAACAACGGGTCGCGCGACAGGTCCACGTAACCGAAACGGCGCTTCATTTCCGGCTCGCCGCCGCTGAATATCTCCCGGCCGTCCGGGCCGGCAAAAGCCATGAACAGGAATTCAGGATTGCGCGTCAGGGTCTTCCTGAGGTTCGGCGCGGTAATGTAATCGGTACCCGGCTCCCACATATTGTAAAGGCGGCGGTCCAGTTCGTCGGCCTTCTGACTGATCATCAGCGAAGCCATCTGAGCGATATTCTCGTGCAGATTCTGCACGTTGCTCTTGGCGACGGACTGGTAATAGAAAAGGAACCCGGCGGTCGGAATGATGGGGATCAGCCCCGTGCCGAAGATTATCAATAAAAGGCGGTTGAACAGGGTCACAATAGATCCAGTGGCGCGGTCAGCGGACGGCGGGCAGGGAGGGATCCATCATGCCGCGCCCCCCTCTCCCCCGCTCGCGACTACGCTTTCTTGCTTTTTTTCAGCGCTTCTATCAGCTTTGGGGCGATCTCATGCGCGTCGCCCACCAGTCCGTATTTCGCCACGTTGAAAATAGGGGCGTTCGGGTCCTTGTTGACGGCCACGATGACGTCCGAGGCCTTCATACCGACGATATGCTGTACGGCGCCGGAAATACCGAAAGCCAGATACAGTTTCGGCGACACCGTGGTGCCGCTCTGCCCGACCTGGTGACTCTTGTCCTTCAGGCCCATATCCACCGCGCCGCGCGAAGCGCCGACCACGCCGCCGAGCAGTTTGGACATCTCCTCCAGCTGCTTGAATTTTTCTTTGGTCTTCATACCGCGGCCGCCGGACACGATGATCTTCGCTTCCTCTATTTTTACGGCGCCTTTGTCGTGGGACAGTTTCCTTTCAAGCACCTTCACGCGGCGCAGGCCTTTATCTATCTTGATGTCCTCGCGCACAGTAACTGCGATCTTGCCGTAGATCGGTTCGGAGAGCTTCATAACGTTAGGCCTGACCGTGGACATCTGCGGGCGGGAGTTGGGGCACAGGATATCGGCCATGATATTGCCGCCGAAGGCGGGCCGGGACTGCAGGATAAGGCCGTCCTTGATGGCGAGCCCCGTACAGTCCGCCGTAAGGCCGGTGTACAGGCAGGAAGCGACCCTGGGGGCCAGGTCGCGGCCCATGATAGTGGCGCCGTACAGCATGGAACTGGGTTTATGCTTGTGCGTAAGCGCGATGATGGCGGTGGAGAAAATATCGGTATTATATTCGTACAGCTCGGGGTTTTCCACGAGGTAGACCTTGTCCGCACCGTAGGCGCCCAGTTCTTTCTCGTAGCCCGCGTTCTTGTCGGTAAGCAGGACCGCGGACAGCTCTTCGCCCAGTTCGTCGGCGAGCTTGCGCCCGATAGAGAGCAGTTCGAAAGTGACGGGCCTGATCTTGCGCGAAGACTTGTCGCCGTCATGGCCTTCCATAAGTTCGACGAACACCCATACGCCCTTATACCCGGAGAGGTCGCGCGCCGAGGCTTCCTCGCGGGCGATCTCGATGGCCTGCACGGGGCAGACCTGCACGCAGGCGCCGCACAAAGTGCAGGCCTCGTTTATTACGGCTTTCTTTTCGATAAGCTGGATAGCCGCGAAGGGGCATACGGGCACGCATTTATTGCAGCCTATACATGTTTTGGAAACGTTGATCATGGTAAATGCTTCTCCTTGAAGTCTTGCTGTTACTCCTCTATGAAATGCTCTTTCCGCATGATATCCAGTATCTTTTCCACGGCCTCCTGGGAACTGCCGTGGGTCATGGCCGCCTTTTCCCTCTGGGGAGGCGGGTATATTTTGGACACCTGGGTGGGCGAACCCTTAAGACCCAGGTACTGTGGCTCCGCGCCGATATCGGCCGCGGACCAGACGTGGAACGGCTTTTTCAGGGAACCGTGCACGTCAAGGAAGGACGGGTATTTGGAAACGTAATCCTTGGGCATGATCATAGTGCACAGCGCGGGCGCCCTGGTCTCCACCACTTCGTGGCCGCCGTCTATAAGTTTGTTGATTATGATCTTCCTGCCGTCGACGTCTATCTTCACGCAGAAAGTCACCTGGGGTATACCCAGCTGCTGGGCCACGCCGGGCCCGGTCTGGGCGGTGTCGCCGTCTATGGCCTGCATGCCGGCCAGGACAATATCCACCTTGCCGAGTTTTTTCACCGCTTTGGCGAGGGCATAGGAGGTGGACCAGGTATCCGAACCGGCAAAAGCCATGTCGGACAGGAGCACGCCGTCGTCGGCTCCCAAAGCCAGGCCCATCTGGACCACGCTCTTGGCCTGGGGCGGTCCCATGGAAATTACCGTCACCCTGAAGCCATGGGCCTTTTTAAGCTCCATGGCCGTCTGAAGCGCGAAATGATCGTAAGGATTGATGATGCTGGGAACCCCGGTCCTGATAAGCGTGCCCGTTTCCGGATTTATTTTTACTTCCGTGGTGTCGGGCACCTGCTTAACGCATACGGCGATGTGCATAGGTTGTCTCCTTCACTGTTCAAAACTGTTCGCGCTACTGTGTCCATGGGTGGCGCAAGACCGCGGCAAAGTCCACCCCTTCACTGTTCAAAACTGTTCGCGCTACTGTGTCCATGGGTGGCGCAAGACCGCGGCAAAGTCCACCCCTCAAAATTTCGAACTTGGCCGTTACTTCGCCTTGAACGTCTGCTTAAGCTTCAGCGCTACCAGGTCCATATCGGCCATCATTCCCTTCTGAACGGCCTGTATCTCGCCGATGTTGACGGCGGAAGCCAGGTTGTTCGCGCTGTCCACGGCGCCCAGCACCAGTGCCAGGCCCTCGGTGGAAATCTGCAGCGCCGCGTCCCTCGCGAAAATGCGGGACATGGCCTGCCAGGCCTGTTTGTCAAAGCGCACGGACTCGCTGTACCTGTCCTTAGCGGAAGCGTCGGCGAAGACATAAGCCAGTTCGCACATGGCGATAAGTTTGCCGAGTTTAAAGGTAACGGCCTGGTGGCGGGTCAGTTTCTGCACGCGGCACTCTTCCATCACCGCGGCCAGCGCCCTGAGGGCCAGGCTGGCGGCTTTGGCCCCGACCTCGGGGTTCTTGTCGTGGAGAGACTCCATCTTGTCCGCGAGGTCGGTGTAGTAGAGCCCGCGGGTCTTCAAATGTTCCTGCCAGCGGCCCCTGTAGATCGTCATCTCCAGGACTTCGCTGGTGCCTTCGTAAATAAGTGTGATCTTCACGTCGCGTTTTATCTTTTCCACCGGGAAATCGCGGGTATAACCGTACCCGCCGAGCGCCTGTATGGCGTCCTCGGCCGCTTTGTTGCCGGATTCTGTGGCCGAATACTTTGCGATGGCGCCTTCGGTCTGAAGACCGTGTTCCCCGCCGTCGAGGCGGTTCGCGGTCTCCTCGATATAAGCGCGGGCGGCCTCAAGCCTCACCGCATGCGGCACTATAAGTTTATGGGTGTAGCCCTGTTTATCGGAAAGGGGACCGCCGGCCTGTATCCTCTGCTGGCTGTAGCGGATGGCCTGCTCGAGCGCTTCCCAGCCCGCGCCCAGCCCGAAGGCCGCGACCATAACGCGGGTGTAGCCGAAGACGGCCTGGGCCTGGAGAAGCCCCTGGCCTTCAACTTCGCCGATAAGATTTTCTTTGGGAACGTAAACGTTGTCCAGGGCGAGGCCCGCGGTGTTGGAGAGCCTGATACCGTGTTTGTCCTCGTGCTTGCCGGGGGCGAAGCCTTCCATATTCCTTTCCACCAGGAACCAGCAGGGTCCGCCGGGGGCTAGCGCCAGAACGGTGTACAGATCGGCGACTCCGCCGTTGGAGATCCACTGCTTGTTGCCGGTGATGCGGTAGCCGGCCAGCTCCCCGTTCTTCAGGACGTGCTCGGCCCTGGTGCGCAGGTTGACCAGGTCGGAACCGGCGTCCGGTTCGGTGGCGGCATAGGCCACCATCAAATTTTCTTTGGCTATGCGCTGCAGCCATTTTTTCTTTTGATCCTCGGTGCCGCCGACATTGAGCGGGTCCGT
>Ga0334722_10005044_pt1 | contig 13481 bp, 12 predicted proteins | sample C3_bottom_MG_FD_207210 | JGI IMG/M metagenome (GOLD analysis project Ga0334722, IMG submission 207210) | Sediment microbial communities from Yellowstone Lake, YNP, Wyoming, USA - C3_bottom | ecosystem: Environmental > Aquatic > Freshwater > Lake > Sediment | place: USA: Wyoming | collected...
CCTCATTTCCCCGACTCCCCACGCCCAGTAGCCGCAGCCTCGTATACAGTAGGCCCGCTGGAGGTGGGTGTGATGCGACAGTGGAAGCCCAGGGCGGCATGCATGATGGCGTTGGCAGGGGTGGTGATGCTGGTGGTGACCGAGCAGCGCGGGCTCGTGTGGTCCCAGGGCGCCGGCAAAGCGGCGCCTGAAACTGTGCTGGCAGCCGCCGCCACGGCGGTCCAGATTCGCGAGGGGCTGGTGGTCGGACTGCTCGGTTCACTAGGGCGAAGCGCCGTCGCGCCCGACTTGCTCGCGTATCAGTTGGCGACCTCCGCGTTTCGCGAGCCCCGCGAGGGCGACACGCTCGGGCCTGATGAGCGCAAACGCACCGTGACGTGGGCGCGGGTCGAAGCCGGCGCCGACGGCTGGATCGCAAACCGGGCGCTCAGCGGCGGCTACTTCTTCGCCGTGGTCAACGCCGATCGCGCACGCACGATGATCCTCGATGCCTCGGGCTACTACGTCGTTCGCGTCAATGGCGAGCCGAGAGGCGGCGAGAAGTACGGCATGGATTGGGTTCGCCATCCCGTCCACCTTGCGAAAGGGCGGAACACGCTGCTATTTCAGGGCGAGCGCGGGCGCCTCCGAGCGCGGCTCTTCGACCCGCCCGCCCCCGTCTTCTTCACCGACAGCGATCCCACACTACCCGACCTGGTGCTCGGGGAGTCGGGAATGTGGTGGGCGGGCATCCGGCTCGTGAACGCGACCGATGCCGTTCTCGATCAGATCGAAATCGCGTATCGTGTCGGGGATCAGAGCGGAACGGCAAAGACCTATGACACGGTCTCGCCGATGACGACGCGCAAACTCCGAATCCAGCTCGAGCTGCGAGCGCCGGACCACGCAGGCCCGTTGACGTTGTCGCTCAACGGGCGCGTACGCGTTGGCACGAAGACGCTGGCGCTGCCGACGTTCCAGATTCCCATCAAGGCCGTGGAGCCGACCGCGCACCACGTGCGGACGTTCGTGAGCAGGATCGACCGAAGCGTGCAGTATTACGGTGTCGCGCCGATGATAGGCGGTGGTGTTGGCGTTGCCGCAGGATCGAAGCCTGCGCTGGTGGTGTCGTTGCACGGCGCCGGCGTCGAAGGCATAGGGCAGGCTCGTGCCTACAAGCCCAAGGACTGGGCCTACATCGTCGCACCGACGAATCGCCGGCCCTACGGATTCGACTGGGAGGACTGGGGGCGTTTGGACGCGCTTGAGGTGCTGTCGGATGCGTCGCGCCAATTCGGCACCGATTGGCAACGCACCTACCTCACAGGCCACTCGATGGGCGGTCACGGCACCTGGCAAGTGGGCGCGACCGAGCCGGACCTCTGGGCGGCCATCGCGCCGAGTGCGGGGTGGCGCAGCTTCTCAGCTTACGGCGGTGGCCCTGCCTATCCGAATCCGACTCCGGTCGAGCAGATGCTGCTACGGGCGAATCATCCCGGCGAGACCGCGGAACTGGCGCAAAACTTCCTCCACTACGGCATCTACATTCTGCACGGCGACAAGGACGACAACGTGCCGGTGGCGCAGGCGCGATTCATGCGCGAATTGCTCGGGAAGTTCCATCCCGACTTCAGCTACTACGAACGCCCAGGGGCGGGACATTGGTGGGGCGACGAGTGCGTGGACTGGCCGCCGCTGTTCGAGTTCTTGAAACAGCACACGCGGCCAACCGATGTCGAGACCACGCATGTTGACTTCGTGACGGCCAACCCGGGTATCGCGTCCCGTTCGCGCTTCGTGACGATCGAGGCGCAGATCCATCCGCTCGAATACAGTCGCGTGGTTGTCGATCGCGATCCGAAAACGAACGCGTTCAAAGGGACGACGCAGAACGTGAGCCGGCTGGCGCTGCACTTTCCATGGATCGCCCGTTCCCTCGTCGTCGTCGAATTGGACGGCAGCCGGGTTGTGCCCGAGCTCTTTGTGCAGAACTCGGGCAGGCCGGAGGAAACGAGCGTGTACTTGCAGCGGGACGCCGCGTCGGGTACGTGGGCTACGGCAGTCAATGCCGCGCGGATGCCGCAGAAGAACTCGCAGCATTCGGGTGGCTTCAAAGACGCCTTCAACAATGACGTCGTGTTGGTCTATGGAACTGGCGGCACCGCCGACGAACGTGCTCGGGCCTACAACAAGGCGCGATTCGACGCCGAGATGTTCTGGTATCGCGGCAACGGCAGCGTGGAGGTAATAGCCGACACGGCGTTCAATTCCGACAACATCCACAACGGGCGTAATGTCGTGCTCTATGGCAATGCCGACACGAATCGTCAGTGGGCGAACCTGCTGGATAAGAGTCCAATTGAGGTGCGTGCCGGGCGCATCCGCGTCGGCGATCGCCAGTTGGTCGGCGCGGACCTGGCAGCATACTTCATCCGCCCTGGAGCCGGCCACTCGATCCAGTCAGTAGGCGTGGTGGCGTGGACCGGTCCGGCAGGCTGGGTTGCGGCTGGGCCGGGACAATATTTCGTATCCGGCGCCGGATTTCCCGACGCGATGATCGTCTCGGCCGACATCTTCCGTTTCGGCACTGGAGGAATCCGGATGCTCGGCTGGTTTGGCAACGACTGGCGCGTCGAAACTGGCGAGTTTGCGTGGGGAGCCGTTCCGGGCGCCGTCGGCGCCAGGTAAAAGAGGGGAGTCCGGTCACCTCGCATAATCCGCGTTGGCGTTTTGCCGTGGTCATGGAACAATGCGCGCCATGCGCTCAGCCGTCATCCTGCTCGCGATCATTCTGCTCGCCGCCCCTGCATCCATGGCGTCGGCACAGACGCCGATATTGAAGCCGTTTCAACTTCGCGCCACCACGCTCGCCGCTCCGCCTGTCATCGATGGCGTCGTCAATGACGAAGAGTGGAAGGGGGCCGCCGTCGCCACCGACTTCATCCAGTTCCAGCCGCGGCGAGGGGACCCCGCATCGGCAAAGACTGTCGCGTTTGTCGGGATGGACGCGAGCTACATCTATGTGGCGTTCAGGTGTTGGGACGACCAGCCGCTAACGGCCAGACTGACTCAACGAGACGGCGACCTGCTCTCGGACGACTCGGTCGTGGTGGTGCTCGACACGACCAACGACCGGCAGACGGGCTACTACTTCTTTACGAATCCGCTCGGCACGCAAATGGACGGCCGTATTACCGACGACGGTCGACAGACCGACAACACCTGGGATGGTCCGTGGCGCTCGGCGGCGAAGCGAACGGACACTGGGTGGTCTGCAGAATTTGCGATTCCGCTTTCGAGCGTGAAGTACGCGACCGGGGAAGATCGTACGTGGGGTCTGAACCTCGGGAGGGAGCGCCGGCGCACGCTTGAGTTCAGTTCGTGGGCCGGTCCGCTGGACGCTCTGGCGCGTGTGTCGCAGGCGGGTCAGTGGGTGGGGCTGGATCTGGCTGCACCGCCTCGTGCCCATCAGATCATTCCGTACGGTCTCAGTCGCCTGCAGGAACAGGCCAAGACGGATTGGCAAGCCGGGCTGGACGCTCGCTACAACATCACTCCGCAGACCTCGATATACGGCACGCTCAACCCGGACTTCGCAACGATCGAAGCCGACGTCGAGCAGGTCAATCTGACTCGCTTCGAAGTGTCCCTGTCCGAAAAACGGCAGTTCTTCCTCGAAGGCTCGGAACTATTCAACCAGCGGATTCGAACGTTTTACTCACGCCGGATCCAGGACATCCTTGTGGGCGGGAAGATTCTTGGCAAGCAGGGTCCATGGACCACTGCATTTCTCACGACATGGACCGACCCGATCGCGGATCAGGGGAGGGCCAACTTCACTGTTGGTCGGGTTCAGCGCGACGTCCTCGGACGGTCGTCGGTGGCCATGATGGTTGACAACCGGCGCTTCGACGGCCGGGACCAGGGGGCGATCAGCTTCGACACGAATCTGTTTTTTTCGAAGCGATTCGGCATGACCGCGCAGGTGGTTCAGAGTTGGGGACCGTATGGCAAGGGCACTCAAGCGTTCTTCGTCCGGCCGTCCTACGACTCTCCGACCGGGCATTTTCACGTCCGCTACACCCATCTCGGGGACCGGCTGGGCGACAACCTGAACGCGGTGGGCCGCGTGCCGGATGACGACCGCCGTGAGATCGACTCGGCAGTCGAGAAGACCTTCTGGGTGCGAAGCGGGGCCTTTGAACAGATTCAGTACGATTCGAACTACAACATCTACTGGAGCCAGGCCGGGATCCTGCGCAGCTGGCAGGTTGACCAGTCCGTCGACGTGGAGTTCCGGAACCGGCTGAGCCTGGATGTCAGCTACACCGAGGAGTTCAAGCGGTTCGAGAAGGACTTCCGCAATCGACAGATGGGTCTGGAACTGGGCTACAACACGCGCGAGTACAACTCGGTTCGCGCCGGCATCGAAGTCGGGCGGAATTTCGATTCGGACTTTCAGCTGTGGTCGGCCCGTGCACGCACCAAGATTACAGACCAGCTCTCGGCGGAGTACTCACTGGAACGCTTGATCCTGACCCCGGATCCCGAACGAGAGAGCACGTGGATCCACGTCATCCGCGCGAACCAGTTCTTTACCAAAGATCTCTTCCTGCGGGTTTTCTTCCAGACCAATTCAGCCATTGACCGCAAGAATCTGCAGGCCGTCTTCGTGTGGCGGTACTTACCACCGTTCGGCACGATCCAATTGGCCTACCAAAGAGGCACCGCCGGGTTTGGCCAACGATCTGACCAGGGACATACGCTCTTTCTCAAGGCGACCGCGGTGTTCTAGCGGCTGGCTGACCGGATGCGCCGGCCGTTCCGGAGGACGCCCGGCTCACTGGCTCTTCTTGGAGTTGGTCTTGTCGAGGGCGCCTCGAAGAACAGTCGCAGGCTTGAGCGCGTCGTCATTGGCCCAGAAGTGCATGTAGAACAGACGCGGCACGTCATTCTAGGCGTGGCTGTGCAGCGCAACGGTTTGAACGCCGTTGCTCTGCAGGACCGCCATCACGGGACCCACCTCTGGTCCGAGCATCGCAAAATCCCCAGCGATAGCGGCTCTTCCGTTGCCGGTCGGCTGGAAGTTAAACACCGGGCCCAAAACTGTGACGCGGAGATCCGTGCGGGGCATATTGAATCGGACCACCCCATCCGGCAGGGCGCTCCCGGGATAGCCGAATACAGCTTCGACGTCTTTCCATCGTGACGCCTGCGTGGACTGCGGCGTCATCTGCTGCGCCAGGACCGATCCCGCCAACAACAGTGCAACGGCAAATGCCAGCGCCGCTTCCGATACGCGAGATGCTATTCCGTGGACGTTCATGGCGACCTGTCCTTTCCTGATCGGCGAGCACTGCCGATCTTCGTGGCACCCATCCCCGACAGCTACGCCGCGCCGTCTTCGCCAGGCGGACCCCGAGCCCGGATGCTCGCCAGTGGCGGCCAGCCGAGACGTTGCAGCAGATCGGCGGATACTGTTCACATCATGCCACGACATCGCCCGATCCAGCGCGGGCGAGCGCGTGGTGCCACCGCGTCAGTACCGCCAGGAATACTGGAGCTTCACGAGCAGCTGGTTCGAGTCCAGCCGCCAGCGATCGGTGATCTCTTTCAGGTTGTGGTTGTAGATGACGAACAGGTCGCCCAGCGGGTGGAAGGTCCAGCGCAGGCGCGTGTTCGTGCCGACGGCGCGGCTCTCGGTGTCGTACTGCACGAAGCTGCTAATCTGGAGGTTGGGCGAGACATTGACCTTTGTCCGCACGCCCAGCAGCGTCTGATTGAAGCGGCCCTCTTTCAAGCGACCGATGTCGCGTTCGCCCGAGAGGCTAAAGGTGAAGAGTGCCATCGGGTTCCAAGCGAGCGTCAGCAGCATCTGATCCAGATGCCCGTCGTAGAAGCTGCCGAACCACCACGTGGCCTGGCCGCTCAACTTGCGCTTGGCGGCCGATCCGGCTTCCAGCCGGTAGCGCATGAAGTGATACGGTCCCGCCGGGATCACGATCCCGTCAGCAATCTCGAACGGCGCTGCGAGTTGTTCGCCCGTCGGGCGCACGTTGACCTCAACCCTGTCGCCACTTTCGAATCGCCAGTTCACCGGTGCCAGGAAGACCCGGTAGCTCTCCCACTGGCCGCGCAAGTCGGTCACGGCAACGACTTCGAATTCGTTGAACATCTGGCGGATGTGCCAGAAGGATGGTCGCGGGTCGTATTCGCCGACCAGGCTAAAGCTGTGCACGCCCGGCCGCGGCACGAAGCCAAGCGCCGGTTGAAACCCGTCGCCAACCCGCATATACGTCAGCGAGACGTTCCACAGGTCGTTGGGATAGGCCACGCGGATTCCGGCGGCACCGTGGTCACCAGTCGTTCCGGCCTGTCCGGTCGCCAGCCCCCAGAGGCCGACCAGGAAGTTCTTGTCGCCACGAAAGCGCGATGTTTGGTACGTGAAGTCGGCACCCGCCAGCCAGCTCCCACTTTGTCCTGTTGGGTCGCCAAACGTCACAATGGCGCCGACCGACGATTCCCTTAACACGTTCTGCTTGATCCTGAACGCTCCCATCGTCGAGGCCGGCGCCACGCCACCGACCGAGCCGGTCCGCGCGACGACCGCTCCGACGCTGGTTTGTCCGATGCGCCCGTTCAGTTTGCCCGCTGCCCTGATGGGCACCTGCTGCCCGTTGACCAGCCCAATCGACCGACTGAAGAACGGCACCACATCGCTGCCGAGGCCTGCGCCGAACTGGAAGATGTCGGACCCTTCCAGAAAGAACGTGCGTTTCTCCGGGAAGTACAGCGAGAACCGCGTGAGGTTGGTCTGGCGCGTGTCGACGTCCGTCTCGGCGAAGTCGGTGTTCACCGACGCAGAGGCCAGCAAGTTGGCGCCGACCCGTTTGGTCACATCAAGGCTGGCGTGTGCGTCGCCGGAAAACGCGGAGTCTGGCGTGGGTGCACCACCGCCCGCGACGACGGAGGGGCGAACCGTCAGCCCCAGTCCCAGGTCGAAGTCGGGCAACTCGGTGAGCAGACCGGCCCGGCTCATCTGTGTGATCTTGTAGTCGCGAACGGGGCTGGCCCAGCGATCCGTTTCCTGAAGGCGTTGGATCCGCCGTTGGACGTTGAAGTTCCAGGCGGTCAGCCCCGGCTTGAATCCGAGCGTCTGAATGGGAATCCGGATCTCCGCCGTCCAACCGGTGTCGGACCGCCGAGTGGCCGCCTCCCAGATCCCGTCCCAGTTGCTGTTGACATCGCTACCGCCCGGATTGATTAACGCATCGTAGCGCGCGCCTCCCGGGTTGACCCAGAATGTGTAGCCGGATCGGCCGTCGCGAAACGTGTCGAGAACGATTTCGACGTGGTCCTCACTGGCCATCGAGCCATCACGCTGCTTGGTATAGCTGACGATCCCTCGCGGATCGGGATCATCACAGACGATACCAAAGACAATGGCATGGGAGCTGGCGAGCACCTGCACGCGAGTGCGGCCAGTGGGCGAGTCGCCGGCCTTCGGCTCCGTCATCGTCAGATTCTCGATCGCGGGTGCGCTGGCCCAGGCGGGCTCGCTCAACATCCCGTCGAGACGCAGGTCCGGCGGCAGTGCTCCCACCCGCAGCGATGGGGGAGTGTCCGGCACTTGGGCGTGCGCGGGAATCGCACATGATGCGACCACCAGCATCATCAGACACACCTGAGCGAGATGACTGACGCCGCAGCGACGCAGGTGTTCCAAGTCGATGTACGACAGAAGGCAGGTTGGACGTTTCCGCATGATCATCTTGAAAAGGGCGGTACTGAATGCCGTCACTCCGACTGGAGCGCCGTGATCGGATCGAGGCGTGCCGCCTGGTGAGCCGGATAGAAGCCGAAGAAGATGCCGATGGCTGTTGAGACGGCGATGGCGATGGTGATCGCCTCGGGCGACAGGTTCATCGGCCACCCAAAGTAATTCGCCAACATCTGAGAACCCACATATCCGGCCAGCGTTCCCAGACCCCCTCCGCAGAGCGTGAGAATCATGGCCTCGATCAGAAACTGCCATCGCACATCTTGTCCCCTGGCTCCGATGGCCATGCGAATCCCAATCTCCCGCGTGCGCTCGGTGACCGACACCAGCATGATGTTCATGACGCCGACACTCCCGACCAACAGCGATACAGCCGCAATCCCGGCCAGCAGCATCTCCATCGTCCGCGTCTGTTCCGCCACCAGATCGGCGTACTCCGTCGGATGGCGCAGATTGAAATCGTCCGGCCTGCCATCAGTCAACCGGTGACGCGCGCGGACGATAGCGCTGATCTGGCTTTCGGTTTCGGTGATGACGGTCTCGGACGCAGCGGAAACGAGAATATCGTCCAGCCAGGTCTGGCCCTTGATCCGCTTCTGGACCGTCGTGTACGGCATCAGGAACGTGTCGTCGTTGTCACCACCGGTGACCGTCCCGCCCTTGACGGGTAGTATGCCGATCACCTTGCAGGCCAGCTTCTGGACGCGGATCGTCTGCCCAATTGGATCTTCCTCGGGAAGAAACAGGTTGTCCACCACCGTCTTCCCAAGCACGCAGACGTTGGCCATGGTGGTGACGTCCAGATCGGTGAAGCCTACGCCCTGAACGATCTTCCAGTCCCTGATGGCCAGGTACTCCGGCGTGACACCGCGGACCGTGGAGCGCCAGTTTTGGTTGCCACGCACCAGCTGCACGCCCGTATCCACCAACGGCGACAGATGTGTCACGAGCGGACAGAGTTCGCGGATGGCCTCCAGGTCGTCGTACATGAGGTTTTGCGCGCCGGCATTTCCCGTTCGCACGCCTCCGACGTTGACGGATCCGGCTTCGACCCAGATCAAGTTCACGCCGATGGCGGCGGTCGCTTCTCGCACGCGGGCCGCCGCGCCTTCCCCGATGGCGACCGTACAGATGACCGCCGCGACGCCGATGACGATGCCGAGGATCGACAACGCCGTGCGCGTCTTGTTGCGACCGAGCGCGGTGACCGCGATGCGACTGATGAGAATGGGGCCCATAGCGTGTCTTCCGCCTTGACCATTGGTGACCGGGGCGATTGCCTCGTGTGACTGCCGATTATGACCGGCGAGCGTCGATTACCACAGACCAGGCACGAGGCGGAACCGCACTCTCCTGGCGTACTCCGTGTAGCCGTCCAGTTCGGCCTGCAGCGTCCGGTCCTCCAGCGCCGTCCGGACGGCCAGTACCAGAGAGACGACGATGGCGGCCAGCAGCGCCACGCGCGAACTCAGCGCGACGGCCATGCCGATCATGTACACCATCGACCCCACATAACTCGGATGTCTGACGAATCGGTACGGACCCGTGTCGATGACGTAATGTCCCCGATCATGCTGGATGCGAACCAGAGCTGAAAAGAACTTGTTGACGGCGACGGCGTAATTCGACAACGCGCCGCCAGCCGCAACCATGATCAGGCCGGCAATCTGGACCCACGCCGCCGCCGGCGGACTCCAGTGCCAGCGTCGATCGAGGCCGGAGAGCACGATCAGGGCGACCGGCCCGGCCACGCCGACGATCGCCACGAACGGCTTGTCCCACTTCTTGGCGTCTGCGGGCGGATGGTGACGCTCCTCGATGAGGTCCGGGTGGATTCTCACGATGATGGAGCCGTAGACCGCCATGACGGCGGTGATGATGGCCAGATAGCACCACGCCGCGGGCCACGCCAGTGTTCCGGCCGTCAGAAACAACACAGCGCTGAAGACGACCGTCGCGATCACGAGGCGAAGCGCTCTAGACGCGGGGCTGGTTGCAACAGGCATATCTCAGTACTCGAAGATGACACGGAGGCGACGCTACTCCGGGGAGAGTCTAACAGCTTCCGGCGTTGCCTGAAACGCGTTCAGGCGTTCGGCATGACGCCGCACGAACCAATCGGCCAGCAGTGGCCGGTACTCGACCTGGAGTGCGAGCGGCAGAAGAAAGAAGTCGCCGACGACCATTCCCGTGCACCGTGCAGCGCCGCAACGGCAAGGCCAGGCCGTGCCGCCGCTGATGTTGATGTTGTAGTCGATCGTGATTTCGTCGCCAAGGCGGAGCTCCCGGCGTGCGACGAACCAGGACGTGTCGCCGGCGTAAATGACATAAGCATTCGGATCACAACTGTGGTTGACGTGCCGATCCGGATACCCGAGCAGGACCATCTTGCCATCAGGATAATCACAGTGATCCGCTCGTTCGCCCAGGTCGGGGCGGAGAGGGTTCTCGGGCGTGATCTCGCGGACCATGTTGATCTGGCGAATCTGCTCGCGGCGGGCAAAGGGCCTTGCGGCGAAGATCCCGAACCCTTCAATGCGAGACGGTGCAATCGTGATGTCTGGCATCTGCACGCTCCCTGGGCGTCACCCGGGGCCAGTCGATTGTCACGCGCTGACCAGGACCTTGAATCCGCCGTAGACCATGCGCTTCACGTCGAACGGCATGTCCTTCGGGGTGGCGACGTTCGCCATGTCCTTCATGACCTTCGCGTTGACGCGATCCCGATGCGCCCGCGACTTGAACACGATGTACGAGAACACCGCGGTCTCGCCGGGCTTCAACTTCAAGGGCTGCGAGAACGGAGTGCCCCATTTCGGTGTGAGGTCGTCGCCGACGCACTCCTTGTAGTCGAGCGCACCGTGTTTCATCCACATGCGCTTTCCCAGCCGAGCCATCCGGGCATAGGCCTTCAGATTCTTCTTGGGCACAGGCAGGACATATCCATCGACGTATTGCATGTGAACCTCCTTCAGCGCTTCCTGAGCGTACGTGGTTATCCAGCCGCCAGTGGGCCTCCTTGCAGAATAGCGCAGAGAGAGGAGGGCGCGAGAACAACTCGTAGGCGCTGACCTGGCGGGTTACCAGAGCCGTGTCCTTCCTCGAGGCGTGCCCGGAGGGACGCCCGGACGCTCGGGTCGGCCCCCCGGTTCAGCAGGAGGCGTGTGAAGCGCGCCTCGTCCGGCTGGCGAGCCCTTGGGCCCGGTACCACCGCCGGATACGCGTGCGCGCCCACAGATCGTGGGCCGCCGTGCTGGCCCGCAGATAGTCGCTCAATGTCCACGATGGCCCGGACCGCCGGAAACGTGAGGCGCGGCCCCGGGCGCCGCCGCCGGCGGTCGGCTTGCAGAAATGCGTAGGCGATGGCACTGAGGACGACGTGGTGCTGCCAACCCGGATACGTGCGGCCCTCGAAATGGTCGAGGCCGAGCTCGGACTTGAGGTCCCGATAATGCTGCTCGATGGCCCACCGCCTAGAACAGCTTCTCAACCAACTCCATCGACTCCTCCGCTTCCTGCTCAGAGCCGAAGCCTATCGAAATCAGGTCATTTGGCTTTGCGCTCTCGGCAAGGAACGGCAGCCCCTCGTTGGGCGGGATCCGTCCGGCGGCCAACGCTTTGAGCAGGATGAAGGGGCGGGGCACACCACGAACGATGGCCACCCGCTCTTGCACTGACTCGGTCCCCTGGTAACCGGGATAGGCAAATCCTAACAAGTTCAAGGGAAACATGTACGTGTCGATCCCGAGGTTCTGCTTCTCGCACAGCTCGATGGTCGCCACCCGGTGTGTGGAAATGCCCGCAAGCAAGCCGGCCTCATGAATCTGGTCGACGAGCTCCTTCAGCCCACCAATCGAGTCGCCTTTGCGAGGACGGTCAACGAATTGGGAATGCACGATGCAGATGTCGGCTCGCTGCGCGATCAGGAAGGCCACCTTCTGCCGGTGACTCGTGATGTCGGAGGTCTCGTCAATTCGGGTGGTACCGACAAAGTGCACAGTTCGAGAAGATCGGTCCCGCAGTCTGGTCAGGATCGATACGATCCGCTCGTTTGCAGTTGACTCCACGGTGTTGCCGCCCCGATCGAGATAGCATCGTATCGTGTGCTCAATCCGTTGATCATCAAACCGGAGCCGGTACTCGGCGTCCCGGGCCTCGCTGAAGTGCGAATGACCGTAGAAAGGGTTGGACCCGCAAATGACCTTACTGAACGCCGTATTCCCGATATGAACCAGCTTCATCCTACCTGTCTCCCTTCTTTTATCGTGGCTATGTAGGACACATCACGCTCAGCCTCGCGCCGTCCGCTGCATGCTGTTAGGCGTCGCTCAATCGGCTCCACTCGTTCGGGTCCCGCGAGATGCGAAGGCAGCCTGGAAAGGGCAGTGCTTGAACGAGGATTGCCGCGCCCAGGGTGAACAACAGCGGCGCGCCAACGATCACGCGATGGAACGGGCCAATTACTTGCGCAGGATCTTGTCCATGGGCCTGCCCTTCGCCAATTCGTCCACCAGCTTGTCCATGTACCGGATCTTCCGCATCAGCGGGTTCTCGATCTCTTCGATGCGAACGCCGCAGATGACGCCGGTGATCTTGCTGGCATTGGGATGGAGCGATGGCGCCTCGCTGAAGAACGTCTCGAAGTCCTTCTTCTGCGTGATCTGCGTCGCCAGCGCCTGAGGGCTGTACCCCGTCAGCCAGCAGATGACCTCGTCCACTTCCTTCTTCTCGCGCCCCTTCTTCTCCGCCTTCTGGATGTAGTGCGGATACACACTTGCGAACGACATCTTGAAGATCCGGTGCGTATCCATGGGTTCCTCGGAGTGAGAACGGCCGATCCGTGTCGTCGCGTACGCCGAACGTCACGAATGAGCCGCGCGCCTTTTCGATCCGGAGCGCGTCGGCTCCATTCGATTGTTGGGCCTCTTGGTCTTGCCAACGTTCCGTCGAGTCGCTCGTGTCAGCAGACGTTTGGGCGGAAATGACACCGTGGAAACGCCACAGACCACATCCTGTCGTTGGAATGCCGCGACTATCGTGTCCACGTCGTTGCCAAGTTCCCGCGCGATCGCCTCTCGGTTCCGGCGCACTTCCTCGACGATAGGATCTCGACGCATGGCGGCTAGCCCTCCATCAGTTCTTCGGGCGTGCAGATGACCGGTGGACGCATTCCGGCCTTCCGACACGCCTCCTCGATCTTGCCACGAATCGCCGCGTTGGCGAGATGTCGCAGGTTCCAGGTGAGGAGATAGTCCATCCCGTTCACAGCCGCGATCGCCACATGGATCGCGTCGAGCCGTGCCTTAGCCGGCAACGTGCCAGTCCGGATCAGAGTGTTTGCGATTGTCCTCACGCCGGCGCTCACCGAGAGCACCGGAATACCGGCCAATGCCTCCAGCCGGCGGCCGGCCGCGGCCGCGTCGCCCCGACCCGCCTCTGCGAGAACGGGCCTCGCCACAAACAAGTCGAAGCGCTCGCGGCGCCTCCACCATTCCCGCGTAACCTGCTGGTGGGCCGATTGCACGATGTCGTGAGTCGGTAAAGCGACCAAGTAACTGACAATCGTGGTCTCAAGATAGACTTTCGACTTCATCGTGAATCCTGTCCAGGTCGAGCATCTTCGCCGGCCCAACAGATAGGGTTTTATCCGCGCGCGACGCCCGTTCGAGATCGAGGCCGCTGTGGTCGCGCGCGGATAAGGCCCGTTGAACTGAACCGCATT
>Ga0334722_10005046_pt1 | contig 13477 bp, 9 predicted proteins | sample C3_bottom_MG_FD_207210 | JGI IMG/M metagenome (GOLD analysis project Ga0334722, IMG submission 207210) | Sediment microbial communities from Yellowstone Lake, YNP, Wyoming, USA - C3_bottom | ecosystem: Environmental > Aquatic > Freshwater > Lake > Sediment | place: USA: Wyoming | collected...
CTGGTAATCTCCGGATCGTTCAGGAGTTCAATGATGCGCTCCGCCGCATACAGCATCTCGATGACCCGGGCCCAGTGGTTGGCCAGGGTGTGGTGGACCGGCTTCCCGCCCAGGGTGGAGAAATATTCCTCGTAGGCTTTCTGCGCCTCGGGGGTGGCCATGCCGTCGGCCACATTCAGGCGGGCCAGGGGGGCGACGGAATAAACCCCGCTCTGCGCGCCCTCGGTGAAGCCCTTCCAGCCTACTTTCTTCAGGTAGCAGAATTTCACATAGCTCCACTCTTCCACATGCTCGGCGATGTGGTCGCGGTAGTCCTTGATGTCGAACTTCTCGGTTTCCTTGCCCTCCGGGCTGACCACCCGGATCTTGCCGTCGTAGAAGTTGACCTTATTATTGGCGTCCACCATGCCCATGTAATGGGTCTTATGGGTGTAGTTGTCGCTGGTGATGAGGCCCACATAATCCTTGTTCTTGAGCACGATGTCCTTGAACACCTGGAGGGTGAAACGGGCGAACTCAAGGCCGTCCTGCGCGACTTCCTTGAACCGGGCCAGCTCCGAGGGATCCAGGCCCTTGGCCACCCCGCCGGGGAGACCCAGCACGGGATGGATGACCTTCCCGCCCAGGTGAACGATGAGTTCCCGCAGGCGCCGGCGCATGCTGATGACCTTCTTGCCCACATCCAGCCCCACCTTTTCGATGACCCCCAAAATGTTGCGCGAGGCCGCGGGGGCATCCGGGCCCACGATGAAATCCGGCCCGCCCAGGATATAGACATGGATGGCGTGGTCTTCCAGCATGAAGATGTTGTAAACCAGCTCGCGGATCTTTTTCGCCGCCGATGCCGGCTCCACTTTGTACAGGTCGTCGAGCGCCTTGGTGGAAGCCATGTGGTGGGCGGTCGGGCACACCCCGCAGATGCGGCTGGTTATCTGTGGCATGTCCTCGGCCGGCCGGCCGATGGAGAACACCTCGAACCCGCGCAGTTCCGGGACCTGGAAATAAGCCTTGTCCACATCGCCCGCCTCGTTCAGGAAAATCTCGATTTTCCCGTGCCCCTCCAGGCGGGTTATCGGGTCAATCGTTATGCGCCGTTCCATATCAGGCCCCCCCTGTGCCGCCCCGCGCTTTCATACGCAGGAGCGATTTGCCCAGTCCATAGCGGTAAAAAGTCCCCACCGGGTCGGGTATGCCGGCCAGCGTGGAATCAATGTCCTTCTCCTCTTTGGCCTCCACTGAGGACATGACCGAGGAGAGGAACTTGGCCCCCTGGTCGCGGACCCGGGAGGTGGGCCCGAAGCAGCCGGAACAGCCCATGTTGCCCTGCACACAGAGCGCCTCGCACCCGCCGCGGGTAGCCGGTCCCATGCACACAAACCCCTGCGCGAGTATGCACTTGTCAGGGGCCACCACCGCCATGTGGGGACGCTTGAATTCGGTGAATGAAAGCTTCTCCGGCTTGGATTCCTTGCGGGGGCACTCCTCGCACAGCGCCACATCGGGCGCCAGCACCGTACCCTTAGGGGGCATCTTGCCCGAGAGGAGCGCCAGCACGGCGGCCTTGAGCAGTTTGGGGGTGGGCGCGCACCCGGGAATGGAATAATCCACCTCGATAACCTGGTCCAGGGACCGGACCACTTCGTGCAGTTCCGGCAGTTGGACCCGCTTTCCCGCCGCCCCACTGTCCAGCAACGGACGGGTCTTTTCCGAATTCACCACCGTAGGCGCATCCCCGTAGACGAACTTGAGGATGGTCTCCCGGTCGAACTGGTTGGCCAGCGAGGGAATCCCGCCCAGCTGGGAGCAGGCGCCGTAGGCGATGACCACCTGGGATTTCTTCCGGAGCAGGCGGGCCATCTCCTCCTGCTCGGAGGTGCGGATGGCGCCGTTGATAAGCGAGGCGACGATGGATTTGTCGGGCATGGCCTCGACATCCTTCTTCTTGAAATCCAGGGCCACCGGCCAGAAAACGATCTCGACCGCGCCCACGACCATGAGGATGTCCTCGGCCAGGTCGACCACCGATTCCTCGCACCCCCCGCAGGCGGCGCACCAGTAAAACGCGATCTTCGGCTTATCGGCCATGGTGGGCTTCGCCCGCTCCGTGGGATTTGGCTGCCAGATGGCCGTTCTTCAGGTGGTGGGCTGACATTTTCCCCAAGGAATGGCGGGACTTGGCCTTCGCCTTCTTTTTGGGCTCCACATAGGGCGGAATGTCCGAGCAGCAGCCGAAACGACAGCGGCTGCACTTCCCGTCACATGATTTAATCGCAGTGCATGATTTCATCCCGCGCCTACCTGCCATCGTGTCCCCCTTTCCCTTTGTGGGATTTTCCGGTATCTGCGCCCCTCGGCTTGAGCACAATCTCGCCCTTCCACACCATTCTTATTGTCGAAGCCAACATGACTATCGCCACCACCGCTATGAAGCACGCCACGGGGATGGCCCGTGATTTTGTTCACGGCCCCTGTTTAAACAGCGGTCAGCGCACACTGGCCTGTTCCAAAGCGACTTCCACATCGAATTCCTTCAGCTTTTCAGGCAAAGACAGCGGGCCCAGGGCGCGGACCTTGGCGACCATGTCGTTCATGACCAACTTCACCTTGTCGCCCTCGGAAGCCGATATCCATTCCAGGCGGAAGCGGTCCGGGGCGATGCCCATGTCCACCAGCATGCGCTTGAGCATCCGGATGCGGCGCAGGGCCTTGTAGTTGCCCTCGGAATAATGGCAGTCGCCGGGATGGCACCCGCCGATGAGCACCCCGTCGGCCCCCTGGGCGAAGGCGTCCAGGGCGAACTGGGGGTCGAACCGGCCGGAGCACATAACCCGCACAATCCGCATGTTTGCGGCGTATTTCATCCGGCTTACCCCCGCCATATCGGCGGCGGTATAGGTGCACCAGTTGCAGAAGATGGCAACAATCCGCGGTTCCCAGTTTGCGTCAGCCACGGGACAGCACCCCCTCTATCTCGCTGAATATTTCGGCATCCTCGAACAGGTTCTGGCGGATGGAGCCCGACGGGCAGGCCGCCACGCAGGTCCCGCACCCCTTGCACAGCACCTCGTTTATCCACGCCTTCTTTTTGTCGGCGATGAACGAGATGGCGTTGTAAGAGCAGAGCGCCACGCACGATTTGCACCCCGAGCACTCCTCCTCGATGATGCTGGCGGTGTTGGGCTCCAGTTCAACATGGCCCGCGTCAATGAGGGCCAGCACCTCGGCGGCGGCGGCCCCGGCCTGCGCCACGGTGTCCGGGATGTCCTTCGGGCCCTGGCAGGCGCCCGCGATGAAGACCCCGTCGGTAAAGGTGGATACCGGCGCCAGCTTGGGATGGCGCTCCAGGAAGAATCCCTCCGCCGAGCAGGAGATGTTGAACAGCCGCCGGACATCCTGCGCATCAGCCTGACCCTCCAGGCCCGTGGCGAGCACGACCATGTCCACCGGGATGCGCCGGACGAACCCGGCCAGGGTGTCCTCGGCGCGGATGACCAGCTTGCCCTCCTCGTCGGGACGCAGGGTGCAGTCGGTGACCTCGGCCACCTTGCCCCGGATGAAATGGACGCCCTCGTCCAGGAGCTTGCCGTAAAACTCGTCGTACGCCTTGCCGGGTGTGCGCATGTCGATATAGAAGTTGTAGATTTCCGCCCCGGTGTGCTCCTTCAGCAGGTGCGCCAGCTTGAGGGAGTACATGCAGCAGACCCGCGAGCACCAGCGGTTGGTCTTTTCGTCGCGCGAGCCCACGCAGTGGATGATGCCGACCGACTTGGGCTCCTTCCCGTCGCGCATGATGACTTCCCCGCCCGTCGGGCCCGAGGCGTTGACCAGGCGCTCCACTTCCAGCGCGGTGTAGACATTCTTGAATTTGCCGTACCCGAAATTGGGGGTATTTTTGGGGTCGAACGGCTTGAAGCCGGTGGAGAGGATGACCGTGCCGACCGCGATCTCTTTCATCTCGTCCTTCATCTGGAAATCGATGGCCTTGCGGTCAGCGCAGGCTTCCACGCAGGTCTTCTTGCACTTGCCCGTCTTGAACTCGATGCAGGTCGCCGGGTCGATGACCGCGACCAGCGGGGTGGACTGGGGGAACGGCAGGTAGATGGGCTTCCTTTTACCAAGCCCCATGTTGAACTCGTCGGGGAACTTCGCATCCTTGTACACGCAGGCCGCGATGCACTCCGAACAGCCCACGCAGAGCTCCTCCTTCACATACCGCGCCCGGCGATTGACGGTGACCTTGTAGTCGCCCACGAAACCGTCCACCTTCACCACATCGGACATGGTCCACAAGGTAATGTTGGGATGGGAGCGGACCGCCGACATCTTCGGCGTCAGGATGCAGGCGGCACAGTCCAGCGTCGGGAAGGTCTTGTCGAACTGGGCCATTTTGCCCCCAATAGTCGGCTCGCGCTCCACCAGGTAGACCTTCTTCCCGGCGGCCGCCAGCGTCAGGGCGGAGTGGATACCCGCGATTCCCCCTCCCACCACCAGCACCGCCGGGTTGACCGGCACATGTTTTTTCTCCAGGGGCTGGTGGAAAGGCAGGCGCCGGACCGCCGCCCGGACCAGGTCCTTGGCCTTGGTGGTGGCGGCCCCGCGGTCCTCGGTGACCCAGGCGTCCTGTTCGCGGATGTTGACCATCTGGACCAGGTAGGGATTAAGCCCGCCCTTCTCGGCGGCCCCGCGGAAGGTGTGCTCATGCAGAAGAGGCGAGCAGGACGCGATTACAATGCGGTTCAGCTTCTGCTCCGCGATGTCCTTCTTGATCAGCTCCTGCCCGGGATCCGAGCACATGTATTTGTAGTCGCGTGACAGCACCACTCCGGGGAGAGTGCCCGCGTATTTGGCCACTTCGGCCACATCCACCTTGCCGGCGATGTTGGTGCCGCAGTGGCAGACATAGACGCCGATGCGCATCGCGCCGTTGCCCTTGGCGTCAGACATGGAGGAGCTCCCTTTGGGCCAGGATGGGCTCCACGGAGACCACCCCGCGGTGCAGGCCCAGTTCCTTCATGGGCAGGCCCAGGGCCAGGCCGAGGAGCTGGGTTATATAAACGACGGGCATGGCGGACTTCTCATAATTGCTGGAGACCCGGTCCTGGAAGCAATCCAGGTTGAACTGGCACAGGGGGCAGACCGTGGAGATGACATCGGCTCCGCGCCGGCTGGCCTCGCGCAAGAGGCCGTGAACCAGGCTCACGCCCACTTCGGGCAGGGTGCCGGTCAAACTGCCCCCGCAGCACTTGGTCTTCATCGGGTAATCGACAACCTCGGCCCCGACGGCCCGGAGCAGCTTGTCCATGGTCTGCGGGTTTTCCTGGTTATCAAAGGTGGCGTATGGGCGGACGATCTGGCATCCGTAATAGGGCGCCACCTTCAGCCCCTTCAGCGGCTTTACGACTTTCTTGGAAATGACCTCGACCCCGATGTCGTTGACAAGGATATCCAGGGGATGGCGCACCTTCACCTTCCCCTCGTAGGAAAGGCCCACCTGGCCCAGCGCGTGGCCGACTTCCCCGCGCACCGCCGGATATTCCTCCAGGCGCTTCTGGGTCTTCATCAGGACCAGATAGCAGGCGGCGCAGGGCGCCATGAGGTCGCCTCCCGCCTTTTCCGCCAGCGCCAGGTTGCGCCCCGCCAGCGCCGCGGCCTTCACCTCGTCTACGGACATGTAGGCGGTGGCCCCGCAGCAGTTCCAGTCGTCCAGCTCGGTCATGTCCACGCCCAGCGCCTTGAACACCGGGAGGAGCGACTCCTCATAGGCGCGCCCGGTGCCCTTGAGCGAACAGCCGGGGAAATATGAATACTTCACGACACCGCCACCTTTTTGCCCGATTGGACGGAATCAAGCAGTTTGCGCAGGCCGGCCCGGTCACGAATCAGGTCCGGCTTCAGAGGCATCCGCCCGGTCCGCAGGAGGTTAATCCCCAGGGTGGCCATGCCCAGCGCCTTCAATATATTGGTCCGCATGAACACCAGGCTGACCAGCCACATTTCGGACATCCTTCCGGTCCCGCGCACCATCGCATAAAAGTAGCGGGCCAGGACCGGCACCGGCACCCCGCGCGGATATACCCTTTCCTGGATGGCCCGGCGCTTTAATGTATAGAGGATTTCGGTCACCTTGATCTGGCGGGGGCACTCCACGGTGCAGGCGTAGCAGGAGGTGCACAGCCAAAGGGTCAGGCTGGAGAGTACCTCGTCCCGGAACCCCTCCCGGGAGAGGTCGATCAGCCGCCGGGGGGTCAGGTCCATATAGAGGGAGACCGGGCAGACGGCGGAGCAGGTTCCGCACTGGATGCAGGAGTGAAGCTTCTCCCCGCCGGGAATCCCCTCAATCCAGGACTTAAAACCCTTGTCCAGGTCGCCCTCATATTTGATGGTCTGGACTATCTTTTTCATTGTTTCCCTGCGGGGTTGCGCCGGGGAGGTGGCACAAACCTCCCAGGCAACCGGCAGAGGTCAAAGCGGTTATTGACGCCCATCAAGGTCAGTATTTGATACTAAACGGCCCCTCGAGTCAATGATTACCATTCTGCCCCACTTTTTCCATGACTTTCATAATGAAATGCCCTGATTTCGTCCCGGTCCAGGCATCCGCCCTCCCGCCTTAAAGCGTTAAAATGAGGCGGAAATTATGAGCCCCCATATTAAAGGAAACAAAAAATCCCCCGGCCACCCCCTGCCGGATTCCCCCTTCATGAAAGCCTGCCGGATGGAGCCGGCCCCTTTTACCCCCGTCTGGCTGATGCGCCAGGCGGGACGCTACATGAAGGAATACCGGGAAATGCGGGCCAAGCACCCCTTCGCGGAAATGTGCCGCCGGCCCGAACTGGCCACTGAAGCCGCGGTGGTGGCCGCCCGGAAACTCCAGGTGGATGCGGCCATCCTATTCTCCGATTTGCTGGTGGTCTGCGCCCCCATGGGCTTCCCGGTCCGCTACCTCGAGGGACGCGGACCGGTAATCACCCGCCCCCTCCAAAAACCCTCCGAGGTGAGCCGGGTGCGCACCCATCCGCAGAAAGGGGAATTCGATTACATCTATAAGGCCGTGCGCATGACCCGGGCCGGCCTGCCCGGCAATATCCCGCTGATCGGTTTCGCGGGAGCACCCTTTACCCTGGCCTCCTACCTTATTGAAGGCGGCGGCTCGCGCAATTATGTCCGCACCAAGGCCTTCATGTATGCCGACCCCGGAGCCTGGGACGAATTGATGAAAAAGATAACATCGGTTGTAGCCCCGTTTTTGCGCGGGCAGGCCGCCGCTGGAGCGCAGGTCCTGCAGGTGTTCGACAGCTGGGCCGGATGCCTGTCCCCCGATGATTACCGCCGGTTCGTCCTGCCCCACACCGCGCGCCTCATCCGCGCGCTGGGCAATTCGGTCCCGGTCATCCATTTCGGCACCGGTTCCGCCCACCTCATCGAACTGCTCGAAGAAGCCGGCGGGGATGTCATCGGGGTCGACTGGAAGCTCCGGCTCGACGGGGCCCGGAAGCGCCTCGGCCGGGTGGCCGTGCAGGGCAACCTGGACCCGGTGGCGCTGTTCGCCCCCCGGCGCGAGATGCGGGGATTTGCCCGGGAGGTCCTCCAGCAGGCGGGCCACCAGCCCGGACACATCTTCAACCTGGGCCACGGCATCCTGCCCCGCACCCCCGAGGATAATGTGCGGGCGCTGATCGACGCGGTCCACGAACTCTCCGCGAAAAGATAATGAAAATGGACTTTACCTTCTATCCTCTTTCTACCCGATTTCCCAAGATACCCTCACCCCTTCCTGCCGGCGGGCCTTCGTCCCTGAAGGTCCTCATTCCACGCCGGCGTTCGTGGCTTCGCCACTCACCCCTCTCCCAAAATGGGAGAGGGTGGGATGCGAATTGATGGCCGTATGCTCCGGCGTCCTGGTCGTGGCCTATGGCGGTCCCTCCAACAAGGAGGAAGTCACCCCCTTCCTCGCGGGCATGGCCCGACACGGGCGGCTGAACCCCGCCAGGATTCCCGAACTGGAAGAGCAGTACCGCAATGCCCGGGGACTATCCTTTGTGGGGGCGGTAACCGCGGCCCAGGCTGAGGCCTGCCGGACCGAGCTGGCCAGCCGCAGTCTGAATATGCCCTCCTATGTCGGCATGCGCCACTGGAACCCCTACATCGCGGACACCCTCCGCGGGATGGCGGATGACGGAATCTGCCAGATGGCGGTCATCATCATGGCCCCCCACGGGGAGGAATCCAGCCGGGCCCACTACCGCCGGGCCATCGACGATGCAATCGCTGAAGTGGGAGTCCGGGCGCCGACCCCGGTATATACAGCCAATTGGCACAACCATCCCCTCTATATAGAAGCGCTCGCCGGGAGGGTCCAGGAAACCATCGCCGCCAAGCCGGCCCTGGCCGGTCTGGATATCCCCTGGATATTCACCGCCCACAGCGTCCCCCAACGGGGCGGGGGTGCGGAATATACCGCCGACTTCATGGCCACCGGAAATGCCCTTTCAGCCCACCTGGGCCACCCGTGGATACCGGCGTACCAGAGTGCGCCTCCAACGGGGGCGACGTCCCGCCCCGCAATAGGCGGGGCGGATGCTCCGCCCGGAACCGGTTCAGCCTGGCTGGGACCCGATATTTCGGATGTACTCCGGGAATGCGCCAAAAAAGGCCATAAATCCGCGCTGGTTGTTCCCATCGGGTTCCTCGCTGACCACAAGGAGGTCGCCTATGACCTCCGGGTGGCCGCCAACGCCGCCGCCCGGGAAGCCGGGCTGGAACCAGCGGTCGCCTCCACCGTGGGCACCCACCCCGTTTTCATCAAAATGATGGCCGACCTGGTCCAGCAGGCCCTGGCGGAATAAAATGGGCGCAAAAAATTCCGCGGTCGTCGTGGGGGGCGGGATAACCGGCCTGGCCGCCGCCCTGCGCCTGCACGAAAAGGGCTTCGCCGTCACCCTGCTGGAATCCTCCCCCCGCCTGGGCGGGGCCATCCACACCGTGGTCCGCGACGGGTTCACCATGGAGACCGGCCCGGACTCCTTCATCACCCAGAAGCCGGCGGCGCTGGCGCTCATCCGGCGCCTGGGCCTGGAGGCCGAGGTTACCGGGACCAACCCGGAGTTCCGGAACAGCTACATCCTGCGCGGCGGGAAACTGCACTCCATCCCCGACGGGTTTTTCCTGCTCGCCCCCGCCCGCTGGCTGCCCTTCATCCTCTCCCCGCTCCTCTCCATCCGGGGCAAGGCCCGGGCCGGGCTGGACCTCATCCTGCCCCGGGGCCGGGCGGTCGCCGACGAGAGCCTGGCCTCCTTCGTCACCCGCCGGCTGGGACGGGAGGTGTTCGAACGGCTGGCCCAGCCGCTGGTGTCGGGCATCTACACCGCGGACGCGCGGACGCTCAGCCTGCGGGCGACCTTCCCCGCCTTTTTGGAGCTGGAAAAGAGATACCGGAGCGTCATCCTCGGCCTCCGGCTCGGCCAGGTCCGCGCGGCCTCGGGCGCCAGCGGGGCCCGCTACTCGCTGTTCGCCACCATGCGCAACGGGCTCTCCGGCCTGGTCACGGCCATCGCTGACCGGCTTCCGTCCGGCTCCATCCGCACCGGGGCGTCCGTCTCCGCGGTGCGCCGCTCCGGCACGGGCTGGGTGGTGGCAACCCGGGACGGCGGGACCTTCCCCGCTGACGCGGTTTGTGTCGCGGTCCCCGCCACCGCCGCCGCCCCCATCCTCAGCGAGACCGACCCCGGGCTCGCCAGCCTGCTGGCCCGGATCCCCTACGCGTCGACCGCCACCGTTACCGCGGGATTCCTGCGCTCCCAGGTCGCCCACCATTTGCGGGGCTTCGGCTTCGTGGTCCCGCAAATCGAGCGCCGCCGCCTGCTGGCCTGCACCTTCAGCAATGTGAAGTTTCCCGTCCGGGGTTCCAGCGACCGGGTCCTCCTGCGCATGTTCATCGGGGGCGCCACCGACCCGGAGGTCGCGGGAATGGAGCCGGACGAAATCGCCCGGCTGGCGCTGGGCGACCTGCGGGAAATCATGGGTATCACGGGGGAGCCCCTGTTCGTGGAAGTTTCCCGCCACCCAGGCGCGATGCCCCAGTACCTGGTGGGGCACCTCGAGGTGGTGGCCGGGATCCGGGAGCGCGAAAAATCCCTGCCGGGCCTGGCTTTGGCGGGCAACGCCTATGAGGGGCTGGGACTGCCGGACTGCATCAAGAGCGGGGAGGAAGCCGCGGAAAGGCTGAACCTGGGCGTTAATTAATGTCCCAACCGTATATAACGGCCTAGTCCGCACCAGCACCAGCATGACCCCCCTGTACGCCCCCCTAGCCCTTACCCTGTTCACCGCATCGGGAATGTGCGCCCTGGTCTATCAGCTCGTCTGGACCCGCTGGCTGGGCCTCCTCCTCGGCAATTTCGCCACCGCCGCCGCCACCGTCGTCGCGGTGTTCATGGCCGGGCTGGCCATCGGAAACATAATTTCCGGCAGGATTGTCCGGGACAAATCCCCACGCGAGGCGCTGTTCATCTATTCCCTGCTCGAGGGCGCCCTCTCGCTCCTGGCCGCGGTTTCCCCCCTCCTGCTGGCCAGTTCGTCCCCCCTGTATCCCGCCATCTCCTCCCTCTCCGCATCGCCCTATCTCCGGGCCATGGCATGCGCCGTTATCCTCCTCCCCCCCACCATCCTAATGGGCGCCACGCTTCCCTCCCTGGTCCAGGCGCTCCGCGCCACCGCGCCGCGCGCACTGGGCCCCCTTTATGCCTTCAACACCCTGGGCGGGGCGTTCGGCCCCCTGCTCGCCGCCTTCATCCTGATGCCGGCGCTGGGAATGCGCGCAACCGTCTGGTCCGTCTCCGCACTGAACCTGGCGGTTGCCCTCGCGGCATTCCGCCTTGCAAAAAACGCCCCGGCAACGGCCGATGCATCCGGGGCCGGACCCGCCCCGGATGCGTCTGCCGGACCGCCACCCTGGCCGTCCTGGACGCCCTACGCCCTGGCCGCCGCGTCCGGCTTCGTCGCCCTCGCGTTCGAAATCGCTCTGACCCGCCTCCTTATCCTCACCATCACCGGAAGCTCCGTCTACGGGTTCGCCATCATCCTCTCGGCATTCCTGTCCGGCCTCGCGCTGGGCGCCATGCTCCTCCGCCGGTGGCCCCCCCGGAATGCCCATTCCGCCCTGGCCGCGTTTGCCGCGGCCCAGGCTTTAGCCTGGGCCTTCGCGATAGCCACGCTTTTCTGGGACCTTATCCCTCCCCTCTTTATCCATGTCTGGTGGACCCCGATGTCCTTCGTCCAACTGTCCGCCTTCAACTTCCTGGTAGTGCTCATCCTCCTGCTGGTACTCACCACCTCGTCCGGATACGCGCTCCCGGCGCTCGCCTCCGCCCTCCCCCGCGCCTCCAGTGCCGCCATCGGCAGGCTGTTCGCCGCCAACACGGCCGGGGCGGTATTGGGTTCGCTGGCAACCGGTTTCCTTCTCCTCCCCTATTGGGGCCTCGCCAACACCCTGCTGTTCACGGGAGGAGTGGCGCTGGTCGCGGCCGCGTCGGCCGGCGCGCTGGCCCTGCCCCGGCGCCGCCTGGCCATCCTGGCCGCGGCCCCGTTCCTGGTCGCCCTGCCATTCGCCCTGCCCCGGCCCGACCCGGCCATACTCAATTCCGGGATGTTCAACCGGCCGCAGGCGTTCAAGCCGGGCTCCCCCCATACCGGAGCATCCCCGGTTGAATCCGCCCGCGCCCTGGGGTCGATCATCTATGAAAAGGACAGCCTCACCGCCCGCATCGCCGTCCGGGCTGATCCCGGCATGGAGAATATGTCCTTCATAGTCAACGGCAAGCCGGACGGCTCCACCAGCCCGGTCGACATGTACACCCAGATATTCATGGGGCACATCGCGGCGCTGACCCACCCGGACCCCCGGCGCGCCCTGGTAATCGGGCTGGGGACCGGGATTACGGCCGGGAGCATGTCCCTCCATCCCGGCATCCGGGAGATCCATGTCGTCGAGATCGAGCCGGCCCAGATCGATGTGGCGGACATCTTCCACCGGTACAACTACGACGCCATTCACAACCCCCGCGTCACCATCCACCTCGATGACGCCCGGCACTTCCTGGCAAGCGATAAAACCAGATACGACATCATCGTCTCCGAGCCGTCCAACCTTTTCGTATCGGGCATGGTCAACCTGTTCACGGCCGAGTTCTACAAATCGGTTGCCGGGCACCTGAATCCCGGGGGGCTGTTTTTCCAGTGGATCCATTACTACCGGGTACCCCCCGATGAACTGCCCGGATTGGCGGCCACCATGCAGTCCGCCTTTCCCAGCGTCATGTTCTGGTTCCATGAGTATGGCGACGCCTTCCTGATGGCCAGCCGGGAGGATCTGGTTATTGACCTGGACCGGTGGGCCGCGCGCGTCAATTCACCCGCTATCGTCAGGGACCTGGACCGGGTGGGAATCACCCCGCCCATGGAACTGCTGGGCTTCCTGGCCTGGGGCCCGCTCGACACCCTGCTTTACGCCCGGGGCGCCAAATCATGCACGGACGACCACCCCTACTTCGAGTTCACCTCGCCCCGGACCTCCAATATTCCCACCGATTTCACCGCACTCAACATGAAATTCAAGACCTTCGGCCCGCTGAGGCCGCTTCCCATCCGGCCGGAGACCGCCCAAACTCGGGGCCAAACCGGGAAGCTGGCGCTTAACCGCGGAAACTCCGCCCGGGCCCTGGCCGAATACCAGCGCGCATTGGAACTGGATCCCGGCTCAGCCGAACTGGCCCTGACCTGCGCCCATATCCAGTGGAACCTCCTGGGCCAGGACGAAGCCGCCATTACCACCCTGAAAGCCCTGCTCCAAAGGCACCCGGGGAACGGGGAAGCGCGGAAATTGCTCAGGGAGATTGGAACAAACAGGGCGTTTAAATGAATCCCGGTTAAATCCGCGTTACATCCGCTTTTAAAAAGTCCCCGCCTTATTTACGCCGGCTGCCCTTCAGGACATCAGTTTCCCGCCGGGCCGGTTCCAGCCCCTCCGCGATCTCCCAGACGGTGATCGGGGGGAATATCCTGACAAAAATCAGCAGGAGCAGGACAAACCCCGCCAGCCACCCGGCGGTAATCATTATTTCTGCGGGGCTGGGAGTGTACCGGCCGACCCCCCAATCCAGGTAGGGCTGGGTGCCGGACGGGACCACGATGGAGTACCTCTCCAGCCACATCCCCATATTGATGAATATGCCAACAATGGCCATGTTAAACGGCGTCCGCCATTTGCGGACAGCCAGGACGGGAAACGGGATAACGGCGCAGCAGACCACCATGGACCAGAACAGCTTGGCGTTGGCCCCGGTCAGGTTGATGAGCGCCACTTTCATGTGCGGCTGCTCCCCCGTATACAGCGCGGTGAGGTACTCGACGAAGGTCAGGTAGACCCAGAAGCAGAGGAGCGCCACCAGGAACTTGCCCATGTACTGGTAGAGCTCGTCGG
>Ga0334722_10005047_pt1 | contig 13475 bp, 12 predicted proteins | sample C3_bottom_MG_FD_207210 | JGI IMG/M metagenome (GOLD analysis project Ga0334722, IMG submission 207210) | Sediment microbial communities from Yellowstone Lake, YNP, Wyoming, USA - C3_bottom | ecosystem: Environmental > Aquatic > Freshwater > Lake > Sediment | place: USA: Wyoming | collected...
CAAGCTCCTGCACAACGTCAGCCCCGGAATTTCCGAAATGACTTGCATTCAGATGAATTGTCCTGAAATTACCCAGGCCTGATGCATCGTCTGTAAGTGAAGCCAGATAATTAAATCCTTCCTCAACAGGAATACAGAGGGTGCCATTCTGAATCAGCCGGCCGAGAGGATCCGCTTCGATAGCTCCCCGGATATGGTCATTATCTATTCCACGTTCCCGTATAATGCTCTTCAGAATATCAAGTATTTCCTTAGCCTTTCCATTGCTGAGGAAATTCAACTCTATACTCTCCAGATGGATATCGGTGAGAAGAATATCAAAGTTTTTTTTGCTGATTGATCCGGGGTCAGATATTATGAATCCAAGTGAATCAATACCTCTCATCAACACTGCGAGAGCCTTGCTGTTGGCAGCATGATAATCAGAGACTTCAATATTCTGACGCACTAGCCAGCTGTTGTTCGCTACTTTTGTACCTCTCAGATAAGGAAATTCACCTGGCAATGTATTTACAAGTGGCATTTCATCAGTATCCTCACTCCTGTAGAATGGCTTCACTTCAAAGCCTTCGTTCGTCCGCCAGACAAGTTTTCTGACAAAATCAGCTCCCTTGAGGTCAGCATTTATCCTGTCCATCCACTCCTTTGTAGTGACCGGGGGAAACTGATCAAACAATTTTTCTTTCTTCACTTTTTTCAGCAGTTTTAAAACTGATGCAAAATAATATATTTCCTTCCTGAATTTTTTATGAATTTTATCATATTCAGGTAATTAGAACTGAAGATCCTACTGTCCTGCAAATTCCATCAGAAATGACTTCATAAAAGGATTAAGGTCACCATCGAGCACTGCCTGTACGTTGCTGGTCTCATGATTGGTTCTAAGGTCCTTGACCATCTTGTATGGATGCAGAACATAGGATCTTATCTGTGAACCCCACTCAATCCTCTTTTTTTCACCTTCAATCTTTGCCTGTTCCTCCAGCTTTTTCCTGAGCTCAAGCTCATAAAGATGCGATTTTAGGATTCGCATCGCATTTTCCTTATTATTGAGCTGTGAACGGGTTTCCTGGTTCTCAATTACCAGCCCTGATGGATGGTGCCTTAGTCTCACAGCTGTTTCCACCTTGTTGACATTCTGACCGCCTGCACCGCTTGAACGGTAGGTCTCCCAGGTAATATCTGAAGGATTGATCTGGATTACAATATTATCATCAACGAGCGGAGATACAAATACAGATGCGAATGTAGTCTGCCTTTTTCCCTGGGCATTGAACGGAGAGATCCGTACAAGCCTGTGAACGCCATTCTCGCTTTTCAGATAACCGTATGCCCTGTCGCCATCGATCTCAATTGTCACTGATTTCACCCCTACTTCGTCCCCGGGCTGAAAATCAAGCTCTTTGACATTATAGCCATTTCTCTCTGCCCATCGCAGGTACATCCGCATAAGCATTGCAGCCCAGTCATTGCTCTCTGTGCCTCCTGCTCCTGAATTAATTTTAAGTATTGCCCCGAGCTGATCTTCTTCTTTTTGAAGCATGTTCCTCACTTCGAGGTCTTCAATCATTGAGAGGCAGTTACTGTACTGGTTATCAATCTCTTCTTCGGTAGCTTCTCCTTCCCTGTAGAAATCATAAATGACAGTCAGATCTTCAACTGCCGTGCTTATTTTTTGAAATTCATTTGTCCAGCTTTTGAGCTGGGCAATTGCTTTGAGCAGATCTTCAGCTTTTTTTGAATCATTCCAGAGACCCGGCTGCTGCGACAATCCTTCCTTCTCTGCTATAATTTCAAGTTTGCCTTCGATGTCAAAGATACCTCCTTAACGCATCGCGGCGTCCCGATAAATCCTTTATCTGTTCGTTAGTTATCATTTTTCAAGTTTTGCACAAATTTACAATTTTATGCAACAGTTACATCATTCTCCCGAAGCTTGGTCTAATATTCTGAAATAAGAGTGTTTATCAGTTATTCAGGGTTATTTCCCACCTGCCCGGGATATTGATGGTACATTCGAAAACCACATCAAATGATGCTTTGGATGCAGGATTGTTAGTAGTATAGTTGATCTTCAGATCGAGAGGGAAATTTACACTTTCAACCCCGTCAAAGTTGCCTGATTTGAATTGAATACCACTTGTATATGCCATTATTGTACCTCTTACCTTTGTATTAATCTGACCTTTCATCATGTACTTTATGATTACCTGATTACCGTCACCAACCCTCCTGAAATTGTAGCTGAGCAGGTCATCCTTCCTGCTAACAACATACGCCGGGATATTTTTGGTACCAATATATGTATCTGCTTTCCAGAATCCTTTTACAATTGAATCACCTTTTACTGTTGGGTAATTCATCTCTCCTTCCCCATCCCTGTAACCCTTTGACCACTCTCCATTATATACTAACCCGGTTGACCAGGTATAAATGCCTTTCCCATTAGGCAGACCCTTACTGAACTGACCTTCATAACGATCTGTGCCGGTGGCTGTTCCTTTTCCATGCGCCAATCCATTCTTGCACTCGCCAACGTATTTTCCCGAGATATCAGGCATTAAAACTTTGCAGTCACTCTCCTGTGCAAAGACATCTGAACCGGAAAAAATTAAAGTAATAATGATTATTCCTAACTGAAATTTATTAATGGCTTTCATCTGGATTCTGTTATGTTGAAATTTTCAGGATTGTATAATTAATCTGAAAAGATAGTCATAAAAAATCAGACAGGTCGATTTAATCTCTTTAATTAAAGATTTTTAACAAAGGAAATAGCGGGGAAACAGCTTCAGATTCTTTATAAAAAATCATACATTTATTGCATCAAAAAATTTAATTCTGTTCAGGTGAATCAATTTTGAATCAACATCCATGCAAGGTAATTTATTGAATAGTCTTTTCAGATTAATATCCTCAATTAAACACTGGTCCGGATATCTCTTCATTGTATGGATAATCCTTATAATTACAATGTCATCAATTCCGTCACTCCCTACCTTAAAGATTCATACCCAAAAATCGACAATCAGGCTGGATTATTTCATTCACTTCTGTGAATATGGAATGCTTGCATTCCTGGTCTTTCTTAGATATTCGGACAATAATTTCCGGTTAACCTTAAAGAAATATTCCTTGTTTACAATTGCTCTGATCCTCTTTGCAATTCTGGATGAATTCCACCAGAAGCTGATCCCCGGCAGATCATTCAACGTTAAGGATATTTTAAGCAACATTACAGGCGTAATTGCAGCGCTGGTGTTTTGTGTTGTGGTATTCAGGATGATCAGAAACAAGACGGAAGAAAACAACTGATGTCGCTGAAAGCGGCAGAATGAGGAATCCCATACATGTTAAACAGAAAAGACTTTTATGATGCCTTATTAATATACCCGGAAGCCGGAGAATGAACCTGAGAGATCATATGGAATAGGATATGAAAGATTATTATACAAAGCAATACCAACTATCTCATTTTTTGCAAGTTTAACAGTTATTGAACCATGATAAGTACCTTCAGATGTTTCGGCTCCAATTATAGTATCATACTGAGCGGAATGAGTTTTCAATATTACTGATACTCCAGAAGGAATTTTTAGAGTCACATTGAAAGTATAAATTCCTACATATGGTGCAGTAAAATATTCTGCTGAACTTGAATAGTATGTACCATCTGTATAAAATTCTCCTGTTAAAATATTAAAATTCAAATCTGTAAGAACCTTGCTAGGTATATTATATGAAGTACTTATCCCTGCTCTAAATGCAACTTTATTATCTAAAGTTACTGTATTTCCACCTGAGATTTCAAGGGTCTTTGAATTTGAAGTCTCTGAATATGTCAGCGTCTGACTATCCGTATTATCCTTATAAGGAGTCAGGCTTACGCTATTAGAACCCGATATAGACAGGTTGTCTCCTGTTAATGCCAGACTCTGAATTTCATTGGTTGCACTTGCATCTGCATCATCCTTCAGCTCTGAGAGATCTATAACCGGTAAGCTCTTAGAGAGACTCAGCTTCATGGTTCCCGGATCATAGCTCAGGTCCTGCAGCTCATTTGTTGCACTTGCATCATCGTCATTCTTAAGCTCTGTAAGATTGACCGTTGATGAAGTTCCTGTGATTCCAATTGACCTTGTCTGAGGATCGTAGGTAAGGCTCTGCCTGTAAGGTGAAAGATCCCATTCAACTGCATTTGCATTGTTCGTGATTTTGAGTTTGTCCGAATTGATCAACAGATCCTGGATCTCATTTGCAGGATCCCCATCTTTTTCAATGTTCGATATTTTTACCTGATTTCCTCCTGAAATAGCAAGATAATCTGATCCGTCAAGGTTCACAACAGACAAGGTCTGATCATCTGTTGCCGGATCACCCTGGTCACCTTTCAAACCCTGGATACCCTGGGGACCTGGTTCTCCTTTCGGGCCAGAGGGACCCGGTTCAAGAGACTTATAGGCAAACAGAGCATACGGAACGGCCATAAACTGCATGGTTCCCATATCAACGAAATTGTTCCCGAACTTTACCTCAACCTTCAGATAATGATAAGCTTCTGACCATTTCACCTGAGAAAGGTCGCTGTAAATGCCACCTGTAGGTACACCATGACCAATTATAAGAGAAAAAACTCCGTATTTTGATGTAACAATTCCTGAATGAAGCTCCTGGTAAACGACCTGCCCAAGTGGGTTCTGGATAATAATAGAAAATCTGACATCAATGCTTGTGTTGGCCAGTTCTTTTCCATAACTATCTCTGGCAACAGCCTGATAATTTATGCCGGCAGGAACTCCAACCTGTCCTGAAATGGTCCTGATGGTCATTATTAAAACAATAAAAAACTGATAGAATCTGATCCTTCTGTATTCCATGGCTCTTCCTTTACAGTTTCTCTATTTTAAAAGTTCTGCTTATCAGCCCGTCGGTACTGATTATTCTAATAAAAAAAAGACCTTTACTTAAGTTATCGACCGGAAACTGCTGGCAGAACCAGTACTGGTCAATAAAATCAAACCTCCCCGTCTTGATAATTGTACCTGATATATTAAAAAATTCAATCAGAAATGAACGTGAACCGGTTCCGAACAGCTCAATAGTTACATAATCCGTTACAGGGTTTGGATAGACCTTTACTCCATTCCCCGGAGGGGGATTTTCCTTTGTGAATTTCACTCCTGGTTGCTGAAAACCCTGAGTAAAAACACATTCCGTGGCGCAAAATACTTCTACCGCAGCTTCTCCGATTGTCTGTGAATAATGCACCGTACCAGAAGACAGTAATCCTGCAGCCGGTACTATAACCTGGTTAGACAAAGTCTGCGAAAACAGATTTAATCCTGCTCCGGTAAACAGCAACCACACAAATATTCTGGCTTTCAAAAACATAATTATCTTCCCTGACTGCCAAAAATAAATAAATTTTTGACAAATCATTGTTTTTCGGTGACGAACAGCCATTTTTTCATCTGAAAAAAGAAAATTACCTAAAATCTTCAACTTACTTATTGTCCTGGCTGTCATTAAATTTGCTTAATTTCCCTGTCTTAAATAATGCAAAAGGCAAGTATGCTTAAGTCTTGCATGTATCATAATCTCATTGAAGCCGGCTGTGATGAAGCAGGAAGAGGATGTCTTGCAGGACCGGTGGTAGCTGCAGCTGTTATACTTCCAAAGAATTTCAGGCATCCGGTTCTCAATGATTCAAAACAGCTTAGCGCAAAGACCAGGATTATTTTACGGGATGAGATAATCAATTCAGCTATTGCATGGAATGTAGCTTTTGTAAACAATGAGGAGATAGATGAAATGAATATCCTCAGGGCTTCAATTAAAGCAATGCATCTTGCCCTTGATGGTCTTAAAAGAACTCCCCAGTTCATAATCGTAGATGGAAACAGCTTCTATCCGTATAAGAATATCGGTCATAAAACTGTAATAAAGGGCGACTCAAAGTACTTTTCAATTGCGGCAGCTTCTGTTCTGGCAAAAACCTTCCGGGATGAATTTATGGAAAAGATACATATTGAGCATCCCGAATATGGCTGGAACAGGAACAAAGGTTATGCCACCGCTTTTCACCGGTTGGCTATCAGGCAACATGGAATAACTCCCTACCACCGTAAATCATTTACTCTTCTCGACACTCAGCTGGATTTTGATTTTTAGTTTTTCTTTCAAATTAAAAATTATCTTTACCGGCTGTTTAAATTCACAATATGATGTCTAAATAATATGAAAAAGATTTTTGCATTAACAGTAATTTTTATACTGACCCTGGGATACACTGCTCTTGCTGATGAAGGTATGTGGCTCCTTCCTTTGATCGAGAAAAAGAACATGGGTAAAATGACCGAAATGGGTCTTAAACTCTCATCAGAAGATATTTACAGCCTGAATAAAGCATGCTTAAAAGATGCTATTGTAATATTTGGCAGAGGATGTACCGGCGAAGTAGTCTCTTCACAGGGGCTGATTCTTACAAATCACCATTGCGGATACGAATCAATTCAGTCTCACAGCACCGTCGAACATGATTATCTGCAGGATGGTTTCTGGGCAATGTCAAAAGATGAAGAATTGCCAAATCCCGACCTGGCAGTAACCTTCCTTATCAGAATAGAGGATGTTACAAACCAGGTTATGGCCGATATTAAACCAGGCATGAATGAATCAGAAAGAACCATTGCAGTAAACGAAGCACGCAAGAGAATTGAACAGAAAGCTTCAGGTGGAAACAATTACCGTACTCTGGTAAGCAGTTTCTACGGTGGTAATTATTTCTACCTTCTTGTTTATGAAAGATATGATGATGTCAGACTTGTAGGAACTCCCCCTTCATCAATCGGCAAGTACGGATCAGATACCGATAACTGGGAATGGCCGCGTCATACAGGCGATTTCAGCGTATTCCGCGTATATTCAGGCCCTGATGGTAAACCTGCTTCATATTCAAAAGATAATATCCCGCTCAAACCAAAGTATTATCTGCCGGTATCGATCAGGGAAAGAAATGAAGGTGATTTCGCAATGATACTGGGATACCCCGGCAGAACAAGCAGATACTTCACTTCTTATGAAGTCGATGAGCAGCTTAAGATAGTGCATCCGGTAAGAATAAAGGTTCGTGGAATCAAACAGGATGTATGGATGAATGACATGAAAGCCGATCCCAAAGTAAACATCCAGTATTCTTCAAAATATTATACCTCCTCAAATTACTGGAAATACTCAATAGGCCAGAAGGCAGGTCTCGAAAGGCTCGAAGTCAGGGCCAAAAAAGCAAAGATCGAAGATCAGTTCAATAAATGGATCTCTGCCAGCCCTGACCGCAGGGAGAAGTATGGCGAGGCTCTGAATCTTATAAAGTCGGCTATTGAGGGACGTGCAGAATATTTCAAAGCCCTTTCATATGCAAATGAATGTCTGCAGGGATGTGAACTCTTTTCAATGAGCCAGGGAGTTGGCGGATTGATAAGTGCGCTTAAGGCAGATGATAAACAGAAGATTGATGCAGCAGTGGCACAGATTAAAAACAATGCGGAGAACTTCTACACGGATTATAATGCGCCAACTGATAAGAAGTCGATGAAAGCCATGCTGAAGCTTTTCAAAGATGATGTTCCTGCCAAATTTCATCCTGATTTTTACAGTGATGTGATTGACAGTAAATTCAAGGGCGATATTGACAGGTTTGTGGATGATATGTTCGCAAAAAGTATATTTTCGGACCAGGAAAGGCTTAATGCCTTCCTGAATAAACCGGTACTTAAAACAATTGAAAAAGATCCGGTTTATCTTACAGCCACATCTTATTATAAGGCAACTGCGGAAGTTTCAAGGAAAACCTATGAGTATGAGAGCGACATTATGAAAGGAAGAAGGATCTGGATAGCCGCTCTTATGGAGATGTCTCCCGATATGATCCAGTACCCTGATGCCAATTCGACAATGAGGCTTACCTACGGTTCCGTAAAAGACTATAATCCGCGCGATGGAGTCACATACAAGTATTACACGACGCTCGACGGTGTAAAAGAAAAATACAAACCCGGAGATTATGAATTTGATCTTCCCAAAAAGCTCCTCGATCTGTATGAGAAAAAGGAATACGGAAGGTACGGATCATCAAAGGGTTATATGCCAGTATGTTTCCTTACAACAAATGATATAACCGGTGGTAATTCAGGCAGTCCTGTTATGAATGGCAACGGCGAACTCATTGGTCTGGCATTTGATGGCAACTGGGAATCCATGAGCGGTGATATAGCCTATGAACCTGAATTGCAGAGGACTATTGTGGTTGACATACGCTATGTACTATGGGTAATGGATATTTATGCCGGCGCCGGACATCTTGTTGATGAGATGTCAATAAAACAATAACAAATTATAGCTCTTTTATTCCCTCTCTCTCTGCCATCATGCAGAAAGAGTGGGATTTTAATTTTTTGAACTACATTTGCTAAAATTTTGGTACATGCATCTTAGCCTTATAGAAATACTTGCTGCATTTATGGTTCTTTTTGCCATAATTGATATCCCCGGATCAATTCCAATAATTATTGATATAAAAGCAAAGTCGGGCGAAATTAAATCTGCAAGTGTAACCCTGGTATCCTTTTTAATACTGCTTGCATTCCTGTTAATCGGAAGTCCTTTGCTTGGTATTTTCGGAATTGATGTTTCATCATTTGCTATTGCCGGTTCATTTATTATTTTCCTGATAGCGATGGAAATGATTCTTGGCATTGAACTTTTTCACCACGATTCCAAGGGTTCCGGATCAATCTTCCCGATAGCTTTTCCGCTTATTGCAGGAGCAGGATCCATTACAACAATTCTTTCATTGAAAGCTGAATATCAGACAATAAATATATTTGTTGCATTGGTACTGAACATGGTGGTTATTTATCTCGTCCTAAGGCTGACTTCATTGTTTGAAAAGATACTCGGCGCCAGCGGACTTCAGCTCCTTAAGAAAGTTTTTGGCGTTATTCTGCTGTCAATTGCAATAAAGCTCTTCATTACAAACACGGGTATTGTACTGCCTCATGCCAGGTGAGATTACGATATACACCGATGGTGCCGCAAGTGGTAATCCCGGTCCTGGAGGTTATGGCGTGGTTATGATCTCTGGCAAGCACAGGCTGGAAAAATCGGAGGGATTCAGACTTACAACCAATAACAGGATGGAGCTGCTCGCAGTGATCACCGGCCTGGAAGCGCTGAAAATACCAGGCAGCGATGTAGTGATATATACCGATTCAAAATATGTAGCAGATGCTGTTGAAAAAGGCTGGGTTTTCCAATGGGAATCCAAAGCTTTTAAGAAGAAGAAAAATCCTGATCTCTGGATCAGGTTTCTTAAAGTTTACCGTAAGCATAATGTAACTTTCAGATGGATCAAGGGACATTCAAACAACATTGAAAATGAAAGATGCGACAGGCTTGCCGTTGATGCCTGTTCAAAAACTGTTCTTCTCGAAGATTCTGGTTATATACCTGAGTCAGACGTTAATAAATTACTGTAATTCACGTAAATTGGATTTTTTTTTGTATAATTGATGTTATATAAAAAAGTCCTGAATGGAGACGTTGCTGATAAGCGCGACACAGACTACTCCGGAAATCCGCTTTTCCGTTGAAGATAATATATTCCGTATGAGTGGAACATCCAGGCCTGAAGATGTCAGGGCTATGTATTACCCGGTGATTGACTGGATCAAAGGACTGTCCGATAATATCCTCAATAACAATATCAATTTCTTCTCAGAACAAAATCCTCTTCGATTCCAGGTAGAACTGATGTACTTTAATTCTTCCTCTGCAAAATTCCTGTATGATATCTTCCTGGAGCTTAAACGAATATCCTCCTCCGGTATACCTGTAATCATTGAATGGTTTTATGAGAAAGATGATACTGACATGCTCGATGCGGGCAATGATATTGCCTTGCTGATCGACATGGAATTTACTTATGTTTTAAAAGAGTTCAATTAAGTATGAGAGGACAGAAGGAGCTTTATGAACTTTTAAATTCACTATCAATTAAGTACGAATACCACGAGCACCCACCGGTTGCAACTATTGAGGATGCTATTATTCACTGGAAAGACTACAACGCAGGTAGATGTAAAAACATCTTTTTCAGAAATCATAAAGGAGACAGACATTATCTTGTAATTCTGGAACACCTTGCACAACTTAAGATAAAAGATCTTGAACAGAGGCTGAAACAGGGAAAACTCTCTTTCGCATCTGATCAGCGTCTTCTGAAATATCTTGGCGTACAGCCGGGATCAGTATCTCCTTTCGGGCTCATAAACGACAAAGAAAAACATGTCCATCTGTTTATAGATGTTAAACTTAAGGATTTTGAAAGACTTGCCTTTCACCCAAATATAAATACTGCAACCCTGGTAATTTCCAAAGCAGATTTTCTTTCTTTCCTGGAGTTCACCGGGAACAGTTTTGAATTTATCTCTCTTTATGATTAGGGTAAATCAATTCTGCAGGGTCTTTAATCATATATTTGCCTGATTTTTGTTAAAGTTTATTAAAAAGACTTTCCGTTTGCATCAAATTCGATTCATTATCGTCTTTGATAATAAACAGATAACCACGAACCATTAATGAGAAGAACTCTTTTATTAGTTTTAACCGCCATTCTATATATATCTGCGGCTGTTGGACAGACATCGGATAAAAAGCAATATAAGGCAGAACAAATAACAGTACCCCCGGTAATTGACGGAATTCTGGATGAGGATATATGGCAGGGCGGAACCTGGATTGACGATTTTACTCAGAATGAGCCTTACAACGGGGCAAAGGCAACCCAGCGTACTGAGTTCAAGATTGTATATGACAAGGATAATCTTTATGTCGGCATCAAAGCTTTTGATACAAGCCCTGACAGTATTGTAAACAGGTTAACACGGCGCGATCATGCCGATGGCGATCTTGTGGCAATAATTCTTGACAGTTACCATGACCTCAGGACAGGTTTTGTTTTCGGGATAAGTTCTGCCGGGGTAAAATATGATTTTATGATCACCAATGATGGCCAGAATGAAGACAATTCATGGGATCCTAACTGGTGGTCAAAAACTTCAATTAACTCCGAAGGATGGATCGCTGAGATGAAGATACCATTCAGCCAGGTGAGATTTGAGGAAAATTCAGGTGATGTATGGGGTCTGGAGATGGCAAGAATACTGTACCGGAAACAGGAGACGACATTCTGGCAACATATTCCCAAAGATGCTCCGGGAATGGTTCATCTTTTCGGAGAACTTACAGGTCTTGAGCAGATCAAACCCAGGAAAATATTTGATGTAACTCCATATGCCGTAGCCAGAACTGAGACCTTCGAAGCCGTCCCTGAGAATCCTTTCCTTGCAAAGGGCAAAAAATCAGGTTTAAATGGTGGAATAGACGCCAAGATCGGTGTTACAAACAACCTGACAATGGACCTGACTGTCAATCCTGACTTCGGTCAGGTGGAGGCTGATCCTTCTGAAGTCAACCTTTCTGCCTACGAAACATTTTTTGAAGAAAAAAGGCCATTTTTCATAGAGGGTAAGAATATTACAAATTTCAACCTCGGAATAGGTGACGGCGGCATAGGGAATGACAATCTCTTTTATTCGAGAAGAATAGGTAGAAGACCTCAGGTAGAGCCAGATTTAAAAGACGGTTGGACTTCAGATATTCCGACAAATACTAATATTATCGGGGCAGCAAAGCTTACCGGGAAGACGCAGGATGGACTTTCAGTAGGATTTGTGGAGGCTCTTACAGCTGAGGAACAGGCTGAGATAGATACTGTTGGAGGACGGAAATTTGAGACCGTTGAACCCCTTTCTAATTATATGGTTGGCAGAATACAGAAGGATTATAAAGAGGGAAACACGATTGTCGGAGGCATATTCACCAGCACTAACAGGGACCTTGATAAAAACCTCAGCCAGTATTTGCATAAGGCAGCGTATACCGGAGGAGCAGATTTTACACAATATTTCAAAAATAAAAGCTGGATGTTCAATGTTAATGCTGCTTTCAGTCTGGTTCAGGGAAGCGAGGAGGCAATTTTAAATACACAAACCTCCTCTGCAAGATATTATCAGCGCCCTGATAATGACCATACAAAGCTTGATTCTACAAGGACTTCACTTGCCGGATCAGGAGGCAGAATGCAGATTACCAAACTCAATGGTCACTGGAACTATATGTTTGCTTCTCTTTGGAAAACACCTGGTTTTGAGACAAACGACCTTGGATTTATCCGTGAAGCCGATCAGCTTCTGAATCTCATCTGGGGAGGTTACAGCCAGTGGGAGCCAAAAGGAATATACAGGCGATATAATATCAACGCCGATATTTATACCGTTAATAATTTTGGCGGGGATAACCTTGGACAGGGTTTTGAATTAAACAGCAATATGGGCTTCAAAAACTACTGGAATGCATGGGCAGGTGGCCAGTTACAGACTGCAGGCTTAGAAACAGGACTCCTGAGAGGAGGACCGGCAATGAAAATGCCTGGTAACATCAGAGTACATATGGGATTCCAGACTGATGAACGAAAGAAAATAGTTATGAATGTTTCCGGTAACTTCAATAAAGGATTTGAAAACAGCTCCAACAACTTGTTTAGTGAGATTGAACTTAAATTCAAACCCACAAATTATCTTTCAATATCTCTGAGCCCTGGTTTTGGCAAATCATTTTCCGAGCTTCAGTATGTTGATCAAAAAGATTATAATGGCACAGACAGATACATCTTTGCAAGTATTGACAGAAAAACAATTAATGCATCTTTCCGCATAAATTTAAACCTCAGCCCCGACCTGACATTGCAATACTGGGGACAACCATTCATAGCAACCGGAAAATATTATGATCATAAATATATAACCGATCCGATGGCCGAAAAATATACCGACAGGTTCAGGCTATACAATGAAGATCAGATCAGCATGGTTGAGGATGAGTACCGGATTGATGAAAACAGTGACGGAACTCTTGACTATACTTTTGACAACAGCGATTTTAATGTAAAGGAGTTCCTTTCAAACTTCGTAGTCAGATGGGAGTATAATCCGGGTTCATCTTTATATCTCGTCTGGAGCCAGACAAGAAGTAACTATGGCACAAATGGCGATCTGGATGTAATGGATGACATCGGCGATCTGTTCGGTAGCGATGGAGATAAGCCACATAATGTTTTCCTCATCAAATTCAGCTACAGGTTCGGAATAAAATAAATCCCTGAACATAATACTTATCTTATTCTGAAGGTGTGTGTGTATTTTATTAAGTAAGTTCTGTAAAACCTGTTCCGGATTCAAGACCAGATTCTGTTGTGCTGGCTAATTCCAGATTCAGATAATCATTCCCGAATACATTTATGATACCATCCACCCCATAGCTGGGATTGTATTTTCCTCTTAAATCAAATTTCGATG
>Ga0334722_10005048_pt1 | contig 13474 bp, 13 predicted proteins | sample C3_bottom_MG_FD_207210 | JGI IMG/M metagenome (GOLD analysis project Ga0334722, IMG submission 207210) | Sediment microbial communities from Yellowstone Lake, YNP, Wyoming, USA - C3_bottom | ecosystem: Environmental > Aquatic > Freshwater > Lake > Sediment | place: USA: Wyoming | collected...
ATATGCCTTTCAGGGCGACGGCTCCGCGGAGAGGATTTCGCGGATCGCCCATCCGGCGGCGTCCACGAGGTCCCTGATTTCATCTTCCGTCGAGGATAACGGGGGCATGAGCACGACGACATCGCCGAGCGGCCGCAGTATGATCCCTCGCTCCCGCGCTTTCCGTACGATCTTCTGCCCGATCTTCATTTCCGGCGGGAAGCGTTCCTTCGTCTCCCGGTCGGCGACGATCTCGATTCCAACCATCAGCCCCTTTTGCCGGATATCGCCCACCTTGGAGTGCGAGGAGAGGCCGGCGAGAGACTTCGCCATCACAGAAGCGAGGCCGGACACCCGCCCGAAAACGTCCTCCTTCTCGAAGATGGAAAGCGTGGCAAGCGCAGCGGCGCAGCCGAGCGGATTGGCCGTGTAAGAATGGCCGTGGAAGAAGGTCCGGAACTCCTCGTGCCGCCCGAGGAAACCGCGGTAGATCTCCTCCGTGGTCAACGTGGCCGCTAAGGGGAGGTATCCTCCCGTCAACCCCTTCGCCACCGCGAGTATGTCCGGAGCGATGCCCTCGTGGCCGCAGGCGAACATCGCTCCCGTGCGGCCGAACCCTGTCGCCACCTCGTCGCAGATGAGCAGGACGCCGCACTCGCGCGTCACCGCGCGCAGGCGGGACAGATAACCGTCCGGCATCATCAGCATTCCCGCGGCCCCCTGGACGAGCGGCTCCACGATGAAGGCGGCAAGCGTCTCCGCACCGGCGCGCACCGTCTCCTCCATGCGGTCGGCGCAATGCAGGCCGCAGGACCGGCGCTCGAGGCCGTAAGGGCACCTGTAACAGTGAGGAGTCGGCAGCCTGCTGGTGGAGAAAAGCAGAGGGCGGAATATTTTGTGGAAGAGGTCGATGCCTCCCGCAGAGACGGAGCCGATCGTGTCGCCATGGTACGCCTCGGAGAGAGTCAGAAATATCTTTTTCCTTTCCCCGCCCTCCCTTTGCCCCCAGTACTGGAACGCCATCTTGATCGCTATCTCCATCGCGGTGGAGCCGTTGTCGGAGTAGAAGACCCGGGCGAGGCCGGTGGGAGCGACCGCCAGGAGCTTTTCCGCCAGCTCGATGGCGGGCGGATGGGAAAGCCCCAGGAAGGTGGAATGGGCAAGCGTGTCCAACTGGGACCGGACCGCGTCGTCGATCTCCTTCCGGCGGTGGCCGAACAGGTTCACCCAGAGGGAGGAGACGCCGTCGAAATATCGATCCCCGTCCGTATCGACAAGATAGTTCCCCTCGCCGCGCTCGATGATCAGCGGATCGTCCTTCTCCCAGTCGGCCATCTGGGTGAAGGGATGCCAGATGGAGGTCTTGTCCCTAATCCTTAGCGATCCGGTCCGGTCCAATTCCATGCTCCGTCAAAGCTTCGTCGATCCGTGCCGCCGCCGTTCCTATCATCTCCCGCGTGTGCGTGGCCATCAGTGTCAGCCGGAGCCGTCCCGTCCCCTCCGGCACCGTGGGGGGGCGTATGCCGTAGACGAACACGCCGCGGTCGAACAACGCCTTTGAAACCTCCATCGTCTCCCTGTCGCCGCCCACGAGGATCGGCACGATCGCCGTCGAAGAAGCCGCGGTCCTGCCCCGTTTCGCCATATCTTCCCTGAGCGTCGCCTGGTTGCGCCAAAGTGAAGAGAGGAGCGCCGGCTCCTTCGCGAGTAGCCCCAATGCGGCGAGCGTCGCCCCCGCGAGCGCGGGAGGAAGACCCGTGTTGAATATGAACGGGCGGCACTTGTTGATGAAGTAGTCGACCATCGCCCGTGAAGCGCCGATGTAAGCCCCGTACGTCCCCAAGGCTTTCGAGAACGTCCCCATCTGGATCTCGACCCGCCCGTGAAGATCGAAGTAATCCACGGTCCCCCGCCCGTGCGGCGGAAGCACTCCGGTCGCGTGGGCGTCGTCGACGACCAGAATGGCGCCGTGCCTGTCCTTCGCCTCGACCAGTCCGGGAAGCGGCGCGATGTCGCCGTCCATGCTGAACACTCCGTCGGTCACGACTATCTTGCGCGCGGCGGAAGATCGCCGGAGTAGGTCCTCCAGGTGTGAAACGTCCGCGTGCCTGTACACCTCGACGCGGGCGCGGGCCAACCTGCATCCGTCGACGATCGAGGCGTGGTTCAGCTCGTCGGAAAAGATCGTCGCGTCGGGGCCGGCCAGCGTGGAAAGGATGCCCAGGTTGGCCATGTACCCCGCGCTGAATGTGAGGGCCGCCTCCGTCCCTTTCAGTTTCGCAACCGCGTCTTCCAGCTCCGCGTGCACGTCCATGTGTCCGCAGATAAGCCGCGAGGCCCCGGATCCCACGCCGTACCGCCGCGCGTGCTCCTCGAGCGCGGCCACGACCTCCGGGTGGTTCGCAAGCCCGAGGTAGTTGTTGGATGAGAAGTTGAGCCTGCGCGCCCCATCGATGACGATCTCGGCGTCCTGGGGTCCGGACACGCGGCGCAGGGACCGGTGCCTGCCCTTCTCCTTGAGGGCTTCGATCTCCTCTGAAAGGAACGAGAGATCCATCTTCTACAGCTCGCGAAGGGTCAGCCCGAGGTCCCGGATCATTTGAATGTCCTCCTCGGCGGGCCGCCCGGACGTTGTGAGGTAGTTGCCTGCCATCGTGCCGGTGGCCCCGGCGGCGAACATGAGCGGCTGCATGTCGCGCAGGTTCACCTCGCGGCCTCCGCACACGATAATCTCCCTGGCGGGATGGCACAGGCGCAGCATCGCGATGATCTTGATGCAGAGGAACGGGGTCAATTCCCGCTTTCCTTCGAGCGGCGTCCCTGGAACCGGGTTCAGGAAATTGACCGGGATCGAATCCACGTCGAGCTCCCGCAGCGTCATCGAAAGCTCTACGCGGTCTTCGTCCGTTTCCCCGATCCCGAAGATACCCCCGCAGCACACCCAGGCTCCGGCGGCCTTCGCTTCCCGCACCGCCCTGACGTCCTCCTCGTAATCGTGGGTCGTGCACATAGATGTGAAGAAGCTCCGCGATGTCTCGAGGTTGTGGTGGACCGACCGCAGGCCTCGCGACAGGAGGTAGGCGACGTTTTCAGCGGAGATCGTGCCGATGCTCACGCAAGTCTCGAGCCCGACTTCGTCCCTTATCCGCTCGACGGCGTTCCCCACACGGACCAGCTCCTTCCGGTTCCGCATCGCCATCCCGGACGCCACGATGGAGAACTCCCTGGCTCCCCGCTCCTTCGCGTCCCGTGCCGACGCGACGATCCTCTCCTCGTCGATAAGCGTGTATTTCGATATTTGAGCTTTCGACCGGCTGGATTGGGAGCAGAACGAGCAGTCCTCCGAGCAGAGCCCGGACTTCGCGTTGACGATGGAGCAGAGCCTGATCCCGTCCCCCTTGAAATGACGCCGGATCCCTTCCGTCACGTCCAGCAGCCGCCACATTTCTTCCCTTGGTAGCCGAAGGACGGCGAGCGCATCGTGAGATGAGATCCCCTCTCCCGACATCGCATCTTCCCGAATCCTCTTCCAGAACGCTTCCATATCCCTCCCGGAGAGCCGCTGCAGGGAACCATTCTTGCCGGAAACGCCTGGCGCTGTCAACCTACATCCTCGCGCGCAGGTTTACAGCACCCAAACCCCCTCCATCCCGTTTTTCATCTAAAATAAGGGCGTCCCTATCACCGGATGGCGCAGGCCGCCGGACTCATTTCTGGCGGAGCCGCCGCAGGAGGGGGGCGCAGTGAGGAGGCGGGAATCGTGAAGGAAGCGGTGCGGTTGCTGGTGTTCGACCTGGACGGGACGCTCATCGACTCCAAGGCGGACCTGGCGAACTCCGTCAATTTCGCGCTTGAGGCATTCGGACATTCGCCGCTGCCGCACGCGCTGATCTACTCCTACGTGGGTGACGGGGCATCGATGCTTATCCGAAGGGCCGTCGGCGACGACGGAAACGGGATCCTCCCCGCAGTCCTCGAGACATTTCTCTCCCATTACCGCGGCCACCTGCTGGACACCACCCTCCCCTACCCGGGGGTGGCCGAGAGCCTGCGGGAATGGTCCGGAAGGGTCGAGATGGCGGTGCTTACGAACAAGCCGATCGACATGACCCGGTCGATCCTGTCGGGCCTTGAGCTCGAGCGGCATTTCGTAGCCGTCCTCGGCGGGGACAGCCTCGACAGCAAGAAACCGGACCCAGAAGGGCTCCTTCACATCATGAAGAAGCGAAAGGCGCATCCCGGGGAAACCATAATGGTCGGCGATTCCAGGAACGACGTCCTCGCGGGGCGGGGGGCCGGGGTAAAGAGCTGCGGGGTGATGTACGGGCTAGGGGCGGGCGGCTTCGGGGAGCACCCGCCTGATTTCACGATCGACCGGTTCCCGGAACTGTTCGAACGTATCCGCCCGAAATCCTGAAGCGAGGAATATGAATACCTTATTGAAGAAGCCCGGCCCGGTCCCTTTCCAGGCGGTGCTGCTGTTCCTCGGGATCGCCGTCGTCGTGCGGCTGGCATCACGGCACGCACCGATATTCGCCTTCCTGTCGCCGGACATGCTTGCCGCAGTACTGTTCCTCTACACTCCCTTCTTTCACTATCGCCGGGGAATGGCACCTTCCTGGATAAATGTGGTCAGCGCCGGAAGAAGCGCACGGCTGGCCCTTGCTCTGACCGCAGGAGGAGCCCTGGCCTATTTCATTTTCACGCGCCTTCCGCTTCCGCCATCCCTGCTTCCTTACACGGGTTCCCCTCCCCCTCTGCCCGAACTTTTGTTCCATGAGGGGCTCCTGGTCGCCATTCCGGAGGAGGTGTTCTTCAGGGGATACCTGTACGATGCATTCGAGGAAAAGGGGTGGGAGCCGGTCGTGCCGTCCTCCGTTCTTTTCGCGGTGGGCCATCTCCTGATCTTCGCCTCCTGGTACCGCGCGCTCACTTTCTTTCCCGGCCTCCTGCTGGGTTGGAGCCGGAAGTCCGCGGGCAACATCTACGTTCCAGTTTTCCTGCACCTGCTGTTCAACCTCCTTCCGTACGCCGCCGGAGGCCTGCAATGAACGATATCCGCGTGGAATGGGGACATCTTTTCTTCTTCCACGCCTACGACGTCGGATTCGACATCTCGCTTGCGGACGCCGGCAGGCTGGCCGAGGCGGTGGAATCGCCGGGACTCACGGGGCTGCGCCCCGGCCCTCCTCATCTCCAGTATCGGCCAAGACCGCTGGTGGTCCCGTTCGGCACAGCGGAGATCCGGCATGAAGGCGCCGTGCTCCGCATGGATGCCTCCGCGAAGATATTCGACTTCGGCGCCCTGTCCGTCACCCTGTGCATGCCCGTCCGGGATCTTCCCTGGGAGGAGTTCACGGGAACAGCCCTTTCACTGGCCGGCGCCGAGGTCTTGGAGGAGGCCGCGCGCTCCATCGCCTCCCGCCTGTTCGAGAAAATCCTGCCTGCCGTGAAACGGGCGGCTTTCGCGGACCTGGTGGAGGAGTACAGCATCTGGCACGTGGGAGGCTTCCGGCCCGGCATGACAGGAAGCGAGGCGCTTTCCCGCCTCCCCCAGGACATCGCCCGGCTGCTCGTGCTGGAGCGGGGAACCTTCAGCGTCGAGGCCCTTGCGGAGATCCTCCGGGCCCCCATCCGGTATTTCGAAAACGATTTCTGCATTCCGGAATGGGACGCGGCCTTCGTCCTCGACCCGAAATTCCAGGACACCGTCGAGGTGCTCGAGTTCCTGAACATCCAGATGCTGGAGCTGAGGTTCTTCGATCGGATCCTGCACGCCGCCCTTGACGGCATGTCGGAAGAGCTTCGCAGGAAGCGGGGGATACTTTCGGTGCTGCACGATCCGTACGCGACTTCCCTTCGCAGGCTTTCCGAGATCAAGATGGACGTCTCCCTCCTGCGCGAGCGGATCCACAACGCGCTGAAGTTCGCGGGCGAGGTTTACCTCGCGAAGGTCTATGAGGAAGCGCGGAGGAAGGCGGGAGCCGAAACGTGGGAAGGAACTATCCGGGACCAGTTGAAGGCGCTGGAGGACATATACACGATCTTCAACAACCGGGCCGCGGCCTCTCGCGCGGAGACCCTCGAAGTGATCATCATCCTGCTGATCGCCCTGGAGATCGTGATGGGGCTTCTGCGTCGCTGAGCATTACAACCGAGGATCGTCATTCCACTATTTCCTTGAGCAAGTCCTGATCGAGGATCTCAATGGTTTGCCCGGCAAACCGCACCAGGCCCTCCTTCACCAGTTCCCTTGTGCTGCGGTAAAAGGTCTCGTGTGTCATGCCCAGGAAGGTCGCCAACTCTTTGCGCGCTACGGGGAGGGTAATCGACCGGGAATCCTGCGTTTCGGCCAGAAGCAAAATATAGCTGGCGATTCTCGCCTTGGGGGATTTGAGGGTCAAATCGGAAAGGCGGCTCCGGAGCCGAATAACCAAGAGGGACAGCAGGCGAATCCATTCGGCGGCGAATTTCAGGTCTGTGGCGATCAGATCCAGGAACTGCTTCTTTTTTATCAGGTAAAGCCGGCTGTCTTTAAGGGCCTCCGCGAAGCAATGATAGGTGTTGGAATAGAGACTGGCCAAGGCAAAAGCGCTCCCCGGGCTCGCGATCTCCTGGGTAATTTCCTTGCCTTGGGGAGAGATCCGGTAAAGGCGCACTGCACCTTCCTGAACCACGTAAAACCCCTGGGTCGGATCCCCGGGGCCGAATAGCCCCGCCCCTTTTTTCAGAAATATCTCCTGAGCCATCGCTTCCAATTTCGCGAGATGTTCCTGCCAAAGATCGGCAAAGATCGGGAATCCTGCCAGCATTTCTGCGCCCCCACCAATTTTCCTTAAAGATATTCCCCTGCTTTATGATTCAAATCATATTCCTTTTTATGCCGGTATTTTACCATCCATCCAACTACCATCCCCTGGAGAGAGCAGCGTGCGCTATCCAATAAAGACCGTCCTCCGGATATTTTCGGTCGCCTGTGTTCTTTCCGTTGCCGTCTTGAGAAGTGGAGCCAACGCACAGGAAATGGTTTACCAGGCATTGACCCTGGAAGACTGCCTGGCCGTGGGCAGGACGAATAACCCGGTGCTCGGCGCAAGCAGGGAAAAGATCCGTGAACTTGAGGCGGATTATCACGCCGCCAGGGCCAGGTTCTTTCCCCGGCTTGTGTTGTCGTCCTTCTATACCCGGCAACCTCCGGACCGGTTTGCCCCGGGAGGGGGGGGCTTGAGCACAGAGTTGTTCAAAAGGGAAGGATTTGCTGGGGTTACCGGCAAGCAGGTCGTTTTCGATGGATGGAGGACTCACTACAATTCCCAGGCTGCCCAATTCGGGACCACGGCGCAGAAACAGGAGGTCCGGCGCACCGCCGAGGAAGTGGATTTTGTCGTGACCGAAGCCTTCTACCGCATGGTCGAAGCCAAGGAGAACCTTAAGGTGGCCCAGGAAGCGTTGCAGCAGCGACAGGAGTTTGCCAAACTCAGCGAGGCCTTCTTCAAGGCCGGAAAAGTTACCCGTCTCGATTCCCTTCGCGCCCAATCCCAAGTGTCCGACGCAGAGCAGGCCAGGGTGGAAGCGGAAAACGCAATGCGCGTGGCCAGGGAAATCCTGACCCGCCACCTGGGACTGGAAGAGCAGGCGCAGGTGGATATCCTGGGGCAGTTACCCCAGGAGTTCAAGCCGGCACCCGATGTCTCCGCGCTGTGGAAGGAAGCCCTGAAAAGCAATCCTGAAATCAAAAAATTCGACGTGGAAATATCCCGGAGCCGGTCCGCGATTAAAGCATCCCGGGGCGGCTATTTTCCGGAAGTGAGCCTCCAAGCGGCTGCCGACGTGCGCCAACGGGACTTGGGAGGCACCAAGTCGGAATGGATGGCCGGGATTTTCATGGAGTATCCCTTTTTTGAAGGTGGGCTGACCACGGCCCAGGTGTCCAAGGCATCGTCACAATACCGGCAATTGGTGGAGGAAAAGCGGGACCGGCTGAACACCTTGAAGGTGGACCTGACGGGCGCATGGAAAGACCGGGAGAACGCCCGGCAGGGAGTGGCCGCTGCCCGGCAGACCGTGGCCGCCAATGAAGAGGCCTACGCCAGTGCCCAGGCCCTGTACCGATACGGCAAGGCCATCGGCCTGGAAGTGCTTCAGACCCAGGTGGAGTTGACCGACTCCCGGTTCAACTTCATCCGATACGCGGTGGCCTATGAAATCGCCAAGGCACGGATCGAACAGATCACCGGCCCCGGCCCGGCAAATTCTCACCGACAAAATGACAGCGGAGGTCAGAAGTAGTGAAATCGCCTGGGGGAAAGTGGATCGTCGGCGCAACCATCGTGATTATCCTTGTCGCGTTGGTTGGCTATCGCCTGTTTCGGTATCGTCCATCGGCGCCGGTAACCCCGGTCAAAAAATCAGAGATTCAAGTCGGGGTCCGCGGACCGGGCACGGTGCAATCCAGGGTGCCGGTCCTGGTGAGCGCCAGGATTACCGGGATCTTGGAGAAACTTCATGCCGATCAAGGCGACCATGTGAGGAAGGGACAGCTGTTGGCGGAACTGGATGCCGTGGAACTGGAAGCCCGCGCCGCGGCGGCCCGTGCCGCGGAAGGTCGCGCTCATCGCGAGCTGGCGCGCGCCGAAGCCGATCTGGTAAAAGCCCAGGCCAACCTTGGCCTGGCTCAAAGCAATTACCGGCGGGACCAGGAAGTCTATAAACCCGGTTACATCTCCCAGGCGGCCTTTGACACCACCGAGGCCCAACTACGCGTGGCCGAAAGCGAGGTTTCGGCCGTCCGGGCCACGGTGGCGGCCCTGCAGGCGGCGGTCAAGCAGGCGGAATCGGAATCTCACGCTGCCAAGGCCTTGCAAGACTATACCCGCATCGTGGCCCCCATGGACGGCCTGATCACGGTGCGCAAGGCGGAGGTGGGTACTACCCTGGTTCCCGGGAGTCCCGTTTTCCAGATGGTGGACCTGGACCAGATATGGATAGCCGCCTGGATCGACCAGGCCCTGGTAGCCCGACTGCGGGAGGGCCAGACGGCCCGGATCACCCTGCGCTCGGGACGGGTGTTCCAGGGAAAAGTGGCCCGGATCAACACCGAGGGAGACACGGTCACCCGGGAGCTGGAGGTGGATGTGAAGTTCGAACAATTGCCCCAGCCCCTGGTCATGGGAGAGGAAGGGGAGGTGGATATCGACACCGGCCACCGGGGGGACTGATGGATCTCGCCGTTTATGACCTTAAACTCCACAAGGGGCGCTTCATCGCCACCATCATCGGCGTGGGTCTCCTTTTTACCATCGTCCTGGCCATGAACGGCCTTTACCGGGGCAATATTTACGAAGGCCTGGCGGTCATCCAGGCCACCGACCCCGACCTCTGGGTGGTTGAGCGTTTCCGGGGCGGTCCCTTCAACGAACAGTCCACCATGCCCGAATATTACTATTACAGCATCAAGGCGGTTCCGGGCGTGGAGCAAGCCGGTCCTTTCATTTACTACACCGTGGAACGGCAAATCGGCGATCGGAGCCGGCATTTCAGCATCATCGGTTATGATGTCTTCGGCGGCCTGGGCGGGCCGCGGAAGATTTATGCGGGCCGGGGGATTCAACAGGCCCACTACGAGATGGTGGCCCATCCCAAACTGCAAATACGCCTGGGGGATAAGGTGCCATTAGGCCTCCATACTTACACGGTGGTGGGGCTGACCAAGGAGGCGGTGGATGCCAATGGCGACCCTCTGGTTTATCTCTCCTTGCCCGACGCCCAGGAGGTGCTGTATCAGAAAGACAACGAAGAGATCCGGAATCAACGGACACGACTTGCTCGCGGCCTGGCGCCCCAGAGTTCGGACACCCATATCATCAATACCATCCTGGTAAAGCTGAAGCCCGGCGCCAACCGGGCCGAGGTAGCCCGTCATATCGAAGATTGGCTCTATTTTTCCACCTACACCACCCGGCAAGAGGGTCAATTGATGCTAAAAGGCCGGTTGGCAAGCATGACCAAGCAGCTTCTCCTGTTCAGGATCTTGTTGTTGGTCGTTTCCGTGGTGATCATCTCCCTGGTGATTTACACCTTTACCATGGAAAAGATTCGCTCCATCGCGGTCATGAAGCTCATCGGCGCTCCCAACAAGGTCATTGTCCGCCTGGTGATGGAACAATCCCTGCTTCTAACCATCGGCGCGTTCCTGGCGGCCCTGGTTCTCATCAATCTGACGTATCGCTTTTTTCCCAGGACCATCCTGTTGATCCCAAGCGACGAGGCCGTCACTTTCATCGTGGTATTGCTCGGGGGCATCCTGGCCAGCATTTTGGGGCTCTGGCATGCATTGAAGACCCAGCCCGCCATGGCCCTGGGAGGACAGTGATGGAAGTCCTGAGAATCGAGGGCCTCGGCAAGATTTTCGGGGCTGGTCGCCTGGAAGTGCGGGCCTTGGAGGATATCCATCTTTCGGTCGCCGCGGGGGATCTGGTGGCCCTGTTGGGACCCAGCGGATCCGGCAAGACCACCATGTTGCTCTGCGCCAGCCTGATTCTGGAACCCACACAGGGCAAGATCGTCTTTGACGGCCAGACGATCTTTCAGAGAAACGGCTGGGCCGGAGGCGTTGACATCCGGCGTATCCGGCGGGAGAAGATGGGATTTATCTTCCAGGCCCACAATCTCATCCCCTTTCTCACCGCCCGGCAAAACCTTTTGTTTCCCCTTGATTTGGTGGGTCAAAAGGGGGATGCCGCCCGGAAGCGGGTCATGGAACTGCTGGACTACATGGAGATCGCCGACCGGGCCGACTACCTGCCGGCCCTCCTTTCGGGCGGCGAGCAGCAGCGGGTGGCCATCGCCCGGGCCCTGGCCAACAACCCCAAGCTGATTCTGGCCGACGAACCCACCGCCTCCCTGGACACCCCCCGGGGCAAGAAGGTCATGACACTGTTAAGGAAGATCGCTAAGGAGAACCGGTCGGCAGTCATCGTGGTCACACATGACGTACGCATGATCGAGGGGTTTGACTACGTTTACCATTTGAAAGACGGTCGTCTCGATCAAAACCATTGATCGGGGCGGCCCGCTTCCCCCGCAATCGCAAGAAGGACGTTCGACATTCCCCCCTGCAGCCGGCTTCATGCTCCGCGCCTTGTCCGTTGAACGTTACAAAAGGAAATTGAACAGGAAGCCGACGGCCAGGATGCCGGCTCCCACGACACCGGCGAACGTGAGGATCAGCCGGACCTTCAGCACCTTCCTGAGGATCACCATCTCGGGGAACGACAACCCGATGACGGACATCATGAACGCGAGCACCGTCCCCAGCGCCGCCCCCTTGCCGAGCAGGGCCTGGACGATCGGGATGATCCCCGCGGCGTTCGAATACATCGGGATGCCGATCAGGACCGCCAGGGGAACGGACCACCAGGCGCCGGCCCCCATGATCCCGGCCATGAAATTCTCCGGCACGTACCCGTGAATGGCCGCCCCAATGGCGATCCCGGCCAAGACATAGGGCCACACCTTTCCGACGATGTCCCGGACGGCGTCTAGAGCATATTGGACACGGTCCCGCCAGGTCAGGCGCGGTTCGTCCCCGCCACCGACCGCCCCGCCGACCGTCTCATATACCCACTCTTCCACATACCTCTCCATTCCCATGCGACCGATCACCCATCCGGAAACCATCGCCACCGAAAGCCCCATCGCCAGGTATATGGCAGCGATTTTCCACCCGAACAGTCCGTACAGAAGCACCAGGGCAACTTCATTGACCATCGGCGCTGAGACGAGAAATGAGAAGGTAACCCCGAGAGGCACACCGGATGTGACGAATCCGATGAACAGGGGCACCGCCGAGCAGGAGCAGAAGGGGGTGACGATGCCGAGCAACGCCGCCAGCACGTTCCCCGCCGACTCCCGGTTTCCGGCGAGGATTCGGCGGGCCCGTTCCGGCGTGAAGAACGAGCGTAGGACTCCCACGCCAAAGACGACGAGGGTCAGCAGGAGAATGACCTTGGGGGCGTCGTAGACGAAGAACTCGACGGCCGACCCGAGCCTTGAAACAGGGGCCAATCCCAAGACGGAATACGTGACCCACTTTGCAAACGGCAACAGGTTTCTGTAAAGCGCCCACCAAGCCGTGAGGAGAAGCCCTCCGGCGAGGATGTACCGGCCCACTCCGGTTTGCACGTCGGACAACGGGATGCCGGAGGAGACCTCCGCAACGGTCTCTTTGCATCCCTCCATCCGGGAACAGCACTCCAACTTTTCTTCGTTCGAGGTTGTCATATTCTACCCCTCCCGTTCCCCGTGTCCGAAGACCTCCAGCGGCCGTGGCTTTCCATCAGGACGATGGGAATATTTCCTTTATTGGTGCTTCGACGGCCTTTTCTTGTCTCCCGGTCTTGAAATACCGCCGCTGGAACCAGAACGCCACGTTGACCAGGCCGATCATCACCGGCACTTCCACCAGGGGGCCGATGACCGCGGCGAAGGCCGCACCGGAATTGATCCCGAAAACCGCCACAGCAACGGCGATGGCCAGTTCGAAGTTATTGCTGGCCGCGGTAAAGGCAAGGGTGGCGGTCTTGGAGTAGTCGGCCCCCACCTTCTTCCCCATGTAGAAAGAGACGACGAACATCAGGACGAAGTAAATTCCCAGCGGGATGGAGATCCTGACCACGTCGAGGGGAATTTTCACGATCAGGTTCCCTTTCAGACTGAACATGACAAGGATGGTGAAAAGGAGCGCGATCAGGGTGATCGGGCTGATTATCGGGACGAAATGGCGATGGTACCACTCCTTGCCCCGAAGCTTTACCCCGATGAGACGGGTCAGTGCTCCGGCGATGAACGGAACGCCAAGGTAGATGAAAACGCTCCTGGCGATCTCTCCCATGCTGACTTCGACGAGACTCCCCTTGAGACCGAAGAACGGCGGCAGAACCGTGATGAAGAACCAGGCATAGACGCTGTAAAAGAGCACCTGGAAGACGCTGTTGAAAGCGACGAGCCCCGCCGCGTATTCGGTGTCCCCCCTGGCAAGCTCGTTCCAGACGATGACCATTGCGATGCAGCGTGCCAGACCGATCATGATCAGGCCAACCATGTACTGGGGATGATCGGGAAGGAAGACGATGGCGAGAACGAACATGAGCACCGGGCCGATCACCCAGTTCTGAACTAGGGAAAGGCCGATCACCTTTTTATCCCTGAACACGTCCCCCATCTCTTCGTATTTCACCTTGGCGAAGGGGGGGTACATCATCAGGATGAGCCCGACGGCGATCGGGATATTGGTGGTTCCGACCTGGAAGGAATTGATGAAATTCTCGGCCCCCGGGAGGAAGTAGCCGGTGCCGACGCCGACGGCCATGGCGGCGAAGATCCAGACAGTAAGGTAGCGGTCGAGGAACGACAGTTTTTTTGTGATACTTCCGGGCATTATGCCATGCCTCCTTCTTTGATCTCTTCCGGCTCGCTTACCTGCAGGAGCCCCCGC
>Ga0334722_10005049_pt1 | contig 13474 bp, 16 predicted proteins | sample C3_bottom_MG_FD_207210 | JGI IMG/M metagenome (GOLD analysis project Ga0334722, IMG submission 207210) | Sediment microbial communities from Yellowstone Lake, YNP, Wyoming, USA - C3_bottom | ecosystem: Environmental > Aquatic > Freshwater > Lake > Sediment | place: USA: Wyoming | collected...
TCAAAAAGTTCTTTTGTATACCTTGATGCTACGGACTTTCAAGAAGGTTACTTTGAGAAAAGGTTTCCCCAGATTTATGAAAACCTCAGAAAAGAGGGCATAAATCCGGAAATAGATTATATTCCAGTTTCACCGGCTGCCCATTACATGATGGGCGGAGTTGTTATAGATGATTGCGGAAGAACCAATATAGAAAGGCTTTTTGCTGTAGGGGAATGTTCGTGTTCCTTTGTTCATGGAGCCAATAGGCTTGCAAGCAATTCCCTTCTTGAGGCACTCGTGTTCTCCAAAAGATGTATAGATGCGACCGGTGAGCTATTACATAGGGCATTGGACTATCCGCATTTTTGCGAGGATGGAAATATTACAGGGAATGCTAATTTTAAAGAAGTCCAAGAAGAGCTCAGAGACCTTATGGAATATAAGGTGGGTTTGATAAGGAATGAAAGAAATCTCATGGAAGCACTGAAATGGTTTGATGAGAATGAGAGCATTCTTTCCATAAACTCCTTTGACGAAGATGTAATGGAACTAAAAAATATGTTTATAGTTGGTAAGGCTATCGTTCTTTCCGCTTTGGAGAGAAAAGAGAGCAGAGGTAGCCATTTTAGAGAGGACTTTCCTCAAAAAGATTCTCGGTGGAAAAGACATATCTATAGAAGCTTTGGGGGGTAAGTGTTTTGGACGGTTTCATCGTAAAGGATAGTTTGAAAAGATTTTTGGAAGAGGATCTGGCGTGGGGAGATGTTACCTCCGATAAGATATTGGAGGGGAAGGATTCAATTAGAGTAAAGGCGGTCATCTACGCCAAAGAAGAAGGAGTGATGGCTGGCATAGATGTGCCGAGATATGTTTTTGAAATTTTATCACCTGATATTGAATATATCTGCCATAAAAAGGATGGAGAGGACATCAAAAAAGGAGATGTGCTTGCAGAGGTTTTTGGACCTGCCTCTGCTTTACTAAAAGGGGAGAGGGTCAGTTTAAATCTAATCCAGAGAATGTGCGGAATCGCTACAAAGACTCGAAGGTTCGTAAAAATGGTGGAAGGATTTAATGTAAAAATTACCGATACAAGAAAGACCATGCCGGGTTTGAGGATATTCGACAAGTATGCTGTAGAAGTCGGTGGAGGAATAAAGCATAGGTTTGGTTTGGCCGATTCCGTTCTTATAAAGGATAATCACATAAAGATAGCCGGAGGGATTAAAGAAGCCGTAGAAAGAGTAAAGAACAAACTATCCCATACTTTGAAAATAGAAATAGAGGTTGAAAACCTTGAAGATTTAAAAGAAGCCCTGGAGGCCGGTGTAGATATTATTCTTCTTGATAACATGTCGCCGGATACGGTGAGACGGGCTGTGGAAATTGTGGATAAAAGAGTGATATTGGAGGTATCCGGTGGGATAAGAGAAGACAACATTATAGATTATGCTAAAACAGGCGTTGATGTGATCTCGATAGGTTCTCTAACCCATTCGGTTAAAGCATTGGATATAAGTCTGGATTTATTCGAGAAGAAGAAAAGTTAAAAATTCCCCGTTGACGCGGGGAATTTTTTTTGTTATCATAATACCAAGTATTCCGATTGAATTAGTAGGATTTAAGGAGTGATGATATGGATAAGATTATAAACTATTTTGATAATATCGCACACCAATGGGATGATTTGAGAAAGTGTTATTTTCCAGATGCACTTAAGGCTAAGGCTACAGAAGGATTGGTGCATAATAAAAACATTATAGCTGCGGATATAGGAACGGGTACGGGCTTTTTGGCTCTGGAACTCGCCAAGGTTTCTCATAGCGTAATAGCCGTTGATGTCTCTACAGAAATGTTAAGGATGGCACAGAGGAAAGCACGGCAGGAAGGCCTGAGTAACCTTCTCTTTATCAGGGGGGAGATGCAGAATATTCCGCTTATGGACGAATCGGTGGACATAGTTTTTACAAATATGGCCCTCCACCATGTGGATGATCCACTTAAGGGGATTCAGGAAATGTACAGAATTTTAAAACCCGATGGATCCATTACCATAATTGATGTCGAAAAGCACGAATTTCAATGGGCTAAAGAAGAAATGCGCGACGTATGGCTCGGATTCGAGCACAGGGAAATTGCGGAATGGCTGCAAATTGTCGGCTTTAAAAACATATCTGTAGAATTTTCCGGATATTTCGCAAAAGCCGTATCAAAAGAAGGTTCCAAAGCTGAAGTAGGCATATTTGTGGCAAAGGCCAAAAAGTAGGGAGGGATTTATATTGAAGTTTAATACGCTTTTGGTCCATGGAGGGAAACCCTTTGACGAAAAAACGGGTGCATTAAGCTATCCGATTTATCAGGCAACAACCTATAAACAGGATGGAATTGGGAAACATAGAGGTTACGAATATTCCAGAACGGGTAATCCTACAAGGGAAGCGCTGGAGAAACTTATATGCGAGATGGAAGGTGGTGTCAGAGGATTTGCATTTTCTTCAGGAATGGCCGCAATTTCTTCGGTTATAATGCTTTTTAATTATGGTGATGAAATACTTGTTACGAGAAATGTCTATGGCGGGACCTTCAGGGTTTTCGATAAGGTCTTTAAAAGGTTCGGAATAATAGCCAAATTTATTGATACCACCGATTTGGATGTCGTAGAAAATGCCATAAATAATAATACCAAGGCAATATTTATAGAAACACCAACAAATCCTCTTTTAGATGTGACCGATATAAGAGAGGTTTCCAGAATATCAAAAAAATATGGGATCATCACCATTGTCGATAATACCTTCATGACTCCCTATTTCCAGAGACCTCTGGAACTGGGAGCAGATATAGTGATACACAGTGCGACAAAATATCTCGGAGGTCACAGCGATGTTCTTGCAGGGCTTGTTGTTGTAAATAGCGATGAGCTGGCCGAAAGGATGCATTTCATACAGAATTCGGTCGGAGCTGTTTTGGGGCCGCAGGATTCTTGGCTTTTGATGAGGGGTATAAAAACCTTAGGCTTAAGGATGGAAAGGCATGAAGAAAATGCTCGTGAAATTGCCGAATGGCTTAAAGAATTGCCAGAAGTCAGAAAAGTGTATTATCCCGGACTTCAGGAACATAGAGGGCATGAGGTCATGAAAAAGCAGTGCAGCGGTTTTGGAGGTATGATCTCTTTTGAGCTGCATAACAGAGATGAAGTAGAAAAATTCATCTCGCGTTTAAGAATCATATATCTTGCGGAAAGCCTGGGTGCTGTTGAGAGTCTTATCTCTGTTCCATCCAAAATGACTCATGCATCAATACCAGAAGAAGAAAGATTGAAGTTGGGGATTAATGATACATTGCTCAGGCTTTCTGTCGGTATAGAAGATGTAGAAGATTTAAAAGAAGATATTTTTAATGCTCTGAGGAGGTAAAAACATGGAATACGTAAAGGATATAAGAGAACTTATAGGGAATACTCCTATTTTAAAGATAAATAATTTTGTAATACCCGAAGGTGTAAACGTTTTTGCAAAACTGGAATTTTTAAATCCGGGTGGAAGTGTTAAGGATAGGACCTGTCTTTATATGATAAAGGATGCATAAGAAAAGGGATTGTTAAAAAAGGGAGGTACCATTATTGAACCTACTGCTGGTAATACCGGCATTGGTCTTGCTTTGGCAGCCATTAATAGAGGATATAGAGTAATTTTTGTGGTGCCCGATAAATTTTCAATGGAGAAGCAGCTCCTTATGAAAGCCCTTGGTGCGGAAATCGTTAATACTCCTAAGGAAGAGGGTATGAAAGGAGCTATAAAGAAAGCCGAAGAGCTTGCGGAAAGAATAGAGGGTTCTTTTGTTCCCAACCAATTTTCAAATATGGCAAATATAAAAGCTCATTACGAAACCACTGGCCCCGAAATATACAGGCAGTTGGATGGAAATATCGATATATTGGTTGCGGGTGCGGGTACTGGCGGAACCTTTACTGGTGTAGTAAAATATTTAAAGGAAAAGAATAATAAAATTAAGGCTGTATTGGCAGACCCAGTAGGGTCTATAATTGGAGGCGGCAGCGAAGCGGGTTGCTATAACATTGAAGGAATAGGTAACAGTTTTATACCCGAGACCATGGATACCTCTTTAATAGATGAGGTTGAGAAGGTATCGGATGAAGAAGCTTTTGATGCGGTAAAAGAGCTTCACAGGAAAGAAGGATTAATAGTTGGGTCCTCTTCCGGAGCCGCTTTTGTTGCTGCTATGAGGCAGGCGATGAAGGCAAAGGCACCGTGTAACATTGTTGTTATTTTCCCTGACAGAGGAGATAGATATTTCAGCAAGAACTTATATGAATAAAATATGGGAGGGTGGTATTTTTGATAAAAGTGGAGAGCTTTGAACTGGACCATACAAAAGTAAAGGCGCCTTATGTTAGAAAAGCGGCTATATTAAAGGGGGAGAAGGGGGATATAGTCGAGAAATACGATATAAGATTGTTACAGCCCAATGAATCCGAGCTTCCCACCTCAGCCGTTCATACTTTGGAACATCTTTTTGCGGTTTATTTCAGGGAGGAAATGGACGGAATAATAGACATATCGCCTATGGGTTGCAGGACTGGATTTTACCTTGTAAAATTCGGAGAGAGCACAGAGGAAGAAATTAAAAATAAACTTGTAAACGTTCTCAAAAAGGTTTTGACTACCGAGGAAGTTCCGGCGACAAATCCGCTTCAATGCGGGAATTTCCGAGACCATTCCTTATTTTCGGCTAAAGAATATGCAAAAATGATTTTACATGCAATTGGGGACGGTTCTTAATTGCGCTTGATAAAAGGCAGGGTAGGTTAAAATTCTTTTATAATAATTTCAATTAATTAATTATTGAGTCGGGATTAGTCCCGACTATTATTTTTGTCTTGTGCATTCAAGGATATGACTATATAATTATATTGTTAAACTGATTTTCAATTATATATAAAGAGGTGCGAGATGAATAATAAAAGGGTTTTTAACGAAGGATTTCCTTATTTTGTTGTTTTGCTTATACTCACAGTGGTTTTTTATTTTATATCACCAATACTTGCAATAATACCTTTTATCCTTCTTGCTTTTGTTTTATTTTTTTTCAGAAATCCAAGGAGAAAAATCGTGTACGACGATAGGTTGGTCCTTTCACCTGCCGACGGAACCGTCATGGAAATTAAGGAAGTTTACGAAGAGCAATATTTGAAGGATAAGGCGATTAAGGTTTCAATATTTTTATCCCTTTTTGATGTTCATGTCAATAGAAGCCCTATAAGGGGAATTGTAAAATATAAAAACTATAGAGAGGGCAAATTCCTACCCGCTTTTAAAAGCCATGCCTCTGAAGTTAACGAAAGAAATTCCGTTGGAATAGAAGGTGAAAGAGCTAAGGTACTGGTGAATCAGATAACGGGTTTTATTGCAAGGCGTATAAGGTGCTGGGTGAACATCGGTGATAGAATAGAACAGGGGGAAATATTTGGACTTATAAAATTTGGTTCCTGCACAGAGGTAATAGTACCACTAAACGTGCGTGTAGTCATAAAAGTAGGGCAGAAGGTAAAAGCCGGAATAACTGTTATAGGAGTGATTGGGGATGATAAAGAGGCAGATTCCTAATATGGTTACCCTTTTCAACCTCTCATTGGGTATGATAGCTATAATGTTAACCTTTAATGGCAGTTTTCTTTTAGCCTGTCTGATTATACTTGTGGCGTGTTTTCTTGATAGGTATGACGGGAAAATTGCGAGAAGGTTAAATGTTTCTTCGGAAATGGGTAAAGAACTGGATTCTCTTGCTGATCTTATTTCTTTCGGTGTTGCACCTGCAATAATAACATGGCGGATAAGTTTTGCCGAACTCGGAATTATAGGATATATTTTGGTCTTGTTATTTTTGATATCAGGGGCTTATAGGCTTGCAAGGTTTAATACCCTTTCGCTCATAAATATATTTTTAGGTATTCCTATAACCATAGCAGGAGCAATACTCGTTATAAGTGATTTATATTTAATAAAGTACGGCACACATTTGTATTTATCAGCCATTTTATTGATTCTGCTCTCATTTTTGATGATAAGCAAAATCAGGGTACCCAAAATATAAATACCAAAAAATACCTGTTGACATGATGGTATATTATGATTATAATACTATACTAAACTAACATATAAAAATGAAAAGTGCAAAAGGCGAGGAAGGGAAATAGTAGGGAAATTTCTTGATTTCAGAGAGCCGGTGGCAGGTGCGAACCGGTATAAGGGTTTTCCGAATCCGTCCCGGAGCTTTGGGCTGAAATTAGAGTAGGCCTGAACGGTTAATCCGTTATATTATCGAGAGGGCAAAGATTTCTTTGCCAATTAGGGTGGCAACGCGGGAAAAACTCCCGTCCCTTATGAGAATAAGGGGCGGGAGTTTTGATTTTATAAAAAAATAAAAAGGAGGGTCTTGTTATGTTGGACATAAGAAGGATCAGGAACAATCCTGAAGAGGTAAGGGAGGCTTTAATAAAAAGGGGAGAGGATACTTCAATTCTGGACGAGTTTTTGGTTCTGGATGAAAAAAGAAGGACTTTGCTTTATGAAGTGGAACAGCTGAAAAACAAAAGAAATGTTGTATCCGAAGAAATAGCAAGGCTTAAAAAAGAGGGAAAAAACGCAGAAGATTTGATATCTCAAATGAAGGAAGTATCCCAGAGGATTAAGGAAATGGAAGATAATGTATCCGAAGTAGAAAACCAACTTGAAAGAGTGCTTTTAAGAATTCCCAATATACCTCACGAAAGCGTCCCGGTAGGCAAGAGCGAAGAGGATAACGTTGAGGTAAGAAGATGGGGCGAACCTCCAAAATTTGATTTTGAGCCGAAAGCACATTGGGATCTGGGTGTAAACTTGGGAATTCTGGATTTTGAAACGGCCGGTAAGGTTACTGGTTCAAGATTTACCTTCTATAAAGGATTGGGCGCAAAACTGGAAAGGGCACTCATAAACTTCATGCTGGACCTTCATACCAGAGAACATGGCTATGTCGAAATTTTCCCGCCATTTCTTGTTCATAGAAGGAGCATGATAGGGACAGGCCAGCTTCCGAAGTTTGAAGAAGATGCCTTTAAAGTATACGATACCGAATATTTCTTGATCCCAACGGCGGAAGTGCCTGTAACCAATATGTACAGGGAACAGATACTCGATGCGAAAGACCTACCCATATATCATGTGGCCTACAGTGCATGTTTTAGAGCCGAAGCGGGTTCCCATGGAAGGGACACCAGAGGATTAATAAGACAGCATCAGTTTAATAAAGTGGAATTGGTTAAATTTGTGGAACCCGAAAAATCTTACGAAGAACTTGAAACGCTGGTAAATAATGCTGAGAGAGTTCTACAGCTTTTGGGCTTGCCCTATAGGGTTGTTCTCATGTGCACAGCTGATTTGGGATTTACCGCTGCAAAGAAATACGATCTTGAGGTATGGATGCCCAGCTACGGGAGATATGTAGAGATTTCATCCTGCAGTAATTTCGAGGATTTTCAGGCAAGAAGAGCCGAAATCAAATATAGACCAGATACCAAGGAGAAACCAAGGTATGTTCATACATTGAACGGTTCCGGCGTTGCTGTGGGGAGAACGGTTGCGGCAATTCTTGAAAATTACCAGCAGGCTGACGGCTCCGTTATTATTCCGGAAGTCATAAGGGAATACATGGGAGGTATTGAAAGGATAGAGCCGTGTAAATAGAATTTTGCTAAGTTTAAATAGGGGGAATCCTTTATGATTTACAAGAATGTTTTGGAAGCAGTGGGTAATACTCCGATGATAAAGCTTCAACGTTTGGCTACAGATGGAGCACAGATTTTGGTCAAATTCGAAGGAGTAAATATAGGGGGTAGCATAAAAACCCGTACAGCATTGGCTATGATAGAAAATGCTGAGCGTTCAGGAAAGCTTAAACCGGGCTCTACTATTGTAGAGATTACGAGCGGTAATCAAGGAATTGGATTGGCTTTAGCAGCTGCTGTAAAAGGATACAAATGCAAAATTGTTATGCCAGATAATATGAGTGTGGAAAGGCAAAAATTAATGAAAGCCTTCGGAGCTGAAGTCATTTTGGTACCTTCAGGGGATTCAATTACAGAGGCTATCGAAAATGCCATGAATAAAGCTAAAGAAATTATGGAATCCGAAACAAATGCATGGTTTGCAAATCAGTTTTCGAATCCTGCAAATTCTGAAGTACATTATATGATGACCGCTGAAGAAATTCTGGAGCAGGTGGCAGGTAAGATAGATGCCTTTTGTGCAGGAATAGGAACTGGAGGTACCATAACAGGTATCGGACGCAAATTAAAAGAAAAGTTGCCCGATATAATTATAGCGGCTGTGGAACCGACAAAAGCTCCACTTTTGGCGGGCGGTAAAATAGGTCACCATGCCATACAAGGTATGGGTGACGGTGTAATGCCTGATATTCTTGATACATCAATAATAGATGAGATAATTTTGGTGGAAGATGAAGATGCAATTAATACTGCTCGAGACTTGGCAAAATACGAGGGTTTGTTGGTAGGTATCAGTTCAGGTGCAAATACATGGGCCGCTATTCAGTTAGCCAAAAAGCTTGGACCGGGGAAAACGGTTGTTACTGTGCTTCCAGATACAGGAGAAAGATATTTGAGCACCGAGTTGTTTAATTTTTAAAACCTACAAAATCCATAAAAATACATTTGCCTTTTAAAAAAAAATGTGATAATATATTATATGCAAGTTTAATGGGCGCCCGTAGCTCAGTAGGATAGAGCAACGGTTTCCTAAACCGTGTGTCGGAGGTTCGAGTCCTCTCGGGCGCACCATCTTCAAAAGGTGGATGCAATGTTTAAAGAATATATGCGGGAAGCCCTTCTCGAAGCCGAAAAAGCCTTTCGTAAGGGTGAGGTTCCGGTAGGAGCCGTGGTGGTTAAGGACGGAGAGATAATAGGGAGAGGACATAACCTCAAGGAAACCCTAAAGGACCCGACGGCTCATGCGGAAATGATTGCGATAAGGGAAGCTTCCAAGAGTCTTAACAACTGGAGGCTCAATGATTGCGATATTTACGTTACCTTAGAGCCCTGTCCCATGTGTGTGGGTGCAATTGTGGAAGCCAGGATAAAAAGGCTTGTTTTCGGCGCTTTTGATGTAAATATGGGTGCCTGCGGGTCGGTTTTCGATATCCCGCGGTCTGATAGATTGAAGGGAAAGATAGAGATTATTGACGGTATAATGGAGGAAGAATGTAAAAATCTTATGATAGATTTTTTTAAAGTAGTCAGGTCTTAGCCTAAAAGGACGGAGAGATGGCTGAGTGGACGAAGGCGCTCGCCTCGAAAGCGAGTGAGCGGATTAAACCGCTCCGCGGGTTCGAATCCCGCTCTCTCCGCCAGTGAGAATTTTTATTCGGAGAGATGGCTGAGTGGACGAAGGCGCTCGACTGGAAATCGAGTGTACGCCCAAAAAGGCGTACCGCGGGTTCGAATCCCGCTCTCTCCGCCATTTTTATTTTATAAAGGAAAAATGATTTGGCTGTGCTAGATGGGGAGGTAGCGGTGCCCTGTACCTGCAATCCGCTATAGCAGGGTCGAATTCCCCGACTGAGGTCTCTTTTTGTAGGGTCTGGCCCGTATAAGTGGCAAAGAAGTTTGGGTCCTGCGCAACGGAAACCCATGAACCCCGCCAGGTCCGGGAGGAAGCAACGGTAAGTGGGCACTTTCGTGTGCCGCAGGTAAGCCTGAGCGGAGTTAACTGTACGGGTAACGCCTGTAAGAAGAGCATCGAAGCGGGGTGCACAGCCATTAAAAATATGAGCTAAAAGAGGATATATTCCTCTTTTTTTATATGTTATAATAATAGTATCCTTTTAAAGGATAAGAGGTGGTTCAATTGAGCCTTGCGCTTTACAGAAGATGGAGGCCTCAGACCTTTGACGAAGTTGTAGGACAGGAATATATAAAGATGGCTTTAAAAAACCAGGTAAAAAATAATACCATATCCCATGCTTATCTGTTCTGCGGAATAAGGGGTACCGGCAAGACCACCATGGCAAAAATCATGGCTAAAGCCGTAAACTGTTTGAACAATAGGGACGGAAATCCCTGTAATGAGTGTGAAGTCTGCAAAGCCCTTTCTGCGGGTAATTGCTACGATGTTGTGGAAATAGATGCCGCTTCTAATAATAGCGTTGATGATATAAGGGAACTAAGGGAAAATGTCAAGTTTTTACCTTCCACCACCAAATACAAGGTTTATATCATAGACGAGGTTCATATGCTTTCTCAGGGTGCTTTTAACGCTTTATTAAAGACTCTTGAAGAGCCTCCTGCCCATGTCATATTTATACTTGCGACCACCGAGCCTCATAAACTGCCCGCTACCATTCTCTCGAGATGCCAGAGATTTGACTTCAAAAGGATTCCTTACGATAAGGTAAAGGAGAGGCTTCAGTTTATAATTAAAGAAAGCAATTTTGAAATAGAAGATAAGGCACTGGATTATATCGTAAGGTGTTCGGATGGTGCTTTGAGGGATGCCATAAGTTTACTGGATCAATGTATGGCTTATAGTAACAATTTAATAACCTTCGAGGATGTTTTAAACCTGATCGGAGCACCTCCTGTGGAACTTTTATTCGATGTAAGTGATGCCATTTTAAAGAAGGATATACCGAAACTTATAAAAATAGTTGATGATATTATAGTGAGCGGTAAGGACCTTTCGGTTTTTCTCAGGGAGCTCATACTTCATTTTAGAAATATCCTCATGTTTAAGATGGCTGATGGTGTAGAAGAAGTTATCAATTTACCGGAGGAAATCCTTCAAAGATATAAAAGTATATGCGGGGATTTTTCAAAGGAATATCTTTATTTTATTATAGAAGAACTTTCCAGAAGAGAAGGAGAGATGAGGTGGTTTAGCGATCAGAGAATATTGCTGGAGATGGCTTTTATAAGCATAAGTAACAGGGAAAATTTCGGCGATTATAAGCTGGAGGAAGTTATAAAACGATTGGAGAGGCTCGAAGAAGCGATAGGGCTAAGAGGAGAAATACCAAGAAAGGAACCTTCTAAAATTTCTGAAGATAGAAAGGAAGAGGCTTTAAGATCCGAACCGCAGAAGTCACATTTAAGCATACAGGATATAAAAAAGAAATGGTCCGAATTTTTGCTTTCGGTTAAGAAGGAGAAGGTCTCGGTATATGCCCTGTTGAAAGAAGGTATTCCCTTCAGATTGGAGAATAATATATTGGTAATTCTGTTCAGGCAGGGTTATGGTTTTCATTTGGAAGGGATAATGAAAAAGGAAAACAAGACCCTTATTGAAAAAGTATTGTTCGATTTCTTCGGAGTTCAGATATCCATAGAGGGCAGGATGGAGGAAAAAAATCCTGAAGATAAAAGCAAAAAAGCAGTAGAGGAAATAATAAATTTATTCGGACCGGACAAGGTGGAAATAATAGATGAATGAAAACTGTCATAGAGCAGTATCATTAATCATATTATAATAAAGATGAGGAGGTCAAAAAATGAACAAAGGTTTTGGAGGTATGGGCATGAACAATATGTTAAATCAGATTAAGAAAATACAGAAGGAAATGCAAAAACTTCAGGAAGAGCTTGAGAACAAAACGGTGGAAGTATCTTTAAGCGGAGGAGCGATTACCGTTGTTGCAAACGGCAAAAAGGAGATAATATCAATAAAAATAGACAGAGAAATAGTTGACCCAGAGGATATAGAAATGCTTGAGGATATGGTTTTGGCAGCTGTAAACGAAGCTTTGAGAAAGGCGGACGAGATGGTTACTTCTGAGATAACCAAATTAACGGGAGGACTAAATTTACCGGGATTATTCTAAACATAAGATTAAAAGAAGGTGTAGAAGGATGGGCTATTATTCCAATTCTCTATTGAAACTCATAGAAGAACTCAAGAGGCTTCCGGGTATAGGTAGTAAAACTGCTCAGAGGCTGGCCTTTTTTATATTAAATATGGAAGAGGAAAAAGTAAAAGAACTTGCCAGAGCGATATTAGAGGCAAAGGAAAAGACCAGATATTGCATTAAATGTTGCAATATCTCCGACGAGGAACTCTGCTCCATATGCAGCGATCCGACGAGGGATAGAGGCATCATATGTGTTGTTGAAGACCCGCGGGATGTTGCGGCTATGGAAAAAACCAGAGAGTATAAGGGCCTTTATCATGTGCTTCATGGAGTTATTTCGCCTTTGGATGGAATAGGCCCCGAAGACATAAAGATTAAGGAGCTTTTAAAAAGGATAGAAGAACTTCCAGTGAAGGAGATAATACTTGCCACCAATCCGGATGTGGAAGGAGATGCTACTGCAATATATATTTCCAAATTAATAAAACCCTTGGGAATAAAGGTTACCAGGATAGCACACGGAATACCGGTAGGTGGGGATATAGAATATGCCGATGAAGTAACCCTTTGCATGGCTATTGAAGGTAGAAGGGAAATGTAAAAGGAACCTCCGAGGATGAATAATTAGGTAATTTATGGTTAATAATATAAATGAAAGTCCGAGGAGGTGTTTTTATGTCTATAGAAGCCATCAAAAACTATTTTTTACATATAATCGGCAACATCATTTTATTTATTGTAAGTTTTACCGAAAATATTTTAAGGAACGTACGGATTCCTCAGAATTTAAATATAAATAATCTTGAAAACCAGGAGTTTATCAGGCTTGTGGAATTGGCGAGGCAGGAGATGCTGAATGCGGAAAGGTTTTTCGAAGAAGTCAATGATCCCGACCTTGTGGATTACGCAATCTATAGCATGGAAGCTGCAAGAAAAAGGTATGTCTATCTTTTAAAACAGGCAAGAATGAATAATATACGAATAAATTACGATGATGTAAATATATATTAAAAAAGGAGGTAAACACGGGGGAAAAGGGGGATATAAATGGGTTTCGGCATAGAATACAACATAATAATAGCCTATCTTTTGGGGCTAATTCTACTTTATATAATCGGCTGGTTCTTGGTTATACCGATAAAAATTATCTGGAGGCTTATATATAATGGAATAATAGGCGGTATAATGCTCTTTATATTGAATTTGGTGGGCAGTTTTTTAGGTATACATGTTGTCATAAATCCTTTGACCGCGCTTATTGCTGGTTTTTTAGGAATTCCGGGCGTGATACTTCTTATAATTATTCAGAAGTTTTTGTAATAAAACTCCGTAAAAGCTTCGGTTTATGCCGGAGCTTTTATTTTTGCATTTTTATACATTAAATTCCAATACAGCCATTTTTTATTACCATAATTTTTATTTTTATTCCCTATTTTTAAATTTTCAATGTTAATGTAATGTGCCATAATTTCGTTCAAAATCTTTAAATTTCTCGGTGAGTTATCCCAAGGGATAGAAGAAGTATCAAAAAGCAAAGAAATATGGTTAGCAAGATGATCTAAAATAACAACAG
>Ga0334722_10005050_pt1 | contig 13474 bp, 17 predicted proteins | sample C3_bottom_MG_FD_207210 | JGI IMG/M metagenome (GOLD analysis project Ga0334722, IMG submission 207210) | Sediment microbial communities from Yellowstone Lake, YNP, Wyoming, USA - C3_bottom | ecosystem: Environmental > Aquatic > Freshwater > Lake > Sediment | place: USA: Wyoming | collected...
GGCGTCAGGCTCATTCATACCCACTTGAAAGATCAGCCCCTTAATCAGGAAGACCTCACCGACCTTGCGCTGCTCCGGCTCGATATGATCGCCGCGCTCGTTGTCCAGCCCGACGGCCTTCCAGGAAATATATCAATCGCCCACTTGCTGCCGCGAAACCCCGAGGAAAAACTCTATGAGGTCCTCCCCCGGCAGTCGGTGCACACCCTCGAGCTCGATGCCGCCCAATTTATAGCTGAACTCGAGCGCGAGATGGAACGCGCCCAGACCGCGATCACGGTCGGGAAAAAAGACCGCGCGATCCTCGTAAGCGCGTCCAAAAAGAGCAAGCCGGAGCAGGAAGAGTCCATTGAAGAGCTGAAGGAGCTTGCGCGCACGGACGACATCCAGGTTCTGGACTCGGTGATCCAGCGGCTTCATGATATAAACCCCAGATACCTCCTCGGAGAAGGAAAACTCAAGGAGCTCATCATCCGCTCGCAGCAGCTCGGCGCGGACCTCATCGTCTTCAACCAGGACCTCTCCCCCGCCCAGGTGAAATCCATCGGCGACATGACCGAGCTGCGGGTCATCGACCGCACCCAGCTCATCCTCGATATCTTTGCGCGCCGGGCGCACAGCGGCGACGGCAAGGTGCAGGTGGAACTGGCCCAGCTCAAGTACCGTCTGCCGCGCCTCTCGGAGCGTTCGACTGCGCTCTCGCGCCTCACCGGCGGAATCGGCGGCCGCGGCCCTGGCGAGACGCGGCTCGAAATAGACATGCGCCGGGCGCGGGACAAGATACGGAGGCTGGAAAAGCAGCTCGACAGTCTGGGCAAAGCGAGAAATCAACGGCGCGAACGACGCATCCAAAGCGCCATCCCCATCGTATCGATCGCGGGGTACACCAACGCGGGCAAGTCCACGCTGTTCAACACGCTCACGAGGTCGGAGGTCCAGGCCGAGGACCTGCTCTTCGCCACGCTCGATACGGCCACGCGGAGGCTCCGTTTTCCCCGGGACCGGGAGGTGGTCATCACCGACACGGTGGGTTTCATAAGAGATCTTCCAAAGGACCTATTGGGCGCTTTTCGCGCCACGCTCGATGAAATGCAGGACGCGGACCTGGTCCTGCACGTGGTGGACATCAGCAACCCGAGATTCGAACAGCAGATGGAGTCGGTGGACAATATTCTTCTGGAGATCGGCTTGGACCGGATACCGCGGCTTCTTGTGTTTAACAAGGCGGACCAGGTAAATCCGCTCTGGGCAAAGACCATCGCAAGGCGGTTCGCTGGAGTGGTCTGCTCCGCCGTTCAACCGGGGACCCTGGGGGATTTGATGAAGGAAATTGAGAATAAAGTCTGGAAGGAAGATGGTTCCGGGTTCAGTGACGGGAGTTCGGAATAACAAGGAGTATTCAGAAAGCCGAACGTGGCGGTTGTTTTGTAATCAGACCGTTCAGTTTTAGCCGTAAAATCAATTATTGACTTAGTCAACTACTTGGTTTAATATTTAGTCATGATAAAGATTAATATCCACGAAGCCAAAACTCATTTATCGCACTATCTCGAAGAAATTGAACACGGGGAAACCGTTGTGCTGTGCCGGCGTAACCAGCCGGTCGCCGAGATTCGGCAGCTTGCGGCTCATCGGCACAAGCCGCGCGTCATAGGCCTCGCCAAAGGAAAATTCAGTGTGCCTGCCTCATTCTTCGAAGACCTCCCCGAGGAAACTATCGCTCTGTTTCGCGGTGAAGAATCGTGAACATTCTTCTCGACACCTGCACGTTCCTGTGGATCGTGTCGGGCAGTCCTGAATTGTCCGAGGTGGCCCGCAAACATTTCTCCGATCCCGCCAATGAAGTCTACCTGAGTGTCGCTTCTGCGTGGGAGATCATCGTCAAGAATAAAATCGGCAAATTACCCTTGCCCGGACTGCCGCACGAATTCGTCAAGAAGTGGCGCACTCGCCATGAGATCGACTCGTTGCCGCTGGACGAAGCAGCGGTATTGCAGCTTTCCCGCCTTCCCGATTACCACAAAGACCATTTCGATAGAATTCTCATCTGCCAGGCGATTGCGGGCGGAATGGTCATCCTAACGCCCGACCCGCGCATCACAAAATATCCCGTCAGGGCTGAGTGGTGATCGGATCATAAAAGCGCAGCGCAACCAGGCGGCATTTGTCGGATTTCGCGCTGCTCTATCCGACCTACCCACTCTCCAATCGCGTTAAAATTCAAAATCTGATCGGGTCGACACTATGAGTCGAGTCAAGGCCAAGATTAGTCTTTTCGAGGTTCTCTATGATGGTATGAAACATAATAGAATATTTCTTGTCTCGGCAACCTGTACGCTGACCCGATTTGGAATCCATATTCTCGCAGAGCCTTGAATCGGGACTGTTGCCAAAGAGTACTTGAGCATAACCTGCATCCTTGCAGTTGCCAACGCGGCTCCATAACACCAATTGTTTATCGATAATAAATAGGCGATTGATGACGTTGCTGCAGGAGCTCTTTCGTGCCATTTCAATAAAATGTGAAACAAATATTGTTTCCGAAGTCTTCGATGGACCGGCAGGAAATTTCTCGCTAGCCAGTACGTTACATGTGTAAAGAAGCGTAATAAGGATGATTTCCAAGATTTTGAGATACCTTCCGACTATAACCATTATTCAGTTTCCTTAACGATGAGGTGACCCCCCGAGCAAAGCGAGCAATTTCTCAGGGCCAGGCCAATCATTGATGTATGCTCTTGCCCTTTCCCCTGCCCTATCTCACCACCATCTTTATCACACAATCATTCTCCGCTACTATTTTAAACTTCCCATCCACGGCATCACTTTTTTCATCCGGGAAAACTACCGCCCCATTTTCGTACACGCGTTTATATCGGGAACCAGCGCTGTTCGGGATTAGTTTGCACCGGACATTCTCGCCCCGGGGAAACAGTATCCAGTGGTCCGTCTGTTCTCCGGCCTTGAGGGTAAAGTAGTATATGCCCGGCTCGTAAAAAACCACATCCGGCAATTTGGCCTTCAAAACCTCTTCTCCGAGAAAACGGGACGCCAATTCTTTGCACCATGCTGCTTCTTTTTCCGCGTCCGGCCTTCTCGCGAGTTTTCTGGCTGTGCCCAGGAGCCGGTCCCCGATCCCTTCATTCGGCCCGCAATAGGTCCAGGCCCGCGAATAAAATCCGAGACAGTTCCTGTCATCCGCTGCATCACCCAGTTTGGTGAAGATCCCGCATATTTCAGATTTATGTCCCGTTTCAACGGTTATCACCGCGCGAAACCTCGTTTCGGCCTCATCGTACTGACCCTTCTGAATGAAAGCTTTCCCTTTTTCCATCAGGCCCCTGGCGAGAGGCCCCTTGAGCTCGCTCCGGTAGCCGATAGCCTTTTCAAGCAGTTGAACAGCCTCTTCGGCCCGGCCTTTCTCGATGCCGGCGAGGCCTGCTTTCATGTATACGTCGGCTATCTCGTCCGCATGCAATGGGCTCAGATTCATCGCGCGGTTAAAGCCGCCTTCGGCCAGGGAAAGCTTCCCCAGGCCGATATAACATGCGCCCAGCTCAATGTGGGCCTGCGCATTTGCGGGGTTGGCGCCAAGCTCTTTATTCAAAAGCTCTATCGCTTCCTGATACTTGCCGGCCTTCCTGAAATCCCTCGCCGTGCGTATGGTATCCGCATTGCCTGTCGGGGTCAGGAACAACAGAATAAAAAGAAAACTCCCTGTCAGCAATAACCCTTTTTTCACGTCCACTCCTCTTTTCATAAGCCGTCTCAGCTCATTTCCCCCCGATGGAAAGCTCCTTCACCCGCAGCGTCGGGCTGCCTATTCTTCCGGAAAAACGAAGGTCGCTCCCCACGGCGTCCACGTTCGTCATGAGGTCCAATATATTGCCCGCAATGGTGATCTCGCGCACAGGATGGACTTTTATTCCTTTCTCTATCCAAAACCCAGTTGCGCCCACTGAAAAATCTCCTGATATGGGGTTCGCCATATGGGCGCCCATGATCTCGGTGACGTACAGCCCATTCACGACGCCCCCAATCAATTCCTCCCGAGACCATTGTCCGGGTCCGATATACAGGTTGGTGACGCCGACTCCGGGAACACCTTTGAATCCGCCGCGCATGCCGTTCCCGGTTGAGACGGTCTTATCCCTGTTCGCCGTATAGGTATTATAAAGGAACATGGTCAGCCTTCCCTGGTCGATCAGTATTTTCTTCTTCATGGGCGTACCCTCGTCGTCGCACGGGGCTGTACCGAGCCCGCTTTCGAGCACGCCGTCGTCATAAACCGTAATAACCGGGGATACGATCTGCCGGTCCAGTTTGCCGATAAAAAGAGACTTCTTCTTCTGGACATTTTCCGCCGAGAACCCGCTCGCCATCATCGAAAGGAACTCTTCAGCCACGTTCGCTTCAAGCACCACCGGCGCCCTGGCAGAAGCCACGCTCTTCGCGCCGAGCAGCTCGAGCGCCTTATGCGCGGCCCTGCGACCCACTTCCTCGATCATCAGCCGGGAATAAAACCGGTTTACATCGAAATCCCACCCCGCCTGCGACTCGCCCTTGTCTTCGGCCACCACCTCGATGCTTGAAGAACAAACAGTACTCCGGAAGGCCGCATCAACTCCGTTAGTGTTCAGGATCATGGTCTCGGATTCCGAAAAACTCGCCGAGGCCTTGCGCATGCGTTTTATCCGCGGGTCAACGGCGAAGGCCTCGCGCTCCATGGCCATCACCCGCTCGATCTTCTCCTTTTCACTCAAGGACGCGATTTCCGGATCGCAGATGTTCGGGGCTTGATACGGTGTTAACGGGGCCGGGGAGAGGGAATGAAAGGGGTCGCGTTCAGTATTTTGAGCGTTCGTGACAGCGGCCTGCGCCAGGGTCGAGAGCGAGGACTCCGATAAATCCGTCGTGAAAGCGAAGCCCATGCGGCCGCCCACGAAAACCCGCAGCCCCGCGCCGATGTCCTTTGCGCGGTCAAAGGCATCCACTTTCCGGTCTTTTACCTCGATCGTGGTGGAGGCTGAGGAGCGAAGAAAGACCTCCGTCGAATCGGCTTTGAGCGACCGGGTAAGAGAAAGAATTTTCTCCGCAATCCGTTTATCCATGGTTCCTCCTCAACGAGCACTGCGGCGAATGGTTTGGGCTTATCCGGGTTAGACAAAATCAATCAAAGTAGCTGGCCGAGGCCGTGTCCGACTCCCACACGGTCACACTTGCGACTTCAAGGTTATCGTCGTCGATCTTCTTGGCCATGGTGTCGTAGATCCACTTGGCAAGGTTCTCGGATGAGGGATTTATCTGGGTGAAGGGGAAAATATCGTTCAAAAAGGTATGCTCAAGCTGGTCAAGCACCTCGCGCAGCAGCTTCTTCAGATCGATAAAATCGATGGCCAACCCCTGCTCGTTGAGGCGCTCGGCAGTCACGGCGATGGTGACGCGCCAGTTGTGGCCATGAAGCCTCTCGCATTTGCCTTCGTAGCCTCGAAGCTGATGGGCCGCCGCGAATTTTGATTCAATCATGAGTTCATACATGGCAAAAAAATAATAAGTGATACGCCTTCAAAAGTCAATATATAAAAATTTCTTGCAAAAGTCCGGATTTTCGGATATGATTTTCCGTAATGGAAGTTTTGAAGGAAGAGTCCAAGCAGACCATCGAACCGCAGTTCCTTTCACAGGCCCTCGCAAGCGGTATCAAACTCCGTATCGGCCTGATGAACAAAGCCGAGCATGAGGGTATCCTCCGCGACATCGGCCGCTACGAAATCAATCTGGAAGAAAACGGCAGGATCGCCACCTTCCTGAAGCAGGAAATTTCATATCTGACCGTTCCGCACCCTGTTCTGACGCTTCCCCCGCCGGCCGTTGCGCAGCCGTCGCCCGAGCAGGTCCCGGCGTCCTCCGAACTTTCATCCAACAGACCGAACATCCAGCAGGAGTTTCTCGATAAAGCCATCAGGGAAAATCAGGCGCTTACACTCTTCCTCCTTAACGGGCAACGGATAAAAGCGCACATAGATGCCTATGACAACTTTACAATTCTTCTTACAGAAGGCGGCAAGCAGCACCTGTACTACAAACACTCGATTACCACGATCAATCGTTAGTTACCAGGGGTGCCATGGAAATAAATCTTCTCGATAGAATGCTGAGCGCCTACCTCACGGGTCAGACCCCCTTGACCGTTACCCTCCAGTATAAAATACGCATTGCGGGAAAGATCAGGGCCTTTGACAGTTATATCATTCTCATGGAAGGGCGGAAGAGCGAGCTCGTATACCGGCACGCAGTCTCCTCCATAGCCCCGAACATGCCGGAAGAACAGAAACGACCTCCCGCGACATTCAAACCCGCTCCCGCAAAGGCGGCTCCCGGTCCGGTAAAATTTTATTCTCGCAAACCTCAACCCCGGGCGGCCCAGCCCGCACCGGCCCTCTCGGCCTCCGCAGGCGAAGCAAGCCTCAATAACAGCATGAAAGACGGCCTGCTCAGGTGGATGCAGGAACAGAAGGCGGCAAAATAGCATGAACCGGCGCAGCATGTCGCTCGCGGCGGTATCAGGCCTTCTGCTTGTCGTCGCGTTCCCCTCGTTCAATCTTCCTTATCTCGCATGGATGGCCCTGGTCCCCCTCTGCCTCGCGCTCGCCGGGCAGACGGTCAAAAACGGCTTTCTCCTCGGCGGCCTCGCGGGTCTCGTATTCTTTGCCGGCACCGTCCACTGGGTCACAAACTCGGTCCACTTCTACGGCGGCGTTCCGCTCATCCCGGCGTCGCTCATCACTCTCCTGCTGTGTTTATACCTCGCGCTTTACCCGGCGCTCTTCGGCGCCGCCCTCGCCCGCCTCGGTGCGGAGCGGTTTCCCTGGCTCTTCATCTCCGCCCCAGCGCTATGGACGGCCCTCGAGCTTGCGCGCACCTACATATTCAGCGGATTTCCCTGGTCCCTTCTCGGCTACTCGCAATACCGCGTCCTGCCGTTGATACAGATGGCGGACATTACCGGCGTGTACGGAGTATCGTTCCTGATCGTCATGGTCAACGCGGCCCTTGCCGGCTTCATCATCGACAGAAGGAAATTTTCCGGCCTCATCGTTGCCGTGCTCACGATGGCCGTCGTTGTGACCTACGGGTATCTGCGTCTCAATGCACCCTACACACCGGGCCAAATCACCATCTCGGTGGTCCAGGGAAACATCGACCAGGACAAAAAATGGGACCCCGCGTTCCAGTCGGAAGTTATTTCCATTTATAAACGGCTCACGCGTGAAGCTCTCAAACAGCATCCCGAGCTCGTCATCTGGCCCGAGACGACAACGCCCTTCTATTTCACCGGAAACAACGGGGCCGACCGCGCCCTGACCGCGGACCTGATCGCCTTCACCCGGAGCAGCCGTGTTCCCCTGTTGTTCGGCAGCCCAACGTACGAGAGAGGACCTAACCGGAGCGTCCAGCTCAGGAACTCCGCGTTCCTGCTCACGCCCCAGGGGAAGATCGATGCCGTATACCACAAACTCCATCTCGTCCCGTTCGGTGAATATGTGCCGCTGAAAAGCGTTCTGTTCTTCGTAGATAAAATGGTCCAGGCCATCGGGGACTTCCAGGCGGGAAACGAATACACCGTAATGACGGTCCCCGCTCGCGGCGCGAATGTCACGCTCTGCACGGTCATCTGCTATGAGATCATCTTTCCCGATCTGGTCAGAAGATTCGTGGACAACGGGGCGAGCGTAATTACGACTATAACGAATGACGCGTGGTTCGGCAGGACCGCCGCGCCGTACCAGCATTTCTCCATGGCAGTGTTTCGCGCCGTGGAAAACCGGGTGCCTGTTGCGCGCGCCGCAAACACCGGCATTTCCGGCTTCATTGATTCAAAGGGTAATATTCTTGAAACCTCGGCCATCTTCACGGAAGCCTGCCTGACGCGCGCCATTGCGCCGGGCGGGAGAAAGACCTTTTACACGGCCCATGGCGACCTGTTCGCCTACGCCTGCCTGGCCATAAGCCTGCTGCTACTTGCCGTGCGTCCGCGGAAAAAGCTTCCCGACAATAAACGCTGAAACTTACCGTAGTTTACCCCGCAATCATATTTTACAAACCGACTTCAGGAACTCCGTTGACTTGAGCCTCTTGCCGAGTATGTGGAAGGTATGGGCGGAGAAAGCCTGGTCCAGCGCCTGCATCATCCCGGCGGAAGGTTTGAGCCTGCAGATCTTGTCCATTTCCATCCTGAGCGCCTGATAGTAGAACCCCACCGCGCCCTGAGACAACCTCACCCGCTCTTCTCCCGAGGAAACCATGCAGTCCGGACAGAGCACCCCGCCTTTCATAGCGAGAAAGACAACCTCGCCCGCCGGCCTGCGGCCGCACGAAAGACAATGGTCAAGCTTGGGCTGATAACCCAGGAGCGAAAGGAATTTGATCTCGAATATGCGGAGCAGAAACTCCGGGTCCTCGCCGCTGTTCAGAAGATGGAGGGTGTGCGACAGGAGAAGGAAAGCCGATGCGTTGCGCTCCCCCGCGGGCGCGAGTTCTTTCACGAGTTCAAGCACCACGGCGCCGACGGCCGTCCGATGAAGGTCGCCGCGGATCTCCGCGGACTGCTCTATGATGTCCGCGGATTCGATGCGCAGAAGTTCCTGGTGTTTCCGCTCATACAGGTGGAGCCGGCTGTGCAAGAAGGGCCTCTTTCTCGATGATGGGTCGCATGCGAGGTTTCAGCGCATGGCGAGTAACGAGATCCACTTTATTTTGCAGGAGTTCCTCAAGATGAAATTTCAGGTCCATGAACTGGTCGAAGTTCGGCGTCTGCTCAAATTCCTCAAGAATATCCACGTCGCTGCCCGGTTTCTCATCGCCGCGGGCCGCCGAACCGAACACCGATAAATTTCTAACCCCATAGCGCGAGCGCAGGACCGGCAAATTATTCTTCAGCGCGGACATTACGTCGTTCTGATGCATAAAAAGCCTCCCCTAACGATGTTACATCCTCCGAAAGCAAACTGAGGGCGTTTCTTTTCCCTTGACGTCATCGGTGGTTCCACCATTATCTCAGATTATTACAAATATACTGAAAAGGCAAGATAAAACGCCCTTTTTATGATATGCACGCATACCATAGGGTGAGCGGGAACAAAAACAAACCGTTCGAAACATTCACGGCGCAACGATACAGTCCGCCCCTTCAGGCCATACACGCTTAAAATCGTTCATATTGAAGGTCACAATGCGGTCGGACCCGCTCTTCTGAGCGGCCTTCACGATAAGGGCGTCGTACACAGCGCCCCCGGAAAGCCCCATATCGCTCATATGTTTTATCGTTGCAAGATAATCGGAGGAGGAAAGCGGCACAATGGACACCCTCGGCTCGACACTTTCGTGGATAAGCCGCCATGCGAGGCCCGGCGATATCCGTGGACTGACCGGCAGCGTCGAAAGCACGGCGTAGAGCTCCGCGATACTGTGCGACGATATCACCAACTCATTTGCACGGGGCTTCCCTTTTGTGAACCAGGGAAGGGCCCGCTGGTGCTCTGGGTGCGGTTCCACGAGCGCGGCGACGAGCACCGATGTATCGAGCAGCACTTTCATGATTTCTTCCCGGACGCAAGTTTGTGCAGCCGTTCTTCACGATGTGCTCGGACAGCCACCCTGAGGTCTCCGGTCGCTTTCCCGGAATAAACAAGGAGGCCCTCTTTCACCATGAGCGAGGGTTCGTGATCAACGAGCTTCAGTACGACTTCATTCTCTTTTTCATCTATCTCGATTTCCACCCCCGGCCGCAACCCCAGCCGGTCCCTGATGTCCTTGGGTACCACTACTCTTCCGAAACGATCCAGCGTTGTCTTCATGCGAACCTCCTGATAATTGCCATTATATCATTCCAATTGGCAATTATCAATAGCAATAGCGAGTTGCTGCAACCGAATGTTCCGTACAAAAGTCATGATCACTTCCCCTTCTCGTGCTGCTTTGGTTCCTCTTTTTTTTCCTCCACGATCATTGTCCCCGACAACGTCCGCGCCCTAACCGTCCGGTCATACATGGACTCGGCAAAAGCGGGCGGGACCACGTACTTGCCCTTATTCGTTGCCTTGATGCGATACACGAACTCCCGGGCCGAGGAGCCCACGCAGATCGCCACGTTGCTGTGATACCCGGACTTGACACCAAAAGAAATATAAGTTGTCCTGGCCCGAACCTCACTCCGGGTAGACCAGCAAACCAAGTCTTCTGAAATACTTGTCAAAGGTCGGGCAGGGCATTGCATCGTATAGCTTGCCCGATATCGAAGAAGGGTGAACGCAGGAGAGAAGAGTTTCACGTCATGCCTTGCTTTTGCGATCGGCGGACTGCAAAAGCAGTCCGTCGATCTCCTGGAAGTGACCGTCGAATGAATAGAGAGCAAGCCCGTGCTTCAGAGCATTAGCCGCTATCCATATGTCATTTGTCGGAATGGGCCTGCCCTTCGTTTTCAGTTTTTTCACAATCAGAGCATAAAATTCGGCCGTCTCAAGATCATGGGGCAGCACCTCGACGCGTGGGGAGTCCAGAAAAACTTCCAGTTCCTGCCGGTTCTTTTTCTCCCTGCTCCCGAGGGAAAACCCGGTAATAAGCTCGGCAATGACGGTAATGTCCATGCCGATGAGGTCGCAATTACCCAGCGCCTCAATTACAGCCGCGTCGTTGTTTTTGAAGGCGACATAAACGTTCGTGTCGATCGTGATCCGCCTCACTTCCAGAGCTCCTCGTCGATTTTCTCGAACATGCGCATGGACTTGTTGAATTCCTTCGCCTCTTCCTTGCTCCAGGTACCGGCGAGATGGTCAAGGTCATGGTACTTTTTAAAACGCGGCTCCTTGCCGGTACCTGTAGCTTTTTTCAAGGCCTGAAGAATCCACTGGTTCACGCTCAGGTTGTCCTGCTGCGACCGCGCCTTGATCACCCGGTCCGTTTCGGGATCAATACCGCGAATAGAAATAGTTTTCATAGCAACCTCCGAAGGCACAATTTGATGTCAATATGATACTATCAATTGATTGCATTTAAGTCAATCCTTTTCTGAGTTGGGTACATTAGACACTTGCGAGGGGTGGAGAGAAAAGGACAAATAAGCAGCGTCCGATTACCCAACCTTCAGCGGCTGAACATCCTTTTCCACGGGAATGTATTCCTTCACGTAGTGCTTTGCGTGGTACACAGAATAGAGTTTCTCCAGGAACAAGATGCTTCCGAAGAAAATGAACTGGAACAGGCCTCCAGAAACGCCGGACAGCATGTTCACGAGCCCCGTTACAACCAGGACGATCAGGACAGTCTCCGTCACGGCGTCGCCCGTTCCCAGAAACGGATGGTTGGTGTAGAAGTACCCTCCCCCGGGATAGATAAGCGAGAGCTTCCTTGCCTGGTGTTCATTCTTGAATTCCAGCCTGCAAGAGGAGCAAATGTAGACTCCCGCGCTCAGCACCGCGTTGCACTTGGGACAAAGATGATGCCGCACACCGATGGCCGTGGGCTGCTGGCTTGCCAGCTTGAGGTCGGGGAGGATGGACTTGAGCTTGGCGCTCTCCTTCACATACAAGAATCTTTCCTTTGACCCGCTCTTGTATTTTACGGTAAACCTGCTCATGAACCCTGAGGGCTTGATTTCTTCCACGTCTCCGTAGCGTATCTGGGCGATGGAAAGCCGTGGGGAGAAGTCTTTCTTTGCGGGAAAGTGCAGTATCCGCCTGTTCGTCATCACCAGGGTGCAGCGCTTAATGTAGAAGATCAACCAGCCCGTGGTTAACTGCTCCATGGACGTCATGGGCGAGCACCCGCGCATGGCGAGCAGGACCTCCTCGCCGGGTTCGAGAAACTGCTTCAGGAGCGGAACATATTCTTTCAGCATCTTGAGCTGCCGCTTCTTGATGCGCTCCTTAAAATTCCCCTTTTTATCGGAAAAGGCCGTCGCCTGGTTGATCGGAAGACCGAATGTTTCTGCTGATGGGGCCGTGGTGATCATGGATGCCTCCTTGACAGGAATGCTGCGGATGGTAATCCTTTTCATTATTGCCACCCCCAAATGACTTACTCGTGACTCACGTGAATCTATTATTGCGGCATTGTTTGCGAAAGTCAATTGAAAAGCCGCAGTTCCCTGGTGTTCCCGTCATACATATGAAGCCCCCTCTGTGCGTGAAAGCGTCCAGCCCGTCGCCAAACCGCCGGAACGACTTTCCCGCATTTCCGGCCAAGCCCTTTTGCGGGCCGCGACCGCGCGAAAATAACGTAACAATCTTGTCCGCCTCTCCAAGGTTCATGCCGCCAATGATGATCGCTTCGGCCCTGGATTTCATTTGGAGGAAATACATAAGCCACTTTTGCAATATCTTTTGGTATCGTGCGCATGGAACGAAAACCTCGGATGAATACAAGCATTTGAATTTATGTCAGCATTAGGATCAGAATGAATTTCCTTTGGTTACATCATGTTTTTCTGAATAATCTTGACCATTCTTGATAATATATGCTACTGTATTCCGTCCCTTGAATAGCTTTTTGGAATCCTCTTGGCATCCATATTGCTAAACGGGTAAACAACGAAAAGCCGTGCTTTACTATCCCCCATAGTAAAGACCTAAAAACAAGGGGGATAGTCAATAACTGGTTAAGCCTAAGAGATCGACTTGAAGGGAGGTGAATTCTAAATAGTCTGAGGTCGAGGAAGGACACGCTTCGTTGGGCAATTGTATTTCAAATTCGAACATTCCAAGGAGGAGGCAGAAAATGAATAACATCTTGGCCTGGGTGGTTGCAGGTTTGATGATTTGCGCGGCAGAAATGGGGTATGCAACTCCTGTTATTCTTGAAACACATGTGAATCCGACGAACGGAATAACCTACCACTTGCTTAGTCCAGGCACTTGGACTGAAGAAGAGGCAGCCGCAATTCTCATGGGCGGTCATCTTGTTTCTATCAACGATGCTGTAGAGAATGATTGGGTGTTTCAAACATATGGTGTGAGCAGAAATCTGTGGATCGGTTTAAATGCGGACGCTGCCGGCTGGCATTGGTCTGACGGCGATGCCGTAATCTATACAAATTTTTGGGACCTTAGCCACGGGTATCCAGTTGAACCGTATGTGGTAATGGGCGCCGGTTTTGCCGGCAGATGGGACGACTGGGGTAATGCAACGCCTTGGCCGGTCAATGGCGGTCCTATTTACGGAGTGGCCGAGATAGCGGTAGTTACGGTGCCCGTAGACATCAAGCCAGGCGGTTTCCCCAACGCTGTCAATCCGCGCAGCAACGGAGTGATCCCCGTAGCTATTCTGACAACCGATTCTTTTGAAGCCTCCATAGTGGACCCTGCGACAGTTCTCTTCGGAGCAACTGGTTCAGAGGCTGCGCCGACGGACTATGCCCTGGAGGATGTCAACGGAGATGGGCGCCTCGATATGATTCTTCATTTCAGCACACACGATA
>Ga0334722_10005051_pt1 | contig 13472 bp, 8 predicted proteins | sample C3_bottom_MG_FD_207210 | JGI IMG/M metagenome (GOLD analysis project Ga0334722, IMG submission 207210) | Sediment microbial communities from Yellowstone Lake, YNP, Wyoming, USA - C3_bottom | ecosystem: Environmental > Aquatic > Freshwater > Lake > Sediment | place: USA: Wyoming | collected...
GCAGTGATTCTGTTCGTGGCGCTCCTCTACTGTCTTGCCTTCTTTACGGTGGGGCTGGCGGCGTCGGCATTGTCGCGGTCCAGCTCCGTCTCCGTGCTGGCGGCGCTGCTGGCATGGGTGTCGTTCGTCCTGATTATTCCGAACATCAGTCCGTACCTGGCCGCTCAGTTCGTTCGGCTGCCTGCGGTGGCCGCGCTCGAGCGCGACTTTCAATACATCACCAGCGAAGAGCGTGATGAGATCGGCCGGGTGGAATCTCAGCGCATCTCGGCCCGCTACCCGGACGTCCGTGCGGAGCTGGGCGACGTCGCCGGCGACGCCTTGAAGCAGCGTCTGGCCGCGGATCCGCGGCTGCGAGCCCGTTACGAATCGATGAGAAATGAATCCGAGGCTCTGTGGGCGCGTGTCAATCAAGAGCAGCACGCCAAGGCCAGCAGGCTGTTGGAGGACAGTCGCACCCGCAGCGAGCGTCAACTGACGCTTTCGGGCCGGATGGCGAGCTTTTCGCCCCTCGGGTCGCTCACCTTCGCCTTGGCTGATCTCGCTGACACCGGATTCGCGGGCGTCGAACGCTACCAGCGCCAGGCCGATGCATACGGCCGTACGTTGCGCGAGTTCGTACAGCAGCGATATCAGGAAGAGCAGAAACGCAATCCGACCTTTTCGGTCAACGACTTCCTCGACGTGAGCGCCCGTCCGCGATTCACGTATCAACCGCCGCCCGTCGCAGAGCGCCTGACCGCGGCGGCTCCCCAGATCGGGCTTCTGATCGTCTGGAATGCGGTGTTCCTGCTCTGTGGCCTGGTGGCGTTCCGCCGCTACGACGCGCGATAGGCGTTATTCCGCCTCGCCCTCCCACGTGAGTGCGTACTGGCGCATCTTGTTGAACAGGGTCTTGCGGCTGATGCCCAGGCTGTCGGCTGCCGCCGTCCGATTGCCTTTGCACTCGGAGAGCCGCGCCAGAATCAGCACCTTTTCGAGCCGCGCGGTGGCCTCGTCGACCGCGTCGGCCAGCCGCAGCGGGTGCAGCTCCGACAACGCCGCCCCGGCGTCCCCCCCAAGTTCCCCGCGGATGCGAGGCGGCAGATCGCGCTCGGTCAGCAGGTCGCGTTCGCACAGGATCATGGCACGACAAAGCGCGTTCTCGAGCTCGCGGACGTTACCCGGCCAGTCGTACTCAACCAGCAGCCGCTGCGCCAGCGGTGAGAGGCCCCGTACGGCCAGTCCGAGTTCGCGATTGAACCGATCGATCAGGTGGTCGATCAGCAGCGGCACGTCCTCGCGCCGCTGACGAAGCGGCGGCAGCTTCACCGTCACGACATTGAGCCGCCAGTACAGGTCCTCCCGAAACTCGCCCTTGCGCACCAGCGTCTCGAGGTCCCGATTCGTCGCCGAGACGACGCGGACGTCCACGGGTGTGGCACGCCGGCCACCGAGGCGCGTCACTTCGTGATCTTGCAGCACACGAAGCAGCTTGGCCTGCGCCTCAGCAGCGAGATCGCCCACCTCGTCGAGAAACAACGTGCCGCCCTGCGCCAGTTCGAACCGGCCCGGCCGGCCTTCGCGGGCATCGGTAAACGCACCCTTCTCGTAGCCGAACATCTCGGCCTCGAAGAGCGTGAGAGGAATGGCGCTGCAGTTCACCGCCACGAAGGGACCGGCTGCCCTGCGGCTGCGCCGGTGGATGGCACGCGCCACCAGTTCCTTGCCCGTGCCCGAATCGCCCGCGATGAGCACCGTGGCGTCGACCGCGGCAACCCGGCTCATCACGCGGAACACGTCCTGCATCTCCCGGCTGATCCCGATGATCTCGCTGAATCCGTACCGGGTCTCGAGTTCGGTGCGAAGCTCCTCGACCTCGGCGGTGAGGCGCCGCATCTCGAGAATCCGGCGAATAATGAGCAACAGTTCGTCGTTGTCGAAGGGTTTCGTCAGATAGTCGAACGCTCCGGCCTTCATCGCCTCGACCGCCGATCGGATCGTGCCGTACGCCGTCATCATGACGCAGTCGGGACGCGGTTCCTGCGTGAGCAGCCGGCGCAGTGTCTCGAGGCCGTCGATGCCCGGCAGGCTCTGATCGATGAGCACGATGCCCGGGCGATACGTGACCTGCTGCTCGATTGCGTCCTCTCCCGATTCGGCTTCGGCCACCTCGTAGCCGTGTTCCGCCAGCAGCACCGCCAGAATCTTCCGAATCTGCTTCTCGTCGTCGACAATCAGGATGCGCGTCATGGTGCGAGATCCGGGGCTGGGGCGTTGGAGACAGGTGCAAGGGGGATGCGTACGGACACCACCGTGCCCTTGCCAGGGGTACTCGTCAGGTCGAGCTCGCCGTCGTGGCGCTGCACGATCCAGTAGCTCGTCGACAGACCGAGACCCGTTCCCTCGCGCTTGGTCGTGAAGAACGGATCGAAGATCTTGTCGAGTTGTTCGGGCGGAATCCCAATGCCGGTGTCGCCGATCGTGACGAGCGCCCAGGGCGGGCCCTGTTGCGTCAGGCCCGATCGAGCGCGGTTGACTGAGACGGTGAGTGTGCCGCCATTCGGCATGGCCTGCAGCGCATTCAAGAGGAGATTGAGAAACACCTGTTTGAGCTGACGACCGTCGCCTCGCACCACCAGATCGCGATCTCGGGAACCACGTACGATCACCACCCCGAGCTGCTCCGCCTGCACGGTCACGAGGAGTAGAATCTGGTCGAGGATCTCGCCCACGTCGACCTCACCCACCTCGAGATCGCGCGAACGGGTCAGGCTCAACAGTCCGTCTATCGTTCCGCCGATGCGGTCGACCTCCGACAGCAGGCCCTCCATCAGTGAACGCTTCGAATCGGTCTCAGGACATCCCGACAACAGGTACTGCACCGTCGATCGAATGGCCGTCAGCGGGTTGCGAATCTCGTGCGCGACGCCGGCGGCCAGTTGACCGGCGACCGCCAATCGTTCGGCGCGATCGAGGCGGCGCAATCTGTCGCGTTGCTCGCGATTCAGGTAGGCGTTCTCGAAGGCGAGGCCAGCCTGACTCGCCAGCAACTCCAGGACTTCTATCTGCGCGGCGTCCGGCTCCCACGCTGTCGCGTCGGATCCAATCAGGATGAGACCGATGAGGCGGTTGAGCGAGACCAATGGCACGCACACGCGCGCGCCGATCGACGCCAGCATCTGCTGTTCGTACTCATCGAGGTAGTCGTAGACACCTGGAGCCTGCGACACGACCAGACACGCTTCATTCGTGAGCAACCACCGGGCAAGACGTCCGCGCTTCTCGAGCCGCAAGCCTCCCACCGCATCAGGCTCCACGCCCATCGTGAAGGAGGGAGTCAACACGCCTTTCTCTGGTTCGAGTTGGAGGATGACGATGCGGCTGGCGCCGGTCAGCTCTGTGATGCGAGCCGCCACACTGGCCTGCAATGCCTCGGGGTCCACAATCAGGACGAGCGACCGGGTGAGGTCCTGCACCGCCTGACGCTCAGCGAGATGCGGCCGGTTTCGCTTGCGGGGCAATGTCAGTTTCATCGGCGTTCACGTGAGTGTAGACCAGTTGTCGTACCGGCACCCGCTCAAGAAGCCCTCGAATCGAGTTCGTCCCATCGCGCCATCGCTGTGGCCAACTCTCGATGCAGCTGATCGAGACGGGCCAGCGTGGACGTGATCGAGGCGGTTCCTTCCTTATAGAACTCGGCGCTCGCCACTCGCGCGCTCAATTCCTGCTGCTCGACTTCGAGCTTCTCGATTTGCGTCGGCAACCGGTCCAGTTCGCGTCGCTCGTTGAAGCTGAGCTTTCGACGAGTCGGGACTTCCGCCTCCGCGCTTGACTCGCTTCGGCGTGCCTGCGCTGCAGCTCTGATGGTCGCCGTGTCCGCCGCTCGGTGCGCGGCACGAGCCCTGATCCAATCTTCATACCCGCCCACGTACTCCTCGATGCGCCCATCCCCCTCGAAGACCATCGTGCTGGTGACGACATTGTCGAGGAAGACACGGTCGTGGCTCACGAGCAGCAGCGTTCCGGTCCACTCCACCAGCTGCGCCTCGAGCAGTTCGAGCGTTTCGAGATCCAGATCGTTCGTGGGTTCATCGAGCACAAGGACGTTCGCCGGACGGGTGAACAGACGGGCAAGCAGAAGCCGGTTCCGTTCTCCTCCCGACAATGACTTGACCGGCGATCGTGCACGCACCAGCGGGAACAGGAAATCGGCGAGATACGCGTTCACGTGGCGGGACCGACCGTTGACCGTCACCGTGTCGTTGCCTTCGCCAATCGTGTCGTACACTGTCCGCTCGGGATCGAGTTGCTCCCGTTGCTGGTCGTAGTACGCCACCTGCACGTTGGCTCCCCGCCGAATCTCGCCGCTGTCTGGCGCCGTCTCGCCGAGCAGCAGCCGGAGCAGCGTCGTCTTTCCCGCGCCGTTCGGGCCGATGAGGCCAATCCTGTCGCCCCGGATAATGCGCGTTGTCAGGTCACGCACGACGGGCTTCCCGTCAAATGACTTGCTGACGTCGGTCGCCTCGAACACGAGTCGCCCCGACGGATCGGCCTGCTCCACCTGCATCCGCACGCTTCCCACCTGGTCGCGCCGCGCGGCCCTCTCCTCTCGCATGGCCAGCAGCGCTTTCACTCTACCTTCGTTGCGGGTCCTTCGCGCTTTGACTCCCTGTCGCAGCCACACCTCTTCTTCGGCCAGCTTCTTGTCGAACTTGTCCTGCTGCAACGCCTCGTTGGAGAGCCACTCCTCCTTCTTGCGCAGGAACGTCGCGTAGTCGCCGGGCCACGACGTCAGACGGCCGCGGTCCAGTTCGACGACGCGCGTGGCGATTCGCTGCAGGAAGGCCCGATCGTGCGTGACGAACATGACGGAACCCGGGTAATCCGCCAGGAACTCCTCGAGCCACATGATGGCGTCGATATCCAGATGATTAGTGGGTTCGTCGAGCAGCAGCAGTTCCGGTTCCGCGACCAGTGCGCGCGCCAGCAGCACGCGCCGCCGCCAGCCACCCGACATGGTATCCACGATCGTGTCGGCGGGCAGGTCCAGACGAGCCAGCACCAATTCAATCCGCTGCTCGAGACGCCAGCCGTCGCGTTCCTCGAGGTCGTGTTGCAGCCGGCCCAGTCTCTCCATCGACGCGTCGGTCGGGTGCTCGGCCACGTCCACCGCCGCGTGGTGATAGGCACTGACGAGCAGGCTCACGTCGCCGAGCCCCTCGGCGACCACGTCGAACACCGGGCGGTGGGCCGACAAGATGACGTCCTGGTCGAGCCGCGCCGTCCGCATCGCGGGCTGACGCCACAGGCTGCCGGTGTCGGGCGGCATGTCGCCATTCACGATCTGGAGGAGCGTGGACTTGCCGCATCCGTTGCGGCCGATGAGGCAAACGCGTTCTTTCGGCTCGATCTGCAACGTCACGCCGTCAAGCAGGGGCAGGTGGCCGAAGGCGATCGACACGCGATCGAGAGTAATAAGAGCCATTCCCCAGCAACGTACCACGGATTTGCCAGTCTGGCCGCGAGGATGCGAAGATGGGGGACGGGCATTACCAAGTCAGCAGTAAGACCATACCCCTCGTGGCCGAACCGCCGTCGTCCGCGAACCGGGTCGCCGATGGCTATGGGTCTGTCAAGATTGACGCCGCGCGCGCTGCGCGCCAAGGGAGGAACAGTCACATGACGTTCTATGGCAACAAGGAACTCGCCGACAGCTTCCGCACCGTTCGCAAGAACACCCTCGCCATTGCCGAGGACATTCCCGAGGACAAGTACGGCTTCAGACCGGCACCAGACTCGCGCAGCGTCGCTGAGCTGCTCCGGCATATCGCGGTCACCACAAGCAGTCACTTCGATATGTACGCCGACAAGAAGATGACGTCGTTTGTGGGATTCGACTGGGGCGCGTACATGCAGCAGACCCAGCAGGCCGAGCAGCGCCTCGAGACCAAGGCGCAGATTGTCGACGCACTTCGCTCGAGTGGCGACCAGTGGGCGTCGTATGTAGGCTCGCTCTCAGACGCCGAGCAGGAACGATTCATCACGTTCTCGAACGAAGGAGTGCCGCCCGGGAAGACCCGATTCGAGACCATTCTGAGTGTGAAGGAACACGAGATGCACCATCGCGGTCAGCTGATGGTGCTCGAACGGATGCTGGGCATTGTGCCGCATCTCACCCGGCAGATGCAGGAACGGTGGAGCGCCGCCGCTGCCGCTGCCCCGAAAGCCAAGTCAGTCGGAGCCTGATCTCCGGCGCACGCGTCGTGTCGCGCGGTCGTCCTGGCGAAGTGCTGAGCGAGCGATCTGAGTCGATCGCCTCGCAAGACTCCTCACCCTCTGTGGCGAGTCGAAGCACAACGAGCCACGATGGCCGCGCGCAGACGTGCATGGGCGTTGAATAGCGACACGAATACTGACTCTCGAACGCCGCCCTTGGCGCGAATCACAGCTGTCAGTGCCGCGCGGTCGGCCCGTGGCCATCGACCGACGCCGGGCAGTACGGCCACCAAGGGCGCCCAGTGCTCGAAGGTCATCCGCTCCCATCGGGGCCAGCGCCGCCAGCCGGCCGCGCCCAGCGTCGACGCCGCCTCATCGGCCAGCAATCGCGCGGCCAACGCCCGATCCGTTCCAAAGCGACCGGCAACCAGGGCTGAGACTGCCAGGCCGATCTCTCCAAGCCGCAGCGCACCCATCACATCGTCTCGGCGAGGCCCCATCGACCAGTAGACACGGTGCTCGACCAGCCGCTCGAGCGTTCGACGCGAAGTCCGGTAGTCGCGGTCGGCCGCTACGCGCCGCACTTCGCGCGCAACCAGCGGCTGGATGGCTCTCGCCCGGGGCCGGAAGCCCAGCTTGTAGTAGAACCACCACGCGCCCGAGTCGAGGCCTTCGTCATTACCTGCGCCGAGTTGATACGGATCGATGCTGAATGTCTCCGATCCGAAGAGCGCGCGGCAGACGCCGAGCAGCCGGCCAAGTATGTGCGCAGCCTCACCGCCTCGAAATGTCTCGAACACGTTGTATGCAATCTCTGATGAGTTGAATAGCGCGCTGGCCAGAGCGTAGCCGATAGGTACGCCGTTCTTGAGGGTCAACAGGCCGTAGACCGACTCGAGCAGGAATCGCCGCTCGGGCGCGACGCCAATCAGGGCAAACTGCAGACCGTCACCGCACTCGACCAGGCGAACGTCGCGCGGATCGGCCCAGGCGAATGCGTCAAGGTCGCGCTTGCGCGTCACCATCGATTCGTGGGCGAGATCGATGAGCCGTTGGGATTCGCGCTGCCCCACACCGCGGATGGCGAGCGGCGGCTGCGCCACGGCGACGCGCAGGTCGGGCCTGGCCTTCTGCATCGGACCCGACTGGAAGGACACCGGCCCCGCTTCAAATCGGGCGAGCGTCCGATTGGGCGTGTCGCGCCCCGCAGCCAGCCGCATCGGCACGTTCAATTCCTCGAACAGTCGATCCCGAGTCCACAATCCAGCGTCGTGCAGAACCGCCCGTTCAATCAAGAACGACGCGTCGGTCCCGCTCGGAGATCGGAGGCGTTCGATCCAGGCGCGCGTCCCGAGTGGCGCATCGTCCAGGCCGGGAACCTCTGAGGGCAGCGAGTACAACATCAGCGCGCGCAGCAACCGTCCCTCGTCTTCGATTCCCTCCCAGTCGATGGCGAGCTGCCCGCCCCATCGGCTGGCGAGCCACTGAGCCGTGCAGATGCCAAACGGATAGACGATGTCGACGCCCGCCACGCCCGAGTTCAGCAGGTCGGCGCGGACGCGCTGCAGGTCGGGGCGGGCTGAGAACTTCCGCAGCTGGCGAACCACTGTGGCCAACACCCGGGCGTTGTCCGGGTAGGCTCGCCAGAAACACAGCAATTCATGGAGGGCCAGCACATCCGCTGCTGTAGACAGGGTGCGACGCGCGAGGCCTTCCACCAACGCGCACTTTCGAAGAGCTGGCGCGGGGCCGAAGTCCTCCCGCAATCGCTCAAGTTCGAGGAGCATCTCGCGTGTGGTTGTCATCCCGGCACATTCTCGCAGGAAACGGCCAGCAATACACTGCCGAAAACCACTCCGGGAGTGGTTTTGCAGCGCGAATCCATTCACCCGGAAACCACTCCGGGAGTGGTTTCCGGGCCGGAGTGGTAGGATGGCGCCCGGACGTTCCACAGCGGATAACACTATGAAGCAACTCGCGTTTGCCCTGATGCTCCTGTTCACGTTAGCGGCGTGGCCGGCCGCCCAACGCCAGGCGCACACGTTCGCACTGGGCTCAGACGCATTCTTGCTCGACGGCAAGCCCCTGCAAATCATCTCCGGCGAAATGCACCCGGCGCGGATTCCCGCGGAGTACTGGCAGCATCGCATCCGCATGGCCAAAGCGATGGGGACCAACACCATCGCGGCTTACGTCTTCTGGAACTACCACGAGAACGCGGAGGGCGTCTTCGACTTCACGACGGGCAACCGCGACCTCGCCCGCTTCGTCCGCATCGCGCAGGACGAGGGCATGTGGGTGATTCTCCGGCCGGGTCCGTATGTGTGCGCCGAGTGGGATTTCGGCGGTATCCCCCCTTACCTGTTGAAGGATCCCGAACTCAAGGTGCGATGCCTCAATCCGCGCTACATGACGGCGGTTGCACGATACCTCGCGGCGCTCGCCAAGGTCGTCAAGCCTCTCCTCGTCTCTAACGGCGGCCCGGTGCTGATGGTGCAGCTCGAGAATGAGTACGGGAGCTACGGCAACGATCGCGCGTACATCGCCCGACTCAAGGATTTCTGGGTCAGCAACGGCGTGACCGGGCCGTTCTTCACCGGCGACGGTCCGACGGCTTACATGCTCGAAGCCGGGTCGCTTCCGGGCGCCGCGATTGGATTGGATTCCGGATCCAGCGAGAAGCACTGGGACCTGGCCCGCAGCATCGCGCCAGGCGTGCCGATCTTCTCGTCTGAGACCTACCCTGGGTGGCTCACTCACTGGGGCGAACAGTGGGCTCGACCAAAGACCGACGAACTGCTCAAGGAAGTGAAGTTTTTGCTTGATGCGAAGAAGTCCTTCAACTTCTATGTCATCCATGGTGGCACGAACTTCGGATTCTCCGCTGGCGCCAATTCAGGAGGCAAGGGATTCGAACCGGATGTCACCAGCTACGACTACGACGCGCCGATCAACGAGCAGGGTCGGGCCACGCCGAAGTACCAGGCGCTGCGCGATCTGATCGCGGCCTACCGTTCTGCGAGCGACCCACTTGCGCCGGTTCCCGCACCCATTCCGGCTGTAGACATCGCGGAATTCCCGATGCAGGCCCACGCCTCGCTCTGGAATCATCTGCCGCGTTCAATCACGTCAGTCCAGCCGCGGCCTTTCGAGATGTACGGACAAAACCAGGGGCTCGTCCTGTATCGGACGACACTGGTGGGTCGGAAGAGCGGCAAGCTGGTCATCACCGATCTCCACGACTTCGCAACGGTATTCGTGGACGGCAAACTCGTCGGCACGCTCGACCGCCGGCTCGGGGAGAAGTCGATCGACCTTCCACGATCGGACAATCCGAACCCTGTGCTCGATCTGCTCGTGGAAGGGATGGGACACATCAACTTCGCGCAGGAGATGATCGATCGCAAAGGCATCACCGATCGCGTGACGCTCTCGGGCATGACGCTCATGAATTGGGAAGTATTCCTGCTTCCGCTGGCCGACTCATGGGTGTCTGGCCTTCAACGCGATGCGACGGTCGGACCCCGGCCAGGGACATTCTTTAAGGGCACCTTCACTCTCGGCGCACCCGCCGACACGTTTATCGACATGACGGGATACAAGAAGGGCGTCGTGTGGGTGAATGGACACAATCTCGGCCGATACTGGGACATCGGTCCTCAGAAGCGCCTCTACTGTCCCGCGCCCTGGCTCAAGGCCGGCACGAACGTCGTGATCGTCTTCGACCTTCTGAAGACCGCCGGCTCCCCGCTTCGAGGATTCCCGACGCTTGAATAGCTCCACCCCGGACGTCGACGTCGTCGTTATTGGCGCTGGCGCCGCAGGTCTGATGTGCGCGCTGCACGCGGGACGGCGCGGGCGCAGCGTCCTCGTCCTCGACCACTGGCCCACGATTGGTGAGCGGATCCGCATCTCGGGCGGCGGACGCTGTAACTTCGCCAACCGCTCCGCCACAGCAGCCAACTACCTCTCACAGAACCCACACTTCTGCCGGTCGGCGCTTGCGCGATACCCTCCGAGCCGGTTCATCGAGATGCTCGGCGAGCACCACATCGGTTACGAAGAGCGCGATCACGGACAGCTGTTCTGCACGCGCTCGGCAACCGACGTCACGCGGATGCTCATGAGCGCCTGCGAGGGTGCCGGTGCGCGCATCGTCTCCGGATGCACCGTAGCGGGGGTGACGACGGCCGGCGAGGGAACCAAGGAGGAGGGACCGCGCTTCTCGATCGCGACGAACATCGGGACGTTTCTGTCTCGGTCGCTGGTCGTGGCGACTGGCGGACTTGCGGTGCCCAAGGTTGGCGCCACGCCCTTTGGATACCGGCTGGCGGAACAGTTCGGTCTCGCGATCGTGCCACCCAAGCCGGCCCTCGTGCCTATTGCGCTGCAGCCCGAACTGCTGGCGCAGTTGTCTCCTCAATCAGGAGCGTCCTTCACGGCCGAGGCGGCGTGCGCGACGCCAGGTGCGCCTCGCTTCCTGAACGACGTGCTCATCACCCATCGTGGTCTCTCGGGTCCCGCTGTGCTCCAGATATCAAGCTACTGGCAGATGCGGGAATACGGCGGTGGATCCAAGGGCGCCATCACACTGGATCTGCTGCCGGGCGTAGACGCGGCAGCATGGCTCGAACGCAATCGAGTCGGCACGCTCTCGCTGTCGGCGGCCCTCTCGGAGTCACTGCCCCACCGTTTTGCACTCGCGTGGTGCGGCTTTCACGGCGTCGACAAACCGGTCAATCAGATGACGCGCGCCGAACTCGACATGACTGCCCGGGCCCTGAATCACTGGAGCGTTGAACCTTCGGGTACGCTGGGATTCGACAAAGCCGAAGTCACGCTCGGGGGCGTCTCCACCGACGAACTGTCGTCGAAGACGATGGAGGCCAATAAGGTGCCGGGGCTCTACTTCATTGGCGAAGTCGTCGATGTGACGGGGTGGCTGGGCGGATACAACTTTCAATGGGCCTGGTCGTCCGGGTGGGCCGCCGCGCAGGCGGTATAGCGCCGGGGGACGAGTAACTCTCCCTTGTACTTTCGGTCTTGTTCCCGACCGCGTCCGGCGCCACAATGAACACATGCTCCTCAAAGTGAACGGCGATACCCATGAGGTGGGTGCGCCCGACCACTGGACGCTGCTCGAAGTCCTCCGGTACCGCCTGGGACTGACCGGTTCCAAGCAGGGCTGCGACAAGGGCGATTGCGGTGCGTGTACGGTGCTGCTCGATGGCGAACCGATACTCGCCTGCCTGACGCTCGCGAGCCTGGCAGAGGGTCACGAGATTACGACGATCGAGGGCCTTGCCCTCAGGCATATCGCCGGCGGCGGATCGGGTGTCGACCCGGTGCAGGACGCCTTCGACCGATGTGGAGCCCTGCAATGCGGGTTCTGCCAGAGCGGCACAATCCTCTCCGCGCGAGCCTTACTTGACGCGAATCCCGCACCAACCGATGGGGATATCCGCGAGGCGCTCTCCGGCAATCTATGCCGCTGCACCGGCTACACCCAGATTATCGAGGCCGTCCGGCTGACCGTCGCCGAGCAACACGGCACTGTGCCGCAACAACGCGCGTGGGAACCGCCCGACCTACCCGACAAGGCCACCGGCTGACATGAGCGCACGCGATCTTCACGGCATCGACGCGCCCTGGGGCAGCTTCCGTCAGATCGGACGCCCGCTTCGCAAGATCGAAGGACTCGACAAAGCCACTGGCGTCGCCGTGTACACGGACGATATTGCGCTGCCAGGCATGCTGCACGCCAAGACGCTTCGCAGTCCTCATCCCCATGCGCGCATCGTCTCAATCGATACCAGTGATGCAAAGGCGCTTCAAGGCGTGCATGCCGTCATCACAGGCGCCGATCTCCCGATCACTTACGGTGTGCTGCCCTGGACACAGGACGAAACGGCGCTCGCGGTGGATAAAGTCCGATTCGTCGGGGATCCTGTGGCGGCCGTGGCAGCCGTCGATGAAGACACGGCCAACGCCGCGCTCAAACTGATCCACGTCACCTACGAACCGCTGCACGCGTACATCGATCCCTTCGAGAGCCAGACGAGGCACGATCCGGCGATCCACGACGGCCGCAAAGAAGGCAACGTATCGAAACACGTCGAACTCGCGTTTGGCGACGTCGATGGCGCACTCGCCGGCGCTGACGTCGTCGTCGAAGACGACTACTTCTTTCACGGCACCACGCACGCCCCGATCGAACCGCATTGCGCAGTGGCGAGGTATGGGGCCGACGGATTGCTCACCGTCTGGTCGGCGACGCAGATTACCCATTACGTGCATCGCGCACTCGCGCGGGTGCTGGCGCTGCCTGCTCATCGCATCCGTGTCATTCAGCCCAATCTGGGCGGGGCGTTCGGGGGCAAGTCCGATCCGTTCAGCCTCGAATTCGTCGTGGCCCGCCTCTCGATGATGACCGGGCGGCCGGTCAAGATGCTGTACACGCGCGAAGAGGTGTTCTACACCCATCGCGGCCGTCATCCGATGTACATGCACTACCGCACTGGCGCGTCTCGCGACGGTCGGCTGGCCGGCGTGGACGCGAAGATTCTGATCGACGGCGGCGCGTACAGCTCGTTCGGCCTGGTGACGACGTATTACGCGGGCCAGCTGCTGACGGGGCCGTACACGTTCCCCGCCTACCGGTTCGACAGCACGCGCGTATTCACCAACAAGCCGCCGTGCGGGCCGAAACGTGGCCATGGAGCCGTGCAGCCTCGATTCGCGTTCGAAGTCCAGCTCGATCAGATCGCCGAACGCCTCGCGATCGATCCGATCGAGATACGTCGCCGGAACTTCATTGGCGCCAATACCGTGACCGTCAACGGCCAACGCATCACGTCGAACGGTTTCCCCGAATGTCTCGATCGCGTCGAGCGCGAGAGCGGATGGCGCGAACGGCGGGGCAAGCTCCCCTTCGGTCGCGGCCTCGGCGTCGCGGGTTCGATGTACATCTCGGGTACCAACTACCCCGTCTATCCCAACCAGATGCCGCAAGCCGGCATCCAGCTCAAGATCGACCGTTCGGGGGTGGTTACGGCCTTCACCGGCGGCAACGACATCGGACAGGGCTCGAGTTCGGTTGTGCAGTACCTGGTCGCCGAGGAGCTCGGTCTCACGCTCGATCAGGTTCGAGTGGTGGCTGCCGATACCGACCTGTGCCCCGTGGATCTCGGCGCGTACTCGAGCCGGGTCACCTTCATGGTGGGAAACGCGACGATCGACGCGTGTCGAAAAGTGCGGGCGCAAATCGTCAAGGC
>Ga0334722_10005052_pt1 | contig 13470 bp, 21 predicted proteins | sample C3_bottom_MG_FD_207210 | JGI IMG/M metagenome (GOLD analysis project Ga0334722, IMG submission 207210) | Sediment microbial communities from Yellowstone Lake, YNP, Wyoming, USA - C3_bottom | ecosystem: Environmental > Aquatic > Freshwater > Lake > Sediment | place: USA: Wyoming | collected...
TCGAGAAGAAGCTCGGCCTGATCGAACGCCTGCGGCGCCTCGTCGCGCTCTCCGGATCGGACAACCCCCACGAGGCGCGTGCGGCAGCCGACCAGCTCGCCCGCATGCTCCGGGAGAAGGGCCTCATCGAGGATCTGGCCGAGTACATCCAGCACGCCAGCAAAGCCGGCGCGGACCCGCAAGATTCCGCCGTGGCCAAGGTACTACACACGTTCCTGCTGGGAGCAGGACCGCTCTCCACCAAGTCCATCACGCTCGCGGCTAGATCCCACGACGTCCGCCAAGCTCTCCAAGGGCAGAGACCGAGCCGCCCGAGCGCCCTTGCCCGACGAGCCGATCAGAAAACTTTCAAGAGCGCAGAGGCGGCCGTGCTCATCGCCGTCGTCATCACGGCGTTCGCGATCGGCAGCAGGAAGCTTTAGGCCTCACCGCGCCGAGGCCCACCGCCCGCGATGCCGACCCGCACCCCCGTCTCAAAGTTGTATCCCAACATCACAACCTGTTCGGCGCAGGCACCGTCGTCGGGGCGAGTCTTCTGCAGGATGCGCGCAACGACCAAGATGACAGACACCTGCGCCGGCGTCAGGTCATCGAGGACCTCGCCCAGCATCGCGCGCACATCACCTTGCTCCAGACCGCCCCCGGCCATGGAGCCACGCTACCACGAGAGTCACGCTCGACGCCACCGCTGCGCTCGGAGGGTGCTGTCCTAAGTTGCCCGCCAGTGTCCTAGTTTGAATCCGGCTGCTCAACGTGACGGCGCACCGTGGCTCACTTTTCAGTCACGACGGAGCGCTTCGCGGCCTCCCTCAGGCCAAGCGACCGGAGCCATTCGGACACGTCGATCTCGGCTCGCTTCGCCGCCGCCGCCAGGGTGGCCTTCTCGGCCCTCGTGACGCGCAGGCGGATCAGGTCCGAACGTACGTCCTTCGCGGGTAGTGGCGGCCTGCCCATCCGAGGCTTCTTTTCTCGGTGCTTCATGGCGGACATTGTCTGTCCGCCGGGCCATGGCGTCAAGACTTTTCGTCGCCACACTTAGTCTAACCAACATGGCGAACGTGCTCCCCCGAGAGACCCAGGTGAAGGTCGCCTCCGCGCTGGTGGAAGGCATCTCGATCCGCTCCGTCGAGCGTCTTCTGAACATCCACCGCGACACCGTTATGCGGCTTGGAGTGACGATCGGTGAGGCGTGCGCGGACCTGCACGACCGGATGGTGCGCGACGTGCGCCCGACGATGATCCAGTGCGACGAGGCGTGGAGCTACGTCGGGTGCAAGGAGATGCGCTGCACCGACCTCCACCCCGAGGAGTACGGCGATCAGTACCTCTTCATCGGCATGTGCGCGGTGTCGAAGCTCGTCATCTCCTACAACGTCGACAAGCGGACGGGAGAGGCTACGTATGCCTTCGCTCACGACTTGCGAGCGCGCGTGCTCGGAGCACCGCAGATCAGCACCGACGGCTGGTCCTCCTACGTTGAGGCGATCGAGTCCGCGTTCGGTGCTGACTGCTCCCACGGCGTCGTGATGAAGCAGTACGCGACGGCTGGCTCCGCTGAGCAGGCGGCGCTACGCTACTCACCGAGCAAGGTGATCGGAATCGAGCGGATCGTGGTCTCAGGGAACCCAGACGTACCATCGATCTCGACCACCTACATCGAACGCCAGAACCTCACGCTTCGCATGTCGATCAAGCGTATGGCTCGGCTCACCAACGCCTTCTCGAAGAAGCTGCGCAACTTGAAGGCCGCTGTCTCGCTGCACATGGCGTTTTACAACTTCTGCCGAGTGCATGAGACGCTTCGGGTCACGCCGGCGATGCAGGCTGGGCTCACGGATCACGTGTGGAGCGTGGACGAGCTGCTGCACGTCGCCATAGGCCAGCAGGCGCCCTCGCCGCGCCCTCCGCACGCCCCGCTCGCTCATCCGAGCCGCAAGGGGTCGAGCATCCCCGACGACGGGCCGATCCCGATCGGCAGGGCTACGCGGGTGCCGTTCCTTCGCGTCGTGAAGGGCGGTGCGTCGTGAGCGTGAGGAATGGAACGAGCGGCTTTACAGCGGCGACTATTCGTCATCCTCGTTCTCATCGGAGCCCGTCCCACCAAGGAGTCCTAGCTGTTCACCACCAGCATGGGCCTGAGCCTTTTTCACAACCTCAAGACTCATTGGAAGATCTAGCCGTCGATTGCCTTCTACGATCTCCTGCGCGGTGACGATCTGGATGCAATCGTAGTTACGTCCCATCAGATCGTGGTGATATTGTCCGGCGGATTTCGCCTCTGTGATCATCGGGCCAGTCGGCTGTTCGAGCGTAATCAGCGTTGCCATCACGGCGCCCTCGCGGGCCATGTCACCGCGTAACTTAGCAACATCTCCGCGACCAACGCCTCCTGACTTCACTTGGATGACCATGCTGGCGTTCTCAGTGGAATTTGTACGAAAGTACGCGATACCGTCGATGCCAGAATCGGCTCCCTTTTTCTCATGGATGGCCCCGCGATTATTCGTGTACGTGAGTACAGCCCATTTCTCGAACTCTTTACGGAGCCGATCGTCCTTCTTGTGCGCGAGCGCTACCACCGACTCCATATCGCGCGGTATGCCGTCCACCGTGATCGTCTTCAAGATAGAGGGCCAATTGATTCCAGCCTTTCCTTCTAGGCGGCGCAGAACGAGCGAGATCGACTGGTAAGTAATGTCGATCCCTATCCATTCGCGACCAAGCCTCTGCGCAACGTCCACGGTCGTCCCGCATCCACAATATGCATCAAGCACCACGTCTCCAGCGTTCGTGCTCGCTTGAATTATGCGTTCCAAAAGAGCTTCTGGTTTCTGCGTGGGGTACCCAAGGCGTTCCTTTGAAAGCGGGTTGATGATGGGAATATCCCAAACGTCGTCAACCGGAGTACCGAGCGGGTTGGGCTCGTATTTCTTTCCAGCCTTGCTCGTGATGCCACCCTTCGCAAAGCCGCTCGTCTCTTTGTACGGGACGCGCATCGCGTCGAGGTTGAAGCGAGCGGTGTTCCCCTTGGAATACCAGAAGAGGACATCGTGCTTACGAGAGAAGTACCTCTTACTTCGCCCGCCGCCTGTGTAGTGCCAGATAATTTCGTTCACGAAGTCGCCGCCCTGCGAGCAGAACACCGTGTCAAGAACGAGCTTGAGGTAGTGACTAACCTTCGGGTCACAGTGCATGTAGAACGAGCCCGTTGGCTTCAGAACACGGTGAATCTCGGTTATTCGCAACGTCATGCTCACGAGGTAGGCGAACAGGGGTCCATCCTTGAGGACGGGTCTCAACCCCTTGATCAGGTCTATCGTTTGCGGCCTAAACCTACCGCCCTCATTATCCAAGATCGCAGCAAATCCTTCGTTGGCTGTGGTGTTCCAGCTCCACGTGTCAACGAACGCCTGCGCCTGTGCGCGATCTTCGATGCCGATGTTGTTGTAGATTTGGTTATAGTTGCGCTTCGAGTTGAACGGTGGATCGATGTAGCAGAGATCGATCCTCTCATCCTTGATGCGCTTGCGGAGTACGTCGAGGTTGTCGCCGTAGAAGAGTGTGCTCACGGGCACGTCGGTTACGCACCGTTTGGTCAACGGGCCAAGTTCGATGTAGGGAGTGACCATGTGGTCGGATCGACACGATGCCGCTCCCGGTTGCGTGCGCGTCGGATCGAGCGTCAGATCGTCGGGTGGCACAGGCTGCCCCGCGTGCCAACGCGGGGTCACAGGAGTGTCCTACTTAGGACAGCACCCGCTCGGAGGGTGCTGGCCGGTTTCGCCACCCCGATGTGCAGCACACGACTCATCCGACGAAGCGCTCGCCACAAGCGAAATCGTCCCGCGAACCAGTCGACTACTCGATCGACGTAAGAACGCAGACAGAGCTTCACGGCGCGGCCTTGTGCAGCTTCGCGATCTTCATCCGCTTGATCACCGCCGGCAGCGTCCAGTTCTTGGGACACTGACCATTGGTGCCGTACGCGGTGAGCGCACCTGCCATCGAGCCGCAGTCCTTCGTCAGCGACTTCATCACCAGGAGACCGGCACGCAAGCCCATCGAGAGGTCCTTCCGGATCGCCTCGCACGTCATGCCGGGCTCCAAGATCGCCTTCGCCTCCGCGACGTGAACCTGATGAGGCCCACACGCTGCTCCGGCGTCATTGAATCCCGGAGGGCTCGCGTGAAAGCCGCCCTCGGCCCCAGCGTAGACGAACGCGATCGCCCGCCACGACGCGTCGTTCTCCATACGCGCGAGTGCGGTCGCGGTCGCGCGCGCTCGCACCATCACCGGGTGACCATCCGACAGCTTGATCTCGCGAGGCACGCCCATCATCTCCAGGAGATCCGGCATGATCGCGAGCAGCGTGGCGACACGCTCCTTGACGACCACTTCGTCGACTTCCTTCGAGACATCTGGTTTCGCGACTTCCGTCACGGCAACCTTCACGTCGTCGCCGCAAACATCGCCGGTGAGAATCACGAGACAAAGCACCACGCTGGAGAGGACAAAAAACTTCATCATGGGTGAGGTTCTGACCGAGGAATCGTGGGGCGTCGAGGAAATATTGTTCATGTTCCACTTCAACGTTGACAGCGCGAACACTTCATGGATCGAGGCAGGTAGAAATCCTGCTGCCACTCCGGACCCCGCTCCACCGTCGTGAGAATCACGCCACAGCCCCAACAGCGAACCTCGAAATGGGTAAACCCCAAATCGTCATCACCGTCATACGGACCCTCCCCCGCCTGATCGCGATCTTCTACTTGATCGAGCACCTCTTCCAGGATCTCCACGGCATGTTCATCACCCCCTTCAGCTGCCAGCGCGATCTCCTTGATGCGCGCCACCAAGAGCTTGTCCTCCTCGTCGAGCATCAGAACTCCAGCTCGGCGACGCCGCACGCGCGCGATCGAATCCAGTGCTCAGCGCAGGCCTTCTTCGTCCTGAGGACCAGCTCATCCAGCACGCCAATCGCAGGCCACGCGAAGAGAAGCTCTCGACAATGGACACAGCGAACGAGCCTGCCGCCATCCTCCGCCTCGCCGACCTCCACGCGGATGCCGGTCAGCGGATCGGTGGCCTCGACGCTCATGCCTGACACTAGATCACATTGTGATCACAGTGTCAAGATCTGCGCTGACGAGAAATCAAGATCTGGCCAAGGCGATCGCAAGCACGCCCAGCCCGGCGACGAGCCCGCCGATCAAGAGCGACGGCGCGGACGCGGCCTTCTTCACGACAGCCACAGGCACAGGCGCCACGCCCACGCCGCCTGAGACGGGCGCCTCCACTGCGATCGACAGCATCGAGGTCGAGAGCGACGAGGGCGGCGGCTTCGCGACAGGCGGAGGCGGCGGAGGCGGCGGAGGCGGCTGAGGCGGCGCATCCTCCGGCAAGCCGGTGCCCCGCCGATAGTCCGCCCACGAGACGCAGCCTTTCCGCGGATCCCTGTCCATGTCGTCCAGGATGGCCTGCGCGACCTGACCGTCCGACGCATACCAGAGGGAGAAGCCGCTGTCGGCCACGAGCCGCTTCAGCTCCTCCTTGTCGAGGCACTGGTTGCCGTCTCGATCGTAGGTCAGGAAGAACTTCTTCATCGTCACGGCCGAAGCCTCGCCGTATCTGGCGATAGCGAGCGCGCGGATCTTGGCCAGCAGGTCCTCCCTGTCGCCGGAGACACGCGGTCCGCATCCGAGCCGCGTGCACGCCGCCTCAACGGCTCGCCTGCGAACCTCGTGATGCGGCCCAGGCTGTCCCCACATGCCCCGCGTGGGCTCGATCGCTCCCATGAGGTCCAGCATCTCGATCGTGGGAAGCCCTGGGTCGCAGCCGCCGCCGAGGCCCTTCCTTTCGCATGCGATCCTGGCGAGGACGGCGCGATCGGCGAGCGCGTCCAGATCGACGCCTCGACCCCGCGTCCGCAGGAGCACGCTCACCGCTTGGCCCCATATCGAACGTTCCACTCCCGCTGCGAGGACACGTCCGTCCTCATCACGAAGAGGACGGCGGCGGCCGCGAGCAATCCGGTCACGATGATGATCTTCCCGGAGCCTGAGTCGGCCTCCGCACCGACACGCACCGCCTGCGATCGTCTCGTCCGAGCGAGGACGTTCATACAGAAGAGCTTATCACGAGCCCGCCGTCATGCACCAGGCTTCGTGGCAGCCTCCAGGTGTCGCATCCGCAGGTGCTCCACATACCTCTCCGCCTCCGCCGGCGTGTACTCACCGGCAAGCCCAGCCAGCCCGCCGTCCGAGTCATGTTCCCCAGGATTGGCATGCGCGCAACCGCGAGTCCCGCACAGGGGACAGACGACGCAGTCCGAACGATCGCAGGGAGAGTGCATGCACGCCATGCGGCTCCCGCTGTAGCGGTAGCCGAGCACATCCTGAAGCAGCCACTCCTCGTCGTACGAATCGCAGAGCAGCGTCACGTCCCACACGGCCTTCTCGCAGAACGCGTGCAGGTCAACCGCGACCTTCCGAAGATACACGCGACGCTCCTTGTGCCGGACCTTCTCCTCCGGCTCCATGTCACGCTCGCGCTTCTGCCATGACTCCCGCACGAGGAACCTCGACTCGAAGTCTGCGAACGCCACCGGCCCGACGAACGACGCCTCCTCGCAGAGCGCGCCGGCGAGACTGCTCGCCTTGTCGAGATCGTAGAGGAGACGGTTTCGGTGATCCGCCAACGTGTAGATGACGCCCATCACATGTCTCCCGAGAACAAGAGCTTCTCGCCGAGCATGATCCTGCACCGATCCGAAAGTGCAAAATGCGGCACGTCTTCCTTGCCGTATGAACGCCACGCGAGGCCCTCGGCGCAGAGCCGCTTCAGATACCGCATGACGATGTACTCGGCCATGCCAATCTTGCGAGCCAGGACCCAGGCCAGCACGGGCTTGCGCCACAGCACCATCTCGCGGACCACGAGCGAGATGGGCTCCTTCGGCTCGCAGCACACGAACTCGACGGTCTTCCACGAGGTGAACCATCGGCGCCGATCAGCTTCTGCCGCAAGCTCCATCGCCTCCACCACCGCCGAATCCGGCGGCTCCGGCGCGACCTCCTCCGGCGACGGAAGCTCGATGGGCACGATCGGCACAGGCATCCGCACGGCCTTCTGCGCCTGCGCGAGGACGGGCTCGGGTCTACGCATCACCTCGAAGGGGTCTGCGGCCACGTAGATCGGCACCATGGTCTGCAGCCCGTCGGCACCCATCTCCAGAACGCCTCGATCCGCATCCATGCAGCGCTCCAGGAGCCCGCGGATCTTCAGCGCGTGGAGCAGCGAGTGAGCGCGCTTGCGCGCGGCAACATCGCCGCTGCCGTAGAAGCGCTCAGCGATCTGCCGAACGGTCAGCCCGTCGCCCCCGTCACCTCGCATCGAGAGCAGCAGCTCGACGATCCGCTTGGACCTCGGCCGCTGCCTCGGCTTCTTCTCCCCGCTCGTCTCAACCGACTCGCTCACGTGGCCCTCCGACGATGTATACACATTCTGATCACACACCGCAAGCTAACGCATTCCCAGGTGCTGTCCTAAGTTGCCAGCCAGTGTCCTAGTTTGAATCCGTGGCCCGCGCGACGGCGCAGCATGGCTCACTTTGCAGCCGCGACGGAGCGCTTCGCAGCCTCCCGGATCCCGAGTGACCGGAGCCATTCGGACACGTCGATCTCGGCTCGCTCGGCCGCCGCTACCATCGTGGCCTTCTCGGCCCTCGTGACGCGCAGGCGGATCAGGTCCGAACGTACGTCCTTCGGAGGTAGTGGCGGTCTGCCCATCCGGGGCTTCTTTTCTCGATGCTTCATGACGGACATTGTCTGTCCGCTCGGGCGTGGCGTCAAGACTTTTCGTTGCCACACTTAGTCTAACCAACATGGCAAACGTGCTCCCCTTCGAGACCCGCGTGAAGGTCGCCTCCGCACTGGTGGAAGGCATCTCGATCCGCTCCGTGGAGCGCCTGCTGGGCGTCCACCGGGACACGGTGATGCGCCTGGGCGTGACGATCGGCGAGGCATGCTCAGAGCTTCACGATCGTCTGGTTCGGAACGTACGCCCGACCATGATCCAGTGCGATGAGGCGTGGAGCTACGTCGGGAAGAAGGAAATGCGCTGTACGGACCATGATCCCGATTCGTGGGGCGATCAGTACCTGTTCATCGGCATGGACGCGATCTCCAAGCTCGTCATCTCCTACAACGTCGACAAGCGCACCGGAGAGGCTACGCACGCCTTCGCGCACGACCTCCGCTCCCGCGTTCTCGGCGCGCCGCAGATTTCGACGGATGGCTGGTCCTCCTACGTTGAGGCGATTGAGTCGGCCTTCGGCGCTGACTGCTCGCACGGAGTCGTGATGAAGCAGTACGCCACTGCCGGCTCTGCCGACGCGGCGGCGCTCCGCTACGCGCCGAGCAAGGTGATCGGCATCGAGCGGATCGTCGTCAGCGGTAACCCGGACGTACCGTCGATCTCGACCACTTACATCGAGCGACAGAACCTCACGCTTCGGATGTCGATCAAGCGCATGGCCCGGTTGACCAACGCCTTCTCCAAGAAGCTTCGCAACCTCAAGGCAGCGATCTCGCTGCACATGGCGTTCTACAACTTCTGCCGGGTCCACGAGACGCTTCGGATCACGCCCGCGATGCAGAGTGGTTTGACCGACCACGTGTGGAGCGTGGACGAGCTGCTTCGCGTCGCGCTCGGGGAAGTGGACGCACCCAAGCGACCGCCTACGGCGCCCCTGGCGCCTCCGCGCAAGCGCTCGACGCCGATCTCCGACGACGGGCCGATCCCCATCGGGCGAGCGACCAGCGTACCATTCCTCCGCGTGGTGAAGGGAGGTGCGGCGTGAGGCTATTTTGCTTCGCTTTTCTTCGTTGCTGGTGGTGGCTTCGCCGGTTTAGCCTTTATCGGCCCAAATGGAATTTGTCGCTGCGCCGGATCGGCTCGCGGAGGCTCGCTCTTGGGCGTTGCGTTACGACCAGGGAGTTTCGGCATCTCACCGCGAAGAATCTCTTCGACAGTGAGAATTTGGATCTTCCGATACTCCTCGTCGTCGCCGGGAATCGTCGAACGGATGTAACCGTAGTCGCGCGCAGTGTCGTACATGCCGTCTGTCGGCTCGTAAGCCGCGATCAGGATTCCCGCGTGCGCTCCATGCGTTGTCACGGCGCCGAAGAGCTGTTGCACCATCGCCGGATTGAGCGACTGACCTCCCTTGATCGACACGATCGCCCGGCAGACATCACCGGCATCGGACACCTTGAAGAAAAGCTCTCCGTCGCTTCCGGCGTCCTTCTTGCGAACGCGACGTGCATTCAACTTGAAGCGCACCCACTGCTCGAAACCACCGTCCGTCTTGGGATCATCATGCGCGAGCTTCCTCGCCCCTTCGAGATTTGTCGGCCAACCGCGCACGGCGATCTCTACATCGATCTTCTGCATCCTCGTCCGAATGACATCGACAGCTACGGGCGCGACATCGATGCCGATCCACTCTCGACCAAGAACGTGTGCGGCCTCAATCGCGGTGCCACACCCGCAAAACGGGTCAAGTACGAGATCGCCAGGATTCGACGACGCTTCGATGATTCGCTCCAACAGCGCCCGTGGCTTCTGCGTCGGATACGGCGTCCGTTCCTTCGCCGTCTGGTTCAAGCGATCGATGTCCGTCCACACGTCGCCTACAGTGACGACTCTCGACTCTGGTTCAAACGGATGTTCGTCCCGACGACGCGGCCACGGATTCGGGCTTTTCTTCGTTGGCTTCGGCCAGTGAATCAGACGCTGCTTGTCCCATTCGTCCATCGTCTTCGGGTCGTTTGCCCAGTGGCGTCCTCGACCAAGAGTCGTCGGATTGAAGCCCCGCCATGGCTTCCCGGTGATTCCGTTGCTGATGCTCGGTGCAGTCAGTTCATACGACTGGTATTTCAACCCGTCCTGCCCAGTGATGAGTGTGTGTGGCATCTTGCGCGGATCGGCAGGGACCTGCTTGGCGACGAACGTTCCGCCACCGATTTCTCGTGTGTAGTAGAGCAACGAGTCGTGCACCCTAGGCCATCGACCAGTAGTGCTCCGCGAGTTGGTTCGTTGCCAGACGATCTCCCCGCAGAAACATTCCTGGCCGAAGATGGCGTCGAGAATGATCTTCAGGTAGTGACTCGCGGTTGGATCGCAATGTAGATAGAGCGAACCAGTTGGGCGCAACAATTTCCGCAACTCGACGAGACGGATCGCCATCATTGCGAAGTACGCCATGTCGTCTCGCCTCTCGCGTCCGAAGAATCGATGAAGTGCCTTGATGAAGTCTGACAACGACTCCGAGACACCTTCGACGGTGCGCTTCGGATCGGTTAGTTCACGATAGGCATCTTCCGCAGCATCATCCCAATCCCAGAAATCCTTGAAGGCATCTCGTTGTGCTTCTGCCTTGAAACAGGCGTTGTAGTCTTCCTTCGAGTTGAATGGAGGATCTAGGTAGATGAGATCGGCGACCGGCATCCCTTCTGGAAACCATCGACGATTGCGGAGGACGGAGAGATTGTCTCCGTAATAGAGCGTGTTCGGCATGATCTCTTGAGCGATCGTGCCGGACTCGTCCACGAGAAGTGAATTTCCCGACGATGCTTCGCATCCATGTGTGTCGAGCGAGTCACCATGAAGTTGGCCATTCGCGTCGCTGTCCGGTGCCATGTGGTCGGATCGACATGAGGCCGCTCCCGGTTGCGTGCGCGTCCGATCGAGCGTTAGATCGTCGTCATCGACCCCAGGCGCCGAGTCCCGATGCGCGACCTTCTCATGTTCGCGGTCTGCGTGACGGCGATCCTCGTCATCGCCGGCCTCGGTCTGATCCGCGACCTGCGGACTATCCGTCGTGGAGAGCGCGTCTGCATCCCCATGCCTGGGCTCCACATGCTCTGCTCCGAGGACGTGCGATGACCCTCGATTTCCACCCCGAACGGGTGGCACAGGCTGCCCCGCGTGCCAACGCGGGCTCACAGGAGTGTCCTACTTAGGACAGCACCCATTCCCACGCGCTGCGCCGCCGTCTTCTTCGGGAAGCATTTCGGACAGGGCGCTCGGACACCACCCTTGTCCTTACTCCACCAGCTCGCCATCATCTTGCAGCCCTCCGGACCCATCCGACGCGCAACCTTCCCCTTTGAATAATCCTTCATGGAGGTGTGCCCACACGGATGATGAAAACGCATCTTGGTGGGTCCGATCAACTCGACCCATGAGTTCCACAGCTCCACCTCGTCACCGACACACGCCTCGGCCCGCCCCGACCCGAAGATCTCGCACCGCCTGACCTCGCCGATGCCATCCAGCTCGCGCCAGCGACCGACAGTGGTCCAGAGAAGCCCCTCGTAACGGGTGAACACCATGTCGCATATGTAGAGGTAGCCAGGGAAGACCGAGGCGTCGTCCGGCATCACGGTCTCTTCCTTCAGCAGCTTCCAACGCCTCATGGCCTCTTCCCCTCAAGCTCCGCCGCGAGCGCCGTCAGCACCGCGAGCGCCAAACGAACGTCCGCCAACGCGGCGCAGACATCGTGCACTCGCAGCGGCGCAGCATCGTGCAGCGCATGCCCCATTTGCTCGTCGATGCCATCCACGTTCGCCAGCGCGATGCCGAGCTTGCGACGCATGCACTCGGCCAGGACCGCCGCGCTTTTCTTCGTCCAGCGCGACTGCTCTCCCCCAGGCGAACCCTGCACCGAATCCATGTCACCACACCCGGAGGCGAGATTCGCCGCCTCGACCAGCGCAGCTCGATCCGGATCCGGCGGATCGAAGAGAACCCACGGATCGCTCACGACAGCTCTCCGAGTGCCAGGTCCAGCGCGCCGTCGAGCGTGTCAGCCACGACCTCCACCTTCCCGAGGCGCACGACCCACTCGGGGTCCCCCAGCGGGGGCACCATGAGCGCCCAGGGCACGCCGAGCCTACCGACCTCCACCGCGAGCCGCTGCAACCGATCCGAAGTCTCGTTCATCGCACTTCTCCATCCTTCTTGGGAACCGTCAGCATCCCATAGAGAATCATCTCCGCCTTCATACGATCGGAGACCAGCGCCCCCTCGAAGGCGAGCATTGACGAGCGCAGCGAAGCTTCCCTCAGCTCTGCGTTTTCCTTCCGCAGCTGCGCGTTCTCGAATGAGAGGTCGTCGACCAACTCAGCCAACTCCAAGCTCGACATCCATTCCGTCTTCATGTGCAACGCCTCCCGCAGCAGGCGCACTTCCATGCGTCGGCAGCCTCTGACTTGAATGACATCCCACAGTACCCGCAAGAGACCGAGTCGCGACGGCCCCAGCAGCCTCCACCACGAAGAAGCGGATCGTGCGCGAGCCACCGAAAACCGTTCAGCTTCAGCACCAACCTCTCTTTCAAGGTGGTGGCCCTGCCGAGGCGAACCGCCCAACCCAGCAGCCAACCAGGAGAACTCCCGCCCCACTTGACGCGTCGAGCCGATGCCCTCGATACCCGCACGAAGGTCACGAAGTCCACCGGCAGAACCACGTCGTCGATCTCGTTCGTGATCATTCCGACATTCCAAACTTTCCATACACACAGTTGATCGAGACATGGTACGCGATCATCTTTCGCTGCACTGGACGCGGCGGATAAAGCCACGGACATCGACCACGACGAAAGAGCAGCCTGGGAGGATAGGTAAAGAGCGAATAGGTCACAGCGCCTCCCTTGCCGCCTTCCGCTCCGCGAAGAACGCGTCAACCTTCTCCTTGTACTCCTCCCTCGTCTTCGAGTTCGCGAGGAAGCCCAGCGCAGGACACATCCCATGCCGCTCCCACGAGAGCGCGTCCCCGAGCGAATCGCCCCACCACGCGAAAGACGCGTAGCACTTCTCTTCGACCTCCTTGGACCACGCCTCCAGGCCCGCTGCGAGGCACGCTGCCGCCTGCTCTTCGGTCTCACAGGTCACGAGCACAGAGCCCCCGAGCGCACCCCTCGCCTGCTCCCGCAGGGCGGCCGCGAGGCAGTTCTCGAACGAGCCGCGGCCGAGCACGACGCGCCCCGCCCAGTGGTACTCCGCATTCCAGATAGGCCCGTTGACGGCATGAGGCTTGAACCTGACGCTGACGCTGTGCCCGTTGAAATCTGCCCCGCTGGCAGCCCGGGCACCGCGAACGCTCCCGGTGGCAGCGGCAGCGCGATTGATGGCATCGACGACTGTGTACGGACGCGTGGGGATCCAGAAGTGCTTCTCCATCCCAGTGAGACTACCACACCCCTCGTCCTATTCAACCTGCATCTTCCATTCAATCCGCACTACCCTCCAAACAGGAGGCTTATAGCCCACTCTTCTCCGACCTCGAAATCCCATCCAAATCCGCATCCAAAACCCGTCGTCGATTTTCCGCCCTCCATTTTCCACCTCCTTTCCGCCCGAGAAATCAAGCCCTTCCCGCGATCACCTCCTCCACCGCCGGCACGAC
>Ga0334722_10005053_pt1 | contig 13461 bp, 17 predicted proteins | sample C3_bottom_MG_FD_207210 | JGI IMG/M metagenome (GOLD analysis project Ga0334722, IMG submission 207210) | Sediment microbial communities from Yellowstone Lake, YNP, Wyoming, USA - C3_bottom | ecosystem: Environmental > Aquatic > Freshwater > Lake > Sediment | place: USA: Wyoming | collected...
TCATCAGATATCTTATTAACCAAATTACCTTCTTCTTGATCTTTAACTAACAGTTTGCAGGTCAAAGAATTAGTAAAATCAGTAACATTAAATATCAGAATGCTTTTTCTATTTTTAAGGGTTTTTATCTCGATATCAAATACCTTTCCTTCTATAATAACATCAAAGTTTTCCTCGGTTATATCGATTAATTTTTTAGGCTCCCCTTTAAAGTTCCGCCCAAGTAATACTTCATTGTCTATTTTAGTTTCAAGTACCTTCTTAACTTTATTCTTATCGGTACTTAAAATTTTTGATTTTATTTCGTCCTCAAGGCTATAAGTACATTCTTTTTCGGTTTTCATTTTCTGCTTTTTAAAAATGATGTCAACTTTTATATTGAATAAATCTTCAATAATGTTTTTAATGTGCTCATCTATATTCTTATTTAAAAAAAGTTCAAAGATGGCTTCATCGATACAAATTTCTAACCTTCCATTTATAATTTCAGGTTTACTGTTTTTAAGAAAAATTTTCGCATAAGGAGAATGCTGTTCAAGCTCGTAAAGAATGTAATTCCAATAATCTTTTATGACCGTTATATTGCCGTTTTCTATTGCATAGGGTATTATTCTTATATCATTTACAAATTTTATTTCTTTACTTACCTTTTCTTTTAAAATGTTTAATGCTTCAAAATCAAAATTATCAGGATGAGAAAAATATATATTAAGTCTATTTTTTTTTGCAAAGTATTTTATCTTTTTTATCTCAATAGAATTTTGCTCCTTTAAGACCAAGGTCATAAAAACTTCCCCCATTTACTCTACTTTTAAAATACCTTCTATAGCCATGAGTTCTGCTTTTATTTCATTTAAATTATTTAAAGGTGTTAATGATATAATAAAACACATTTTTGTAGTTGAATCATCCGACTCAATAAAGGATAAATCTTTTATAAGTACGTTATGTTTTCCGAAAATAGCGCCAATCTTCCCTAATTGTCCAGGTTTATTTACGGTTACAATACAGATATTTTCATAATATTTTTTATGTAAATATACTTTTTCTAATCTACCCAGCGAGATCAAAGTAAAAAATACCAATAAAGTAGCTATAATTGCTCCTGTATAAAAGCCTGCCCCCACGGCAAGTCCAATACAAGCAACTGCCCAAAGGCTCGCAGCGGTTGTAAGGCCTTTTATGGTAAGTCCTTCCTTTAAAATAGTACCTGCCCCCAAAAATCCAATACCACTTATTACCTGTGCACCAAGTCTTGCTGGATCTGCCGTAGTTTTGCCCGCAAATAGATCAAAAAGATAGAAGGAAAGGAGCATTGTCAAAGTAGAACCGGTACAAACCAGAATATGAGTTCTGAAACCAGCAGGCCTATGTAAGGATTCTCTTTCTAATCCTATTAAACCTGCAAGGACAGTAGAAAGAAGAAGCCTCACTATAACGTCCCAAGTGGTAAGCATATGTTCACCTTCTAACCGATTTTCAAATTTTTTAGAATTTCGTAATACATTTTTAGTCTATATAAAAATCCTCTTAAAAATCCCAATTTTTCTTCCTTCATTATGTGTGTAAGCTCAAAAAGAGGAACTTCTTTCATTTTTATATTATTTTTAATAGCATACTTTGTAAGAGAAACCTCAAAGCCATATCTTGTTATATCTATATTTGATATATTTTTTAATACATCCTTTTTTATAGCTCTTTGGCCGGATAAATAAGGAGCTATCTTCTGAGCTAAATCTGTAGCCAATCTACCACTTTTGAATATACCTATGGTCATTTCCGCTTCATTTTGTATAACAGGTTCTAATAAATTTAAGACATGTTCTTCCCTAAGACCGACCAAGTCGGCATCCATAACAAGAATTATATCACCGTTGGAACAATCAAGCCCTTTTTTAATTGCCCCACCTTTACCTACATTTTCTTTTAATTCTATTACCTTGGCTCCGTGCTTTCTCGCAATTTCAGCGGTATTATCTTTAGAACCATCACTTACAACTATGATCTCATCTATTAGATCCACTTTTTTCAGAACATCGATTACATTACCTACAGTCTTTTCTTCGTTATAAGCAGGTATAACAGCTGAGATATTCATACAATATGTTCCCCCGTTTCTTTAGAAACTTCTTTCAAAAGTTCTGTAACCAGATTTTCAACAGGTATTTTCTTAACCAATTTCCCTTTTTTAAATAAAACAGCAAAGTTTCTATCTAATACTGCAACCCCTATGTCGGCTTCTCTTGCCTCTCCCGGACCATTTACAGCACAACCCATTACAGCTACTTTTAGCTCTTTTTTTACTTGTAATAGTTTTTCCTCTACTTCTCTTACAATTTTTATAAGATCAGCAGTGCATCTACCACAGGTTGGACATGATATTATTTCAATTCCTGATTTTCTAAGACCTAATGCTTTAAGAATTTCTATGGCGGTTTTAACCTCTTCAACTGGATCACCGGTCAACGAAACCCTTATAGTATCGCCTATCCCTAAGTATAATAAGGTACCAATTCCTATAGAAGATTTAATGGTACCTGACCAAATAGACCCCGCTTCTGTGATTCCAATGTGAAGGGGATAGTTAAAAAATCTGATAATTTCTCTATAACAATCAATGGTTAATGGGACATTAGAAGATTTAAGCGATATAACCAAATCACTAAATCCCAAGTCTTCGATAAATTTTATAGTGTTGCAAGCACTCTCTATAATAGCTTCTTTTAAATTACCTTTATGTTTTTCCAAAAATTCCCTTTCTATTGAGCCAGAATTTACACCTACTCTTATTGGTATTCCTTTATCCTTTGCTTCTCTCACAATAGTTTTTAAATTTTCTTTACTCAAATTACCAGGATTTATTCTTATCTTATCTATTCCCTGCTCTATAGCGTAGAGAGCCAATTTATAATTAAAGTGAATATCAGCTACAAGCGGTATATCAACTTCTTCTTTTATCCTTTTTATATTCAAAGCAGACTCCTCGTCCGGTACAGCTATTCTTACAATATCACATCCAAACGCTTTGAGTTTTTGTATTTGTTCTACGGTGGCTTTCAAATCTTTCGTATCGGTATTGGTCATTGATTGAACAGCTATAGGATTGAATCCGCCTATCTTTATTTTGCCAATTCTAACCTCTTTTGTTTTAAAACGTTCCATTTTATTCACCTACTTTAAAAGACTAAATCTAATAAGATCTTTATAAGTTATAATTATAGTAATTATTATAAGTATTACAAATCCTATAAAATGTACGAAACCTTCTTTTTCTTTGTCTATGGGTTTTCTTGTTATACCTTCATATACCAAAAATACCATACGGCCACCGTCTAAAGCCGGAAAAGGTAATAGGTTAAAAATTGCAAGATTTATACTTATTATAGCCGTTAAATATAATAGATTTATTATTCCGGTTTTTGCTACTGTTCCCACTATGTGTATAATACCAACAGGACCGGTAAGATCATTAATAGAGGCCCCTCCTCTAAATAATTGGCCAAAAAAGTAAACAATCACTTTTGTCATTTTAATCGTTTGATCGAATCCAAAAAGCAAAGAATCAAACAGGTTTTTTCTATATTCCGGAATTATTCCTATCATCATTCTATTAGCATTTCTATCATATTGAGGGATTATCTTTACTTCCATTGTTTGACTATTCCTTGATATAGTAAACCTCAACTCTTTACCATTACTGGATGAAATTATTTTCTCTAATTCATACCAATTATTGATATAATTGTCATCTATTTTAATTATTTTGTCTCCTATAGCAAGACCGCTTTTTTCTGCGGGTAAACCCGGCACAAAGGATTTAATTATAGGAACAGGGGTACCGATAACTAATCCGATAATAACCAATACCAAAAAAGCCAGCACAAAATTCATCAACGGGCCAGCAATTATGACTCCGCTCCTTATAAATACCGGTTTACTATTAAAAGCTCTGATATCATTTATCTTCTCATCTTCACCAAATAATTTAACATAACCACCGAGTGGCAATATCCTAACGGAATATTTAGTTTCACTTCCATTAAAACTGTAAACAGCCGGTCCCATTCCTATAGAAAACTCTTCAACTTTTACACCTGAAATTTTAGCAACAATAAAATGACCGAATTCATGAAAAAAAATCAGAAGGCCAAAAATAAGTATGGTACTAATAAAAGTGAGCAATTTATTCACCTCTCTGTTTAATTACAGTATAAACTTCGTTCCGGGCCCATTTATCAAAGTATAAAATATCTTTGATATCTATATTATATTTTACATCATGTTTTTCCATAACTCTTTCAACTATATAAGGAATATCTATAAACTTTATAACATTATTTAAAAACAGATTAACAGCTTCTTCATTAGCGGAATTTAAGACGATAGGCATACTACCTCCTATTTGAATGGACTTAATAGCCAAACCAAAACACGGAAATTCTTTAAAATCAGGTTTTTCGAAGGTTAACTTTCCTATTTGAGCTAAATCCAGCCTATTTATACTACTTTTAACCCTCTTTGGATATGTTAGAGCATATTGAATCGGTACTTTCATATCGGTATATGAGAGTTGGGCAAGATAAGAACCGTCAATAAATTCTACTAAAGAATGTATTATACATTCGGGATGTATGACAACTTCTATTCTATCTATGTCTATATCAAAAAGCCAGCGCGCTTCAATAACCTCTAAACCCTTATTCATAAGAGTTGCGCTATCTACACTTATTTTCTTGCCCATTCTCCACTTTGGATGTCTTATAACCAACTCAGGAGACACGTCTTTAAGTTCGGACAGCTTTTTGCCTCTAAAAGGCCCACCTGATGCAGTAAGAATCAATTTTGCTATTATATTTTTATCGTCTATCCTTTCTATACACTGAAATATCGCCGAATGCTCGCTATCGACCGGTATTAATTTAACGCCCATATTTTTTACTTCTTTCATTATTATTTCTCCTGCAGTTACCAGCACTTCTTTATTAGCAAGGGCAATATCCTTTTTGGCCTTAATAGCTTCAATCGTAGGAATTAATCCAATTATTCCAACCAAAGCATTTAATACCAATTGATTTTCTTGAGATTTTGCTATATTAATTAGACCTTCCATACCAGAGAAAACGTCAACCTTAATATTGTGGAGTTTAAGCAAATTTTTTAACTCTGTTGCTTTGGATTCATCCATTACTGTCACAAATTTAGGCCTGAATTCAATAATCTGCTGAAATAATAAGTGTATGTTATTGTTTGTTGTTAGCCCCACTATTTCAAACATATTTGCATTTTTTTTTATAACATCAAGAGCTTGTTTTCCTATTGAACCCGTAGAGCCAAGAATTGAGATTTTCTTCATATGTTACATTCCCTTCTATATATTTATTTACTTTATGAACATTGATAATAATACAATCAAAGGTGTTACAAAAAGAATACTGTCAAACCTATCCAATACGCCACCGTGGCCTGGAATTATATAACCATAATCTTTTATACCTGCCTGTCTTTTTATGACCGAAGCCGTTAAATCTCCGATTTGAGATAATATACTACCAAGTATCCCTATGAGAACAAGTATGAACAATGAGAAATTAAACGTATAGAAAATATTCTTAAATATAATTGTATAAAAAACCGTTGATAGAGTACATCCTATGGTACCACCTATTGCCCCTTCTATGGTTTTATTAGGACTTATTTGGGGACATAATTTATTTTTACCAAAAAATATACCGACAAAGTAGGCTGATGTATCAGTAGTCCATGCAATTACAAAGACAAGCCATAGAAGTATATTACCGTTATTTAAATCCCTTAACAATATCAAAAAAGAAAATAAATAAGTCGTATAGAATATTCCAAAAAAAGAAATTGCCGTATCTATTACAGAATATCTTTTATCCAATAATAGATAGCATAAAAATACCATTAAAATAAGAGATATGTATACAATAATATAGTTAAAATTATTTCTGAAGAACAATAAATACGGGATTCCAAAAACAATACCTAATAAAGTATTCGGTTTTAACCCCATGTTTTTAACTGCATTATAGTATTCAAAAAGGGCTATAGTTGCTACAAAAGTAATTGAAAGTCTAAAAATGAATCCACCAAATAAACTTACAACTACCAAAAGGGGTAGACCGATTATAGCGCTCAAAATACGTTTACCCAACATCTTTCCACTCCTCAAATTATTATATAACCTTATAATCCTCCAAACCTCCTAATTCGTTTCTGATAATTTTTTATAGCCTTATAAAGTTCGTCTTTATCAAAATCGGGCCAAAAAACATCAGTAAAATAAAGTTCGGTATACGCACATTGCCACAGCAAAAAGTTGCTTAACCTGTATTCTCCTCCGGTTCTTATTAATAGATCTGGATCAGGCAAATCCTTTGTATACAGATATTTCTTGAAATGATCTTCATTTATAGTAATATCATTATTCTTATGTTCTTTTAAGATGTTTTTTACAGCATTGAGTATTTCGGATCTTCCACCATAATTCAAACAAATATTAAAAATAAGCCTATCATTATTTTTTGTCAAATCAACAGCATTTAAAATTTTATTTCTCAGCTCATGCGAAAAGGGTGCCAAATCCCCCATTATATTTAGCTTTATTTTATTTGCATGAAGATCTCTTATTTCGCGTTCTAAATAATCGTCCAAAAGATGCATAAGTGCATTGATTTCATCCTTCGGTCTTTTCCAGTTTTCGGTTGAAAAAGCATATACAGTAAGAATTTTAATGTCAAATTCCAGACAGGCCTGTATTATTTTTTTAAGTGCCTCTACCCCGGCCTTGTGTCCGAAGGTTCTGGGTAAACCCTTCTTTTGAGCCCATCTACCATTACCATCCATAATTATAGCTATATGTTTGGGAAGTTTTGTAGGTTCCAACTCATATTGCTTTTTAATCTTATTAAAAAACCCTTTTATCATTATTTTACCTCCAATTATTCTATAAAAAATCCCCTCACAGAGGGGATTTTTTAAAAATAAGCTACTACCAAGATTAAACTTTTACCCTGTTCTTTTTGTAATATAACCCTTTTTTCATGATACTCACAAGGATTTTCATAAGGAGGTAATGTAAAAAGAATTTTTATATCTTCTATACCGCTCTGCTTCAATCTATTCAAAGCTTCTTCCAGTTTCAATCCCATTACATCTTCCATTAAACTTCCATTATCTCCTTTTCCTTGGCTTTAACTATATTATCTATTTCCTTTATCTGATTGTCTGTAATCTTCTGGATATTTTCCTGCATTCTTTTTGATTCATCTTCGGATATCTCTTTTGCTTTTTCTTTAGATTTTATAAGATCATTGGCATCTCTTCTTAAATTTCTTATTATTACTTTTATTTCTTCCGCTTTTTTATGTACAGTTTTAACGAGCTCTTTACGCCTTTCTTCTGTAAGCTCTGGAAAAACCAATCTTATTACTCTGCCGTCATTTGTAGGATTGATACCCAAATCGGATTTTTGAATAGCCTTTTCTATTGCTCCAATTGCATGAACATCCCAAGGTTGTATTAATAATAGTCTTGGTTCTGGTGAAGTAATACTTCCTAATTGATTTATGGGAATAGGAGTTCCGTGATAATCCACCATTATCTTTTCCAATAGTGCTGGGTTAGCCCTCCCCGCCCTTAAAGTAGCAAGGTCTTTTTTAAAATTGGCAGTGGCTTTTTTCATCTTTTCTTCGGTAGATTTTATGATTTCACTATCAATTGTCATATTACCCCTCCTCTTTGACAAATGTTCCAATATTTTCTCCCATAATGACCTTTTTAATATTGCCAGGAACATTTAAATTAAAGACAATTATCGGTATTTTATTGTCCATACACAAAGAAGTTGCAGTGGAATCCATGACGGCCAATCCCCTGCTTAAAACTTCCAAGTACGTTAATTGATTGAACTTTTTAGCATTGGGATTTTTAAGTGGATCGGAATCGTAAACACCATCAACCTTTTTAGCAAGCAATATCACATCCGCTTCTATTTCTGCGGCTCTTAAAGCAGCAGTAGTATCGGTTGAAAAATAAGGGTTACCAGTTCCAGCAGCGAATATAACTACTCTTCCTTTTTCCAGATGTCTTACAGCTCTTCTTCTAATATATGGCTCTGCTATCTGTCTCATTTCAATCGCTGTTTGAACTCGTGTATCTACATTTCTTTGTTCCAAAGCATCTTGTAAAGCCAATGCATTAATAACCGTAGCAAGCATTCCCATATGATCAGCGGTGGTTCTATCCATCCCTATACCACTTCTGCCTCGCCAAATATTACCTCCCCCCACAACGATAGCAACCTGTACCTTCATATCTTCGTGGATTTCTTTTATTTGGTCCGCGATTAGGTTAATTGTAGCAAAATCAATACCAAATCCTTTTTCACCTGCTAATGCCTCACCGGATATCTTCAAAACAACTCTTCTGTATTTTGGACTTTGCATAAATTTCCCCCAATCCATAGTAAATTTCTACACAACTTCTTAAATTCCTTCTTAAATCTTAAAAAAAGAGAACACATAGTGTTCCCCCTCAAAGTTCAAACTTATTTGATTTGTTTCATTACCTCTTCTACAAAATTATCCTCTTTTTTCTGCAATCCTTCGCCCATTTCATACCTGGTAAAACGTCTAATAGTGATATTTTCACCTAATTTTGCAATGGTTTCATTCAAAACATCTTTAACGGCTTTAGAATCATCTTTAATAAAAGGTTGCTCTAATAGGCAGATTTCTTTATAAAATTTTTCCAATCTTCCTTCTACAATTCTGTCTACGATATTGGCAGGCTTCCCTTCATTTAAAGCTTGAGATCTTAAAATCTCCTTTTCTTTTTCTATCATATCTGCAGGAACTTCTTCCCGGGTTATATATTTTGGATTTGCAGCAGCTACTTGCATTGCCATATCTCTTACAAAGGCTTTAAATTCATTGGTCTTAGCTACAAAATCCGTCTCACAATTAACTTCTATAAGAACTCCTATCTTTCCTCCTAAATGTATATAGGAATCAACTATACCTTCGGCTGTTATTCTACCTGCTTTCTTTGCAGCCGCAGCAAGTCCTCTTTCCCTTAAAAGCTCGATAGCCTTTTCGATATCTCCATTAGCTTCATTCAGAACCTTTTTACAATCCATTATTCCGGCACCGGTTCTTTCACGTAGTTCTTTTACCATTTCCGAAGTAATCATATCTAAACCTCCTTCACAACCAATCTTAGCTTTTTTGATTAGCTCAACTGAACACCTTGTCTTCCTTCTAATACAGCATCTGCAATTTTAGAAGTTATTAATTTTACAGCTCTTATAGCATCGTCATTTCCTGGTATTGGATAATCCACCTCTTCAGGGTCACAGTTTGTATCAACAATAGCTACTATAGGTATTCCCAAACTCTTAGCTTCTGCTATAGCTATTTTTTCCTTTCTTGGATCTACTACAAACAACACATCTGGAATTCTATTCATTTCTTTGATACCGCTTAAGAATTTTTCTAATTTTTCCTTTTCTTTTTTGAGTTTTATTACTTCTTTTTTAGGCAATACATCAAAGGTTCCATTTGTTTCCATTTGTTCAAGCTCTTTTAGCCTTTCCACTCTTGAGCGGATGGTTTTAAAATTGGTCAACATTCCACCTAACCATCTTTGATTTACGTAAAACATTCCGCATCTTTCCGCTTCTTCTTTTATGGAATCCTGTGCCTGCTTTTTAGTGCCAACAAAAAGGATTTTTTTGTCTTCCATAGCCATTTTCTTTATAAATTCGTAGGCCTCTTCCAATTTTTCTACCGTTTTTTGTAGATCGATGATATAAATTCCATTCCTTTCTGTAAAAATATACTCGGCCATCTTCGGATTCCATCTTCTGGTTTGGTGTCCAAAGTGAACACCTGCTTCTAAAAGTTGTTTCATTGAAATTACAGACATTTTAATACACCTCCTATGGTTTTTTCCCTCCGCCCCCCTCATTTTTTCAAAAGACCATTTATATGGCACCCTTTTGAAAATCGCGAGGCGTGTGATATGCCTTTATAAATATATCATATAATTATTTTGAATACAATATTATTGGTTAAAAATTTTCTTGATCTGAATTTTTTAAATTCAATATCAATTGAACCTCTCCTATACCAATATTTAACTCTCTGGCTATTTCCTCTGCTGAATATCCACTTTTATAAAGTCTGAATACATTTGTTTTCTTTTCATCTAAATTATCTGTATTTTTTTCTCTAATTTCTTCCTTTTTTATATCCTTAGTATTAACAGAACTATTTGAAATAATGCTTTCATACGTACTTATTTTTTCATCCAGTTTAGTTAAAATAATATCGGCTGTTAAATTGAGCTCTTCTATTAAATTTTCAGCTTTAATAAGAAGTTCGGAAACTTCTTCCCTTTTTTCATCCATAATTTTCTCTACTAACTTTTTACTATTATTAAGATTATATATGGTATACATATTTAAAAAAAACAACAAAAAAATCAAAATATATACTGTAATCATAAGCATCACCTATTTTTTAAACTCTAATATCTATTAAATGTTCTTCATCGCCTGCACAATTTCTCTCTCTGTTATTGCGCTTTTTACCATTTTTATCTTCCCTTTGTTGTTCACCCTTTTTCTTTTCCCTATTTATTTTGCTCTCCGATGTTTCTTGTAAATTGGGCGTTTGATGTAAATTTTGCTCAACCCTATTCATAAACTGCTGCAAAAACTGTTGTTGATCCGTTCTATTTTTATCATTTTGAACGTGCTTTACCTTGCTTATCTCATTTGTTTGATTAATCATGACTTGATAATCAACAGGCTTTATTGACATATAAATCACCTCTTATTTATAAGGTAATACCCTTATTTCACCACCTTCTTTAATAAATGTTGCAAACCTTATAGGGGATTTCACGAAATACATAGAATTAGATATAATAATTCTGGTTCCAGCATAAGCTATATCAGATATTTTTATCCTTCCATTATTAGAACTATCTATGATCTCCTGGAGTTCCGATAGTTCTTCTTCTATCTCCGCTAATTTTTCTGATAACGCCTTCTTAGTAGAAACAGTTTTTATATATAGTTCCTTTTTATCCTCAGATAAATTGTTGATACCAATCCTATTACAATAATCTATAAATTGGTCTAATTTTTCCACATCCCTCTTTATCTTATTAAACTCAGATATTGTATCTTTGTATCTGTCAACTGTTTTAGGATCAACCCCTACCTCAAGATCAGTAAATGTAGACATTTCGCTACCAACCTTTTTGGCCAAAATTTCTTCTCCAGCTACAATTGTACCCCCTATAATTAGACCATTCTTACCAGTAACTTCAACTTTTTTAGTACACTTAACATTACTATATATTATTAAATCTGTAGCTATATTTCCGCCTACTTCAACTTGGCAGTACTCCATATATTTCGTAATCAAATTACCCTTGGTCTTTATAAGAGCCTTCCCTTGTCCTTGAATACCGTTTTTAATTACAATGTCACCTTCTGCCTCGAGGATAGCACCTTCTACCACTCCAAGGACGTCTATCTTACCCCCTGCTTTTATAGAGAAGCCGGACTTGACATCACCTTTTACCACCACATTGCCGACAAAATCTATATTACCGGTATTTATATCAACATTATTAACCTCAAAAACCTCGAGAACACTTAATTTATCTCCCACAAAAGTTACTTGACCATCTGCTTTCGCTATAACATAATTCTTATCTTCTATTAATTCCACATTCTTCCCCAAACTTATTTTTGCTTTTTTTCCGCTCTGAGCTTTTATAATCTTACCTGTAACAGTAATACCATCTTCTCCTTCGGTAGGTGGAATAATTGAAACTAACATATCTCCCTTTTTTACATTTATAACATTTTCTAACTGTTTAAAATCTACTCTTCCATCTTCTAATATTTTCGGAACCGACTTTTTACTTATATCAAAATGATAAATAACTCTCCCATTAATTCCATTAACTGCGGGTTTACCTTCAGCCACAAGAATATCCGTTTTAATTAGAGGATTATTTGTTATTTCTTTTATTACCTCTTCTTTTATACCATAGGTTACACCATTATTTTTTAATATCGACAAAATATTTTCTTGTGTTAGTGGTAACCCATTTTCATCTTCTGAAATTTGCAAAAAAGCTTTTAATTTGTCCAAAGAAATTTTCACTTCTATCTTATACTTACTTTTTAAATTTTCGTCATCGTACATTTAAGTCCACCCCTCAGGCAAGGCTACTTTTATACTTGGCCAATTTTCCCCTCAACCTCAAAATAGCTTTTGAATGCAGTTGTGAAATGCGTGACTCTGATATACCTAATATTTTGGAAATTTCCCTATAAGTCAAATCTTCATAATAGTATAGGGTTATGACCATTCTCTCCTTTTCGGGTAAAGAATTTATCGAATTAGCCAGAAGATTTTTAATTTCGTTGAAGTTCACTATATCTTCTGGGTTATCCCCATAATTTTCCCTCATCTTTACTATCAAAAGGTTGGATTCCAGTACCTCCTCCAAAGAAATCATTGAATAGATATTAATATACTCCAAAATCCTATTATATTCCTCAATGTTCATTCCTAATTTTTCAGCAATCTCCTGGTCGGATATATTTCTTCCGTATAATTTCTCCATTTTTTCCGCTATTTCCTCTATATTTTTATATTTTTTTCTAATAGTTCGAGGCAAAAAATCCCTGCTCCTAAAATAATCTAAAACCTCTCCTCTTATTCTCAATGTCGCATAGGTAGAAAACTTAACCCCTTTATTTATATCAAACCGTTCAACGGCAGTAATTAATCCTAAAACAGCTTGATTCAATATATCCTCATAATCATTCTTGGGAAAATTAGAATGAACAAGTCTTCCAACAACATGTTTTACTAATGGCAAATAATGAAGAATTATTTGCTCTCTTATATTCTTGTCACCCGTCTTTTTATATTTAATCCAAATATCTTCACTTATATCTTTAATCTCCATTATCAATTCCTCCCATTATCCCTAAGAGAACCTTTTATAACCCTTACAGCTCCATCTAATACATCAGGATTTAGCGGTTTAAATTCCTCTTTTTCTATTTCAGGAGGTTTTTTAATATCTTCTTTGGGACTCGATTTTGTTTTATTTTCATTTTGAGTCTGCGGAATCAATAATATGTCTTTTAAACTTTTTTTTAGAATTATTCCAATAATATAGAATACCAAAGCTGAGATGCCCAATCTTTTTGTACTACCCAAAAAACTTACATTGTTAAAAACACAAAGCAAACCGGTTATGACAACGCTAATAAAAGCTAAGATGGTTGGTATATATTTAATAATAAGAATCATCCGTTACCACCCAAATCATATAGTTTTGATGCCCGCTCCTACTGTTTTAATCATAAGCATACCATTTTCAGTATAAAATTCAATGGTT
>Ga0334722_10005054_pt1 | contig 13460 bp, 16 predicted proteins | sample C3_bottom_MG_FD_207210 | JGI IMG/M metagenome (GOLD analysis project Ga0334722, IMG submission 207210) | Sediment microbial communities from Yellowstone Lake, YNP, Wyoming, USA - C3_bottom | ecosystem: Environmental > Aquatic > Freshwater > Lake > Sediment | place: USA: Wyoming | collected...
TTGCGACATGTCGATAAAGACTGGTTTTTCGTTCCAGTTCAGAATGTTAAAACCGCTGAGGTCTGCGTGCACCAGCCCTGCTTTGTACAGTCTGCGCATTTGCTCGATGACCTCTTTGAAAAATGATTCCGGGTCTTTTGGCTCTTGGTCTTTGAGCTTTTGCGCCGCGCCATCCTCATCACCCACGAACTCCATCACCAAAATGTTTTTCATACAGGTTAAGGGCGTTGGCACGCGCACTTCTGCTTCCCGCGCTTTCAAAAGATTTCTATATTCTCTATGCGCCCAGGCAAAAATCACTTCCCTGCGCTGATTCTTAAGCCCCGAATACCTCGGATCCGCTTTAATGTAATCATACATTTTGTTGAAATCACACGTTTGGAGGCGGTAGATTTTGATGATTCTTGTTTCATCATCCTTTTTTGCTGTGAAAATATTCGCTTCCTTGCCAATACTCAACGGGCTCTCAATCCCTTCAAAAAAACCCTGGCTAATCAACTTGTTGAGGTTCCTCTCGGTAAACAAATCAAAGACGTTCTTCAACGTTTTGTAGTCTTCCCGGTTGACGGAACCCATACGTGGCATAGCCATACGAATGGCACGTGTGCTTATAAAGCTAATACTCGACGGTCACAACCCTTATATACCCCAAAAACATCAACAATATTCAATAAGAAAGGTCATTTTCACAGCCCTTCACGAGAGTACCCAATGGAGCTTGCGGCAAAGCCGTGCTATGAGCTTGGGAGTTAGTGTCAAGGGCTACAAGACCTTTTTTAAGCTCAAAAATTGAAATTGAGCCAAATAGAACAAGCAGCGATAAATCATCATCAAAATCATCGAGATATGTCAAAAATGATCCAAATTCAACCTGAAAACCAATAAATGGGGCTGAATTAGTCGTTATTTGACCGCTTGTTCTTTCTTGGCCGGGGGAAACCATGGGAAAAATCAGTCCAGTATCGTCCAAATACATCGTCAACTCAAGCATTGAGATTGAAGGAGTCGTCGATCGACCGGACGTCATCGGCGCCATCTTTGGCCAAACCGAGGGCCTGCTTGGCGAAGAACTAGAACTTCGCGAACTCCAACGCTCCGGAAGAATCGGACGCATTGAAGTGAACATCGACATCAAAGGCGGCAAAAGCATCGGCCAAATCATCATCCCAAGTTCCTTGGACAAAGCAGAAACCGCAATCGTTGCCGCAGCCCTTGAAATCATCCAACGCATCGGCCCTTGCAACGCCAAAGTCAAAGTCCAAAGCATCGAAGACGTACGCATCAGCAAACGCCAACAAGTCATCGAACGCGCAAAACAGCTCCTTCGCAGTATGGTCGACACGATCATGCCCGACAGCATGGAAATCGCAGACGAAGTCGCACAAGCCGTACGCATCCAAGAAGTCACCGAATACGGAAAAGACCGACTCCCCGCAGGACCTGGCATTGAAGAAAGCGAAGAACTCATCGTCGTCGAAGGCAGAGCAGACGTTGTCAACCTTCTCAAACACGGCTTCAAAAACGTGATTGCGATGAACGGAACATCCGTTCCGCAAACCGTAATCGAACTCTCGCACCGCAAAGACCTCGTCGCATTCGTCGACGGAGACCGCGGCGGAAACCTCATCATCCGCGACCTCTTAAACGTTGCAGAAGTTGACTTCGTCACGCGCGCACCTGACGGAAAAGAAGTCGAAGAACTCGCCAAAAAAGAAATCCACAAGGCACTGCGCAGCAGAATCACCGCAGAACAAGCAAAACTTGAAATCTCAAGCGTGGACACTTCGCAGCAAATCAGAAAACCCATGATCATGCGACCTTCCGCACCAGTGCCCGGAGCACGGCCCGGAGTCCCTGTACGCCCAATGGGCGCACCACGGCCTTCGAGCAAAGCTCCTCTTGCAGACGAAGAACGCAAGAAACTTGGCAACATGCTCGAAGGACTCATCGGCACCAAAGGAGCCCTTGTCCTTGACGACAAAATGAACGTCCTTGGAAAAGTCCCATTGACTGAACTCAACAGCACGCTCAAAACGCTCAATACGGGCGTTTATGCAGTCGTCCTTGACGGCATCGTCGAACGCGAACTCGTCGACGTCGCAGAAAAAAGCACCATCAAACACATGGTCGCCATGGACACCCGCGTGAAACCAATCGACACGCGCCTGAACATCGTCACTGCCGCAGAACTTTAAATTTTTATTTTTTTTCATTTCTTCCCTTTTTCCCCATGCTCAAAACACGCTGCATCTACACGACACCTGAACCTCAAGATGGAGTTCGCATCTCGATTATGAGCAGACACACCCTCTCTGACGGCGTAACGCCCGACCCTGCAATCGTTCCAGCATCTTACCACCTTTGGGTCCCTGAGCTTGGACCCCCTCCAAAACTCATCGGCGACCACTACAAACGCAACCTCCCCTGGGAACAATTCGAAGCACGCTACCTCACCCACCTTCAACAAGAAGCCACACGCGACATACGCTTACTCATCGAAGAAGCACACCTGCACGACATCACCCTCCTTTGCTGCGAACCTGAACCAGAAAAAGGAAAAATCCTCTTATGCCATCGACGCCTCCTTGCAGAATACTGCAAAGAACTCGAACCCAAACTTGAAATTCTCGTACGGTAAGCCAACTTTTTTATACTCTCTTCTCTGAACCAACCCCTGAAAAAAATGGTATACGAAATCATTCTCGGACGAGAGGAAAAAGACCAACAAACGTATGGAACCGCTGGCACCATCCTCCTTGGCAAACACTACGTCAAAATGGGCGCAATCACGTCGCTCTCCCAACCCGTCTACCTTGACCTCAACAAAGCACACGTTGTGTTTGTGTGCGGCAAACGAGGAAGTGGAAAATCCTACAGTCTTGGCGTCATCGCCGAAGGAATCTCCCAACTCCCTCAAGAATACCGCAGCAAACTCTGTGTCATCCTCCTTGACACCATGGGCATTTACTGGACCATGAAATACGCCAACCACAAAGAAGAAAACCTCCTCAAAGAATGGAACCTTGAAGGCAAATCAATCCCGGTCAAAATCTACACCCCCTTTGGCTTTTTCAAAAAATGGAAAGAAGAAGGAATCCCAACAGACAAACCATTCGCCCTCAACCCTGCCGAACTTTCGCCTGAAGATTGGAACACCACATTCGAACTTGAAAGCAACGACCCCATCGCCGTCTTCATCGAACGCATCATCCTCACCCTTAAAAAAAGCGGCAAACAATACGATATCCCTGACATCCTTGCCCTGATTGAAAAAGACACCAGCGAAGAACCCCACACAAAAGCCGCAGCAAAAAACCGATTCATCTCCGTCCAAGAATGGGGACTCTTCTCACCAAACGCAACACCCGTCAAAGAACTCGCCCAAAGCGGACAAATCACCATCTTAGATTTAAGCGCATACGCCGTCATGCCCAACGGCTGGAGAATCAAACACCTCGCCCTTGGAATCGTTTGCAACAAACTCTTCATCGAACGCATGAAAGCACGCAAAAATGAGGAATACGCACAGGTTCACCAAGCAATCCACTATCTCCTTGAAGACCACGACGAACCCAAAAGCGAAGAAATGCCGATTTGCTGGATTATGGTCGACGAAGCACACGAATTTCTACCCAACATTGGAAAAAATGCAAGCTCGGACGCATTGATTACCCTGCTTCGTGAAGGCAGGCAACCCGGCATTGCCCTGGTCCTTGCAACCCAACAACCCGGCAAAATCCACACCGACGCCATGACCCAAAGCGACATCATCCTTGCCCACCGTCTTACTGCTAAGATTGATACCGATGCCCTTGGAGCCCTTCTTCAAAGCTATCTGCGCATCGGACTTGACAAAGAACTCGCCAACTTACCCCGCGTCGCAGGAGCCTGCATCGCCGTCGACGACGTCAACGAACGCATGTACCCCATGCGCATCCGCCCAAGATTTAGCTGGCACGGCGGCGGAGCACCCGGCCTCATCGAACACAAGAAAGAAGCGTTCAAGTTCTGACTATCCGCACTTTGCCTTTCTCACAAGTTCAGGAACACAAGCCACAGCTCTCTCCCCTATTGTTACCTTTGAAAACAATCGCTCGATCTCCTCTGCAGTGTGTCCCTCTACTTCCATTGATGCACCAAGACATTCAATATTCTCAACAAACACGCGCTGGTTTTTCCATGTATACTCGAACCCGACCCTTGAAAATTCCAAACACTTCTTCAATTTTAGCTCCTCCTGAATAAAACTCATAGCCTCTTCTGAAGAATCAAACTCTTTTTTGAGCACGATTTGCTCTTTTTTCACAGCACCACTCCAGTGAGTTTGTTTCTGCACGAGCACAAAACCTTTTGTTGTCCAGTTATTTACTTTATACATGCGCAACCGCACAAACTCCTTTGAGAAGTCCTCACACTTTGCAGCAAATATCATATCGGTAAATTCGTACTCTGATTCGAACACTGCTCCCGCACGTTCAAGCTCTCTTCTTGTCTTCTCGACGCTCTCAACCACCGCGCGGGCTTCTGGCATTTTAGGAAGGAAAAAGAAAAGAAAAAATAAACTTATGCCTTTGCAGGCTCACCATTCTTGCATGGCGGAACAAAATCTGCATCCTTTGCCGGGTTGAACAACATGTCATTGAACTGATACTTGACTTCGTTCCCACCACTATCCTTCACGATGATCTTATGCGGCAAGCCATACGAGTCATCAAGCCACATGCTCACTTCCTGACCATGCTCATCCGTGTACTTGATGTACGTCACGCTTCTGGCATCAATTGTTTGCGGACCAATCACCTGCGCGTTTGACTTAATCTCCTTTAGCCATTGATACGGCGTTTTCGCAATCGACAACGTCGCCGTGTCCACGTCAAAGCGCTTGTTGCGATTATCTATATTATTACTCAAACACCTGCTCTGTTTTTCACAACAACCGATTCCATCATTGACGTAAACCGTGTCAAAGTAGTTCTCGCGCACATAATCATTGCCTTCGTATTTCTTAATCTTGAGCTTGTCGCCCTTAATGATAAACGTGTCCAAGAACAAATTACCCGTGTCTGAACCACCATACAAATACTGCACACTTTGGACCTTCTCCTCTGCACGCTTAAGCAAATCACGAATCTGCGGGTTCAAATCCTGCTTTGGAGCAACTTCCACCTGTGGCTGCGGTGCAACACGTTCTGAGGGCAACGGCTGTACTGGCGGCGTCCTACCTGTCTGTGGTGCGGGCGCTGTTTGCGTCACCTGCGTCTTTGGCTGCTCTGCCACTGTTTCGGTTGGAGTTTTCTCCACCACCGGTCCTTCAGCTGACTTTTCCGCAGCAGGCACCTTTGGCGCACACGCTGCTAACACCAGGAGCAAAATAACTCCCAACACAACCTTTTTCATCACATTCACCCTCCCATTACTTTACTCTTCTTGGCCGTGGGTACAACTGCTCATCAGGAGACCCCTCGACCATTGAAATTAAACTCGCAACAAACATCAGCGAAAACACCGTCCCAAACGCAAGCGCCCAGGTCTTTGAAAACTCCGCAATATAGAGCGCACTCACCAAAAAACCAATCATGCTCGCCACCATAAAACTCGACTTCAACGGAGCTACCTTTGCCATCTTATGCCCAAGCCATCCCCACTTTAAATATTTTTCTGGACTACCGTTCAAATATGCGCTGAAACAACGCGATTGCGCCCTCTTGTTTCTTTGGAAACACTGCCAAACACAACCGCACATGAAAACAATCCCCGCTGTTGGTCAGCAGTAATTTGCGCTCTTTAACCCAGGAATCCTTATCAAAACGCAAAAACCCATTCCACTGCCCCTCATCCTCATGAACCCGATCCCCCTCAGAACGAACACGCGCTTTTTGCTCTTTGGATACATGCTCTTGCAACCACTTCACCCAAGCATTCGTATGACTTTCCTTCACAAGACGCAACGTCAGGATCTTGAGTATCCCTTGCGAAACTTCACTTTCCTCAACTGCCAAACTCACTTTCTCCTTTTCAATGTCAAAAGGAGCAAACTCCTTAATGGCCTGCACGACCTCTTGCTCGTTCTCGCCTGGCTTTGCAAAAACCGTGATTGTTACGTTATGCAATACTCTCATCAACACCCCTAACGGGTAAATTTATAAAAAGCTTCAGGTTTCATTGCCCCATGAAACACCACTGGAAAATCACCTCGTTTCTCCTCCTCCTCTTCATCTGCGCCCAACTCATCGGCCTTAAAGTCGTCTCGTCCTACGTCGATACCCAAGCAACACGCGAACAAGGAATCCTTGTTTGGAAAAACCTCCCCGCAATCGCAGGAGTCCAAGTCGAACGCCCCGACATCGCACCCCAATATAGCGTCATCTACATCACCCTTGCAATTCTCCTTGGAACCATCCTCATCCTTGCAATCATCCGCTTCAAACAGGTCCTTCTTTGGAAACTCTGGTTCTTTGCAGCAATGACCACGTGCCTACACATCGCCCTCGCTGCATTCCTGCCCACACTCCTTGCATTCCTTCTCGCCCTAATCTTTGCCACGTTCAAAGTATTCAAACCCAACCTCATCTTGCACAACATCAGCGAACTCTTTGTCTACGGCGGACTTGCAGCCATCTTCGTTCCCATCCTCAACATCCCCTTCGCATTCCTGCTCCTTATCATCCTCTCCCTCTACGACATGTACGCCGTCTGGCACAGCAAACACATGATCACGCTTGCAACCTTCCAAACAAACAAAGGAATCTTTGCCGGCCTCCTCATCCCCTACCAAAACGGAAAACCAATCGCTCCCACAAGAATCGCAACCACAAAAACAACACCAAAACTTGCCAAAACAAAACCCCTGGGAATTCGAACCGCAGTCCTTGGCGGCGGAGACATCGGATTTCCCCTCCTCTTCTCCGGAACCGTGCTCATTGCACACGGCTTTCCTAGCGCACTCCTCACCACTCTTGGTGCAACACTTTCCCTCTTCACCCTCTTACTCCTTGGACAGAAAAACAAATTTTATCCCGCAATGCCCTTCCTCACCCTTGGTTGCGCACTCGGATTCCTGCTCACGTACCTTCTGTAAACTTCTTTAACGATTTTTGCTCTGCTAAAGCGCCATACGAATACAAATCAACCAAAAGACCATCTTGCGCCGCAATCGTTTGCACACCTGTCTTCTTTTGCAAATCACGCGCGAGATACACCGGGTTTTTTTGCACGCTCTCCTTGTCGAACCGTGTGAGCACGACGAGCTTTGGTTTGAGCTTCTCAATAATCTTTTCCACATTGCGCTGCATACTCACAATCAGCACATCCCCTTGATATGCCCCTACCTCCCGAACATCCAAAGGTTCAGCCACATAACTTACTACTCCATCACCAAGCTTAAACACCCACCCCTTTGCAAGCCGCTTCGCATCCAACTTATTCCCTGCGGTCTTTACCTTGATCAAATCCGCATCATGCGCAAGCTCGTGATTCGTCGCAATCACTTCATCAACCTCCTTATGCTTTAATGCCGCAAGACCCTGCGCAGCACCCGGACCTGGGTCAACCGCGACAACACTTTGATCCGTTAAAATCAGAAAACCACCTTCGCTTAGCACTCCGCGTGCATCAGATGTACCCGTACCCAAAAAATGCAACCGCGGGCCCATGCTTCTTACAAATACCTGACTCTATAAAATAATTTGTCATCACTTTCCTCACAGACACCCCTCATACTCCTCATGCGAATCGCTCAAACCCTTGCGTTCCATATATGCCACTGTTCGCGCTGCAGCCTCATCAACCGACCTTGGATTTGGCGGTGGATTCTGCGCCCACGACTCTGGCACGTGCTGACCCAAATCACGCTCCAACTCCCGTACTTTTTCATATTCCACTGCTGACTTTTTCCCCGAACTGCCATACAGCACACGCTCAAGAATACGATTCAACTGATCAAGATCATACGACTTTGGCTTTGCGTTGTCTATGTCACTCATCGCGCATCACCTCGCATAACCTGGCGCAACACTATCGAGCGCACGATGCGCAGCCGCATCCAGACGGTCATCACTTGCGCGCTTTTCTTCCAATGCCCGACGCGCGACAGTTGCAACATACGAACGCTCAACTTGCGCACGATACGCAGGGTCGCGTACCCAACGCGCGTACGCCAACTGGCTTGCGCTTCCACAAACAGGCGCCAACTGCACTTCTGCCAAACGATCAAGCGCGCCGCCAACCTGCTCGGGCGCTAACGCGGCCACACGGGCACTCCCGTATCGTCTTTCACTTTTCTTTGCGTCTTCACTCGCGGTCATGTTTTTTCCTCCCGCGTTTTCCCACTTTCTTCAAGAAGTCAACAAGCACGTTTTCCCCCTCAAGAAGCGGAAAACGCGCTCAATAAATAATGCAGAATACATCAAAGCGCTTAACACTCATCATTGCCTGATGTATTCCTGATTGCATGACTGACAAAAAATAATACAGGTATTTAAAGGTTGCGACACGCCCCCAGCAATAGTTTTAAAAACAATTACGTGCTTGAACCTGCCATGGCAACCATCGACGAACACCCTTTGCAATCCACTAAAGTTCTCAAGAAAACCATCAGCTCACTCTTCATTTGGGGAATAGTCTTCCTTGTGATCTTAATCCCCGCACACCTCTTCTTGTGGGAAACACTCCCCACACTCCTCCTTGTCGCAGACGGACTTGCCATTCTTATCCTTCTCATCCAACCCCTTTACCAATACCTTTACTACAAAGACTACTTTTACGACGTACGCAAAGACTTCCTCGTCATAAAAAAAGGAGTCCTCACACCTCGCGAAACCATCCTCAACTACACCAAACTCCAAGACGTCTACGTCGACCAAGACCTCCTTGACCGGCTCTTTGGCCTCTATGACGTTCACGTTTCAACTGCCACTGCACTCTCAGGAGCCTCCGCGCACATTGATGGCGTCAACCACGACAACGCACAGGCCATACGCGAACTCATTCTTTCCAAAATCCGCAAGAAAAAATGAATCAAAACAAAACCTATCGCCCCTGCGCTGGAACCGCAACACTTGCATCGATTCTCCCTCTTATCTTCTTTGGAGCAATCTATTTCTTCTTCGCCTTCGTTGGAACACTCACGCAAGGACTCATCGTCCTTGTCCCCGCACTCCTCTTTGGCATCTTCATCGCAGCCATCCTTATCCTTCCCACCTACCTAAGCCTCTCCTACCAACGCTACGAACTCACCCCTGATGGACTTATCGTCTCGCGCGGCGTGATTTCAAAATCACGCGCAACCATCTTCTACAACCAAATCCAAGACGTCGAAGATAGGCAACACCTCATGGATCGCGTCTTTGGTCTATGCACCCTGGAAGTCAAAACCATGACCGCACAAAATGCAAAACTTGCAAGTCTCTCCCTTGCAGACGCCCAAGAAATCAAAACAGCACTCCTTGCCAAACACACACGCGGCCAAACAAAAACCGTGCGCAGTCAAAAAGTCAGCCTTAAAGAACAACCGGGACAAACACCCTATGCGCTCCACCCCGGAAGAAAAACCATTGTCTACGGCATTCTCTTACTCATTTTCTCACCCCTGCTCCTCATCCTTTTCCCCGTCGGAATTGTTATCACCGTCCTCCTTATCGGCGCAATCATCTCTAACTACGCTGCATCCTATGCACTCACGTCCGATTACATCGAACGCAAATACCAATTCCTCTCCCAAAACCACTTGCACATCCCCTACAAAAAAATCCAAGACCTCTACACCCGCGAAGGACTCATCGATAGACTCTTTGGACTTGCAACCCTTTACATCGAAACCGGCGCAACCGAAGTTGCCGTCCAAACCAACCAAGAAAAAGGACGCGTTCCAATAAACAACATCCCCTGCCTCCTACGCAGCGACGCACTTGCCCTCAAAGAATACCTGCTCAAAAAACTCGGCATCAAAAACAGTGTAACACAATCCATTCGCGAAACATATCCATTAAGCCCCTTGAAGCCATTCAAAAAAACAATCCGTGCAACCATTTGGCTCACACTCCTCCTTGGCATTAGCGCACTTGTCGCAGTCGCAATTTGGCCAAACGAAACACTCGTCACAACAACCGCGGCACTCCTTCCCCTGCTGATCCTTTTTATCATCATCCTCACATTCACCTACCAACTCGCCTATTACCGCGCGTACTATTACTTTGAAAACAAGGAAATACTCACGCTACGCAAAGGAATATTTTGGCGATCAACACTCACCATTCCTTTTACAAACGTCCAACACATCTTCGTTGACCAAGACTTGTTCGATCGACTCTTTGGACTCTACGACGTTCACGTCGCATCAGCTGGCAAAACCGGCATGGAAATCCATATTGATGGATTGAAACGCGCCCATGCGGAAGAATTGCGTGACCATTTGATGAAAGAAACGAAAGAGTAAACTATTCACAACCTTTAAAAACCCTCATTTTAGACTATTCTCGGGCGGACTACACTGGGAGGTTAGCCCTCTCCTGTCACCGTGAACGGGCTTCACACGGGGTTAAAGCCGCAAAGCAGCGCACATCCACAAGAGAAGTCTTGTGCTGGACAAAGACGTTCTGTCCGACAGGATTGCTACTGCATGAACCGCGCCAGGCACGGAAGTGAGCAACGCTTAGTGTAGCTTTCAATGCTTGCCGGGGTTCGGAACCGAGGAAGGCATAAGGCCAACTTCTTTTATGGGTAGGCGTTCATTTGCGACACGTCCGCCCACTTTTTGTAAAAAATCTTACTTAAGACGATAGGTTTTTAAAGTAGTCCGTCCCCAGTAGTAACCATGAATGGGGAGGTCTTTAACGAACTTGTGGACATATTGGGTGCGGTGCAAACGACGTTTCGCTCGTTGGAAACGTTCCCTCTCAAAACACGTACGCTTTTTGAGACTGTGCTTCGTGTTCTTTCAAGACTCAAAGCTGAACAACCACCGTTGAATCAAGAAGAACGCGATACGGTTTTTGATTTGGAAGAACGTCTGCGTGCGTATCAAACGAATGCGGTACTCAACTCAAGAAATCTGGTTGAAGCAAGGCAAGCATTCCGTGATACGGCTCTTATGCCATTTTTGAATCTTCTTGACGAGACTTGCATTGAAAATCCGAAGTATGGTGTCTGGCTCAGGAGCTTAGCTGGCTATAAACTTCTGCGCAAACTGGTGGGCGTATGAATCCGGTAAAAAAAGGGCTTGAAAAGTTAGAGCACATGATTGATGAATGTTATGAAGACCATCATTTTATTGTAGATGTAACGCAAGAAAGTGTTGCAATTCAGCTCGTGCAGGATAAAGAGATTGTATTCACGGGAACCGAGATCGTGGATGCGAACGTAAAAAGAGTGATATATCACGCCAAGATATCACGCGGGGGTGGAAATTACATATTTAATGGAAATCCAATCTCAAATGAATGCCGCCGCTTTGGTGACGCGGTTGAGAACTACTTGCAAAAAAAGGAAAAAGATAACCCCTTGAAATCAGACATGAACGCCGCATCACTGGCATTAAGTAGGCTGCTCCGAAGAGCCCCGGTGCTCAGGTATATGGAGCTGGCGTACGAACGAGTAGAACGCAAGATCGACATTCCAAAAGTAAATGTTTTGCTTGAATTGCCAGAAAATAAACTAAAGGAGGTCCAAGCGCAGCTCGAGCAAGCGAACTCTTTGCTTGAGTCTGGTTCAGACGTAAAAATAGAAAACCTTGAAGTCCTTCACCCATTGTTGTTTGCTAAAGAAGGCATGACGTTATATGTTTTTGACAAAAATCTAAGAATATACAGGACGGGTTTTGATGGCGCTTCTGAATTTCGGGAATCACTACGCAGGTTGGCAAGAGAGGAGTAGTCCGCCCACTTTTTTATGTCGTCACGTTAATATATCCCGCAACCATCAATTCGTTTGTGCAAGAACCAACATATTCTCAACCCTATTCACGCCTCAAACAAACACTTGATGTTCTTTTGAGCCAAGACGTTCGAAACGAGAGCCGATTTCTTACGACCACCATGATGGCACTTGGCGGCGGTTATATAGCGTACGATTTGATCTTGAAGTACGTGGTTCATTCCTAACGGAGTGAACGATACTTGCGATGAAAGAACGTGCTCACTTCACCCGTATACATAATATTTAATACAAAGACTCATTCTGTCTTTTCATGCTTGATCCGAACAAAGCACACTACGTTGTCGCAACAGCCATCGTTATCAAAGAAGGCAAGTATTTGATCGCGAAACGATCTGCAAACGAAAAAGTCGCTCCTAACGAATGGACTGTTCCCGGCGGAAAAATGGAACAAAGCGATTACACTACGCGCAAGAAAGACACCGCAGTTCACTGGTACAACGTGTGCGAACACACCGTACGCCGCGAAGTCAAAGAAGAAGTAGGCCTTGAGATTGCGAATATTCGATATCTTACCAGCTTGGCATTCGTACGACCTGATGGAATACCAACCATCATCATCAGCCTCTTTGCAGATCACGCCACCGGCGAAGTTACGCTCTGCAAAGATTTAACCGACTACAAATGGGTCACGCTTGACGAAGCACGCAACTACAAACTCATCGAAGGCATTTTTGAAGAACTTGAAATGCTTGACAAACACCTGAAAGGCAAAACAATCGGAGAATGGAAAAAGTAGGTAACGTTCGCCCGCTTTTTACTTGGGGTAGATTTCCCCCTTTCAGACGATAAGTTTTTAAAGTAGTCCGTCTGCAGTGGTAACTTATGAATGGGGATTTGTTTAACGACCTTGTAGCTGCATTAGAAGCGGTGCAAACCACATTCAGATCTCCACAGACATTTCCATCACAGACAAAACCACTTCTCGTCGCCGCTTTAAAACAGGGAGCGAGCCTTAAGACCGCTTTTCCAAAACCGAATTCTGACGAGCTTGATGCCCTCGTTGAGTTGGAAAGTAATACCCTGACTTTTCAGAAGGAACTCTTGAGCTATGGAAAAAATCTTGTACACGCACGTAAGAAATTTGTAGATGACGTACTCACGCCATTCTGGATTGCATTGAACAGAGGTTGCGCTGACAATCCGAAATATGCCGTCTGGCTGACACGGCTTGACGGGTACAAAACGCTTCAACGGATGGTTGGATTATGAAACCCATCAAAGAAGGCATGGACAATCTTGCAGATATGATTGATGAGGCATACGAGTTTCATCATGTGGCGATCTCTTCAAAATCTGACGGTCTGATAATTCAACTTGTGCAGGACGATGAGGTCGTTTTTACGGGAACTGAACTATTCAAAGCAAAAACGGCGCGTCTTATCTATGAGGGACAGCTCAGAATGACATCTGGAAATTTCAGTTTCGGCGAAAAACAATTGTCAACCGAAGATGTGCGCTCATTATGCGCGAATCTCGAAAAGTATCTTGGCCGAAGAGAAAAAGACGACCCGATTCGCGCTGATGTTCAG
>Ga0334722_10005055_pt1 | contig 13459 bp, 5 predicted proteins | sample C3_bottom_MG_FD_207210 | JGI IMG/M metagenome (GOLD analysis project Ga0334722, IMG submission 207210) | Sediment microbial communities from Yellowstone Lake, YNP, Wyoming, USA - C3_bottom | ecosystem: Environmental > Aquatic > Freshwater > Lake > Sediment | place: USA: Wyoming | collected...
CTGACCGAGCTGCATCACGGCGCTCGCGCGAAACTCAAATCCGCTCAACGACGCTCTTCCATCATTGCGGCATGTTGGACTCAGGCTGAATTGTTCTAATGTCATACGGTTACGTAATTCTCAATAGCGAGATCGGCCGCCGACACCGCTATCGACTGCGCCGCACCTTGGGCAACCCCATTGACGCTGAAGTGCCCGCCGCCCGCCGTGTCGTCCCAGAATTCGTACTGCGTGATCGGGTCGTTGTCGGCATCGGTCACGGCAAACAGCGATTCCGCCGCGACCGTTTCATTTCTCAGCACCGAGGCGCTTGCGGCCGCCACCACTGGCGCGGCATTCGGAATGTGCTGCGCAGTGCTCATGTTCCAGCTCTTCCAGGCGCTCCACGCCTGGCCATCGTTGGCGCGCAGCCAGAGCTGATCCGAGCCTGCGGCCGACGCGCCGACGAATTGGGTATTGGCCAGGTCGGCCGCAGCGACCGGGATAGAGACGTTTACACCTTGCTCTACGCCGTTTACCGTGAAGTGCCCGTTGCCTGCGGTCGAGTCCCAGAACTCATAGTTGGTGATTGCATCGTTGTCCGCGTCGTTGACGCTGAACAGGCTGCCCGCAGCCACGACCTGATCGAGGAGCACAGCGCCGTTCGAGGCGGAGACGGCCGGTACATGATTCGGCGCCGCAACCGCATTGGCGCGCAGCGTCGCAGCATCCCACACCGTCCCGCCAACGAACTCCACTCTTTCGATCGCGTCGGCTGCACAGGCGCCGGCGATGGTGATCTTGTCCGCAGTGCCAACGATCGCAAGACTGATGTCGCTCCCCGAGCGAACCGCCTGGACATCGGAAAGCGATACATCGGATGCAAAGCGCAGGGTGTCGAGATTTCCAGCGGTCGAATCCGTTTCCACGATCCGGTCGATGCCGCCGCCGCGGCCAAAGAAGTACACGTCGTTTCCGGCGCCACCATCCAGGACATCGTTGCCGCTACCGCCGTCGATGCGATCGGCCAGATTGGTACCCGTAATGACATCGTTGCCGGCCGTGCCGCCGAGGTCGAAGCCGCGCGCGAGCAACTGCTCGTAGGAGAGCGCCGTTCCATCCGCGAACGCGAAATTCTCGATCACCGCCGTGCCCAGAGCATTGCCCGGTTCGAAGCCTTCGATGTGGATCACGTCCCCGGCGTCGCCGTAACGCACCAGCAGGGAACCCAGGCCGAGCGACACCGAATCGGACGCGATGCCGGCGCCGAACCGGATCGCGTCCGTGCCGCCGGTGTCGGTGATGTGGTCTACTCCGTCGCCGGGGTTGAAGAGATAGGTGTCGTCGCCCAGACCGCCGTTCAGGTTGTCGTTTCCGGCACCGCCCGCAAGGGTATCGGCGCCGTCCGTGCCTTGCAGCACATCGTCTCCCGGGCCGCCCGCGATAACCTGGTGGTCAGCATCGAAAGCCTGTGCCGCCACCCCGAAATCGGCAGCCGAGAGCGTGGCGACCCCCACGGACGTCGGCACGCCTTGCAGACTTCCGTCCTGCGCGTAGCGGTAGGCCAGATTGCCGCCAATGGCTGTGCCCGCCGCAGTATTCAGCAGGTTCGCAGCCAGGGCGTCAGCCAGCGGCCAGTCGCCGTTTACCGCGCCCTGCGCGGATGCGGCGTCATAGGCCGCCAGCACGGCGTTGAAATCGTAAGTCCGGACGTCGGCCCCGACAATCTGCAGGGTGATGGCAGCCCGCGCGGACGGGTCGCCGGGCGAAAGCAGATACTCAAAGCGAACGGACTCCCCGTTGCCCGTATTGAGAATGAAGTCGTTGCCATCGACGGAAAGCGACAGTCCCTCGGCCGCTATGCCCCCGCCCAGAGACAAGGTCAGTGCATTGCCAGGATAAAGCGTGTCGTTGCCGTCACCGGAATTGAAACCGACGACGTTGTGCGGCCCCCAGCTATCGATGTAGTCGTTGCCCCGGCCGCCGGCCATGAAATTGGCGCCGCCGTCGCCGTACAGGTAGTCGTCGCCGTCGCCCACGTCAATGGCGTTGCTGTCTTCCCAGTCCTCGAGGTCGTCGATGCCAGCGCCGCCCAGCAAAATATCGAAGCCGGCGTCGCCCTCGAGGTAATCGTCGCCCGCGCCGCCGATAAGCAAGTCATTGCCGTTTCCGCCCCAAATTTGGTCGTCACCTCCGAGACCATCGATCGCGTCATCCTGCGCCGTTCCCGGAATCACGTCGCCGAATTGCGTCGGCTGTATCGAGGCCGCCCGGCTCGCCAGTTCGCTTGCGTCCCATTCGGTTGCGTCGGCGAACAGCACACGCTCGATCCTGCTCGCATCATCGGAAAGCCACGACTGCAGCTGAATGCGATCTGCCCCATTGTTATAGGAAAGATAGAGACTGCCATAGGGGTCGGCTCCGACGTTGACCTCCTCGGGCAGGATGCCTGCGGCGAATTCGATCGTGTCCCGATTGCCGGGAGCAGTATCGTAGTCGTAAATGTAATCGGTGCCGTCGCCGTTGGCGAACAGATAGGTATCATCGCCCGCCTGGCCGTACAGGTAATCGTTGCCGGCCATTCCCCACATCAGGTTCGCCGCATCGGTTCCATATAGGACGTCATCGCCCGCTGTGCCGGTCGTGGTCAGGTGAGCGGCGAGCCCGGCGCTCGTCCAGACCGTGCCATCGTTGAACTCGACGCGGTCGATCTGGGAGTCATCGGCGCCTTGCCAGCCTCCGACCGAAATGCGGTCCGTTGTTCCCTCTATGTCGAGTTTCAGGAAGTAGCCATCCCATGTCACCCGGATATCGGCCGGCGCGACTGTGGCGTCGAAGCGTATGGTGTCGATGCTGCCGGAATCGGCATCCCAATTGAAAATGGAGTCCTGACCCTGGCCCCGGCCGAAGAGATAGACGTCGTTGCCGGCCCCGCCATACAAGACGTCGCTACCGGCTCCACCCTGCAGGGTGTCGTTGCCATCGCCCGCGATGAGCGTGTCGTCACCGGCTCCGCCTTGCAGCGTGTCGTCGCCGTTGCCGCCGAACAAAGTGTCGTTGCCCGTTCCGCCCCGGAGCAAGTCATTGCCGTCGTCGCCTTGCAACCGATCGTTGCCGGCGCCGCCAAGCAAGGTATCGTCGCCCGCCTGGCCGAACAGGACGTCGTTTCCGCCCAACCCAGCGATGACGTCGTTGAGCCACGGCACACCGAAAAGAAAATCGTCGCCCTCCGTTCCGACCGCAGTCGGCACCATGGCCAGCATCTGCGCCGAGGTGAACTGGTTGCCGTCGGCGAACTTGAAGAACTCGACCCCGTAGGATGCGCCCGGGAAGGCGGTCAAAGCCGGATCGTTCGGATCGGGCAGTACGACCCGCACGCTCTGGCTTCTATCGCCCCAGGTGATATCCAGCGTGCTGTAGATCCTGCCTGCATCGATGCTCGCCCAGCCGAGATCGAAGGTAGGCCAGATCGAGCCGCGCGTCAGCACAAGGTCATCGACCGTGAGGCCCGGGCCGAATTCGACCGTGTCGGTGCTCGCGCTTTCGCCCTCGAAGTCGAAACGCCCGACGCCGGCCATGTTGATATGCACGAAGGTCTCGTCGACGATCTTCGTGCCGCTCTGCGCCGGATCGATCAGGAAGGTGTCGTTGCCGCTGCCGCCGTGCAGGTAATCCGAGCCGTTGCCGCCGTTGATGACATCGTTGGCATCGCTGCCGAATACCTTGTCGTTGCCCTCGCCGCCGTATAGCACATCGCCCTCCCAGCCGACCAGAACGTCGTTGCCGGCGCCGCCGTCGATCAGGCTCGGTCGGTTGGCGTAGATGAGGTTGTCGGACGGCCCCGCGTAGATTTGCTGCAGGATGGTCGTGTTCGAATCGACGCGATGCGTGCCCTGGACTGCGCCGGGTAGGCTCGGATTGGGGTTGACGATGATCGGGGGCGCGTACGGCGCCCGGTCGGGCCCGGTCATGCTGCGCCCCAACTCTCTCGTGCCGGGCAGTCCGCTGGAATAGGGCAGCACCGCGGTCACGGTCCCCGTAGCCCCGCCTGTCAGCGCATAGTAGCGACTCTCCAAGGAAGACGACGCGGTCAAAATAGGGTTGCCCGATGCGTCGAGCCCGAATTCCATGAACTCGGTGCTCGTGCCCTCCCCGGTGAACGTGGCTTCGATGCTCGTATACGTCCAGGCTACGGCCAAGCCGGCGGACTGGGCATCGCTGCTACCTTCAAAATCGCCGGGCCCGTGGATGGTGGTGGCGTCGCTGAAATATTGCCCAGCGCGAAAACCGCCGTAATTTTCAACGTAGAACGGGGTATCGGCATAGGCCGAGAAAGTAAGTTCGGGTGCCTGCGTCGCGACGCCGTCGGCGATCGACCAGGCTGTACGCTGCGCTACGACAGCTTGGCCCTGCACGTAAATGCCGGCACTGGAGTTCGTATAGAACCGGCCGTCATCGAGCAATTGCTTGCCCTGGCTGGTTTGATCGGCCTGCCATAAGGCTTTCTGCCCGACGATAAAATCGCTCCAGTTCTGTTTCAGCCAATCGCTGCCATCAGTATCCGCTTGCGCAAGGAGGCTTGAAAGTGCCGTGACCGTGCCTGCCGCGTCGCGAATGCGCCAGTCCTGGTTCCCCGTGTAGTAGTCCTTGATGAGCATGCCCTCATCGGACCCACGCACGTGAAAGAAGAGGTCGTTGCCGCGCTGCTCCCCGCGCAGCATGTCGAGCGTGATGCCCGTCTGCAGCGCGATGGTGCTCGTCTCACCCGCCTGCTCGATGACGGTGTCCGCTCCCGAGCGCGCAGCGAACAGGTAAGTGTCGGCTCCCGCGCCGCCTGCGAGCGTGTCATCGCCCGCGCCGCCATCGAGCCTGTCATCCCCCGCGTAACCGAGAATCGTATCGGCGTAGTCGGTACCTGTCAGGACATCGTTCCCTGCCGTGCCCGCGATGGGCGGCACCGCCAACGCCCCCAGCGCCGCCATGTCCTCGGCCGTGCCGTCGCCGTAGAGGATTTGGCGCAAGTGCGCGCCACCCGCGTTGTAAAAACCGGGCAGCGTGAGGCTGCCCCCGCCATCGGCAAGCGTAACCCTCAGATCGCCGTTCGCCGCCCGCGTGTAGGTGACATCCGCGGCCAGGATATCGGCGCCGAATTGCAGCGTGTCCTCTCCGCCCGAGCCTGCATTGCCGATGACATCCGCGCCATCGCCGCGCGCGAATACGTAGGTGTTGTTTCCCGCTCCGCCATTCAACCTATCGTTGCCCGCCCCGCCATCGAGCACATCGTCGCCGCCATGCCCAAGCAGGATGTCGTCGCCGCCCAAACCCAGGATGCGGTCGGTGACGGCCGTGCCGTCGATGACATCGTCGCCTTCCGTGCCCTCCAGGTCGAAGCCCCGATCGAGCACGTCCCGGTAGCTCATCGAACCGCCGTCGGCGAACTGGATGGCGCCAAGCACCGGCGTGGACGAAGGGTCGGCCGGATCGAAGCCCTCGAAGTGAATGGCGTCGCCCCCGCCCAGGTCCACGAGGAGTGAGCCTTTGCGAAACTTGACGTCTTCGCGCGTAATTCCGGCACCCAGCACCAGGATGCTCGCCTCGGGGTCGTTCGCGCCCGCGGGCGTATCGACAATGGTCTCCAAGCCGTCGCCCCTGTTGAAGACGTAGGTGTCCTTGCCCGCGCCACCTTTGAGGGTGTCGTTGCCGGGACCGCCGATCAGGATATCGTCGCCCGCTCCCCCCAGCAGAACATCGTCGCCCGCGCCGCCGAGCAAGATATCGTTGCCGGCGTTGCCGAGCAGCGTGTCGTTCCCCTCTCCCCCATCCAAAAAATCATCGCCTGCCTGCCCCGCGGCAACCGAAGCTGCCGAGTCGCCATCGAGGTAGTCATTACCGATACCTCCGATCAGGATGTCGTTGCCCCCGCCTGCGACAATCGCGTCATCGCCCGTGCCGCCATCGACATAGTCATCCCCTGCGCCGGCGAACACCCAGTCGTTCCCCGCGCCGGCGTAGATGCGGTCCGCGCCGCCGCTCGCGGGCTCGACCGGCAGGTCCGAGCGGGTGAAGGTAACGGTGAACGCCCGCGATGCATCTTGCGCCTGCGTCACCGAACGCGCGATGCTCCAGTCGGTGAAGGCAGACCCCGACGAATCCCCAAAAATCGTGTCGTCACCGGCAAACCCATAGATCAAATCCTCGCCTGCGCCGCCCGCGAGCAGGTCGTCCGCGCTGCCCCCGACCACGGTATCGTCACCGCCGTTGCCGTCCAGCCATTCGCCCTTGCCGGCCACCCTGGCGCCGCCTTCGGTGGAAGAGAGCGTGGCAAGATCGATGACCTGCTCGGCAAAAATCCGGTCGTTGCCCGCATCGCCGTCCACCACATCCTTGCCGGTGCCGGCCTCCACCAGGTCATCGCCCGGGCCGGCGTTGGCAACGTCGTCCTCCGCACCCAGATCGACCCAGTCATTGCCCCCGCCCGAATACACGAAGTCGGAGCCGCTGCCTCCTATAATCCGGTTGCCGCCGTCCCCCGCGAACACCAGGTCGTTGCCCGTTCCCGCGAGGATCAGGTCACCCGCCGCGTCGGCGCCCGTGGCTTGTGCCGCGTAGATGACGTCGGCGCCGCCTCCGGATTCGATGCGGTCCGAACCCGCCGAGCCGTAGAGGATATTGGCCACCTCCGCATCGACCGTCCCCGCCACCACAACAGCATTGCCCAGATCGTCTGGAGCGGGTGCGGGGTCGACCAGGATGCCGCCAACAATATTGCGGGTCGGCGTGGGAACCTGGGACACCGCCGGATTCTCCCGCAGGCGAATGCCCAGATCGCCGTTCTTGAAGTTCTTCAGCGTCAGGCTGCCGCCCGCATCGCCGTTGATGGCGATCAGCAGATCGTTGCCGCTCGTGCGGTAGGTGAACTTGCCGTCCGCGCTGCGCCAGGTACCATCGCTCACCTTCACGCTTGCGTCGGCGATCACCGCGCTCTGCGTTGTGTTCAATGAATCCGTGAACGTATAGCGGATCAGCCCCTTGCCGTCTGAATCGAGGACGGTGTCCTCGCCATCGTTACGGTCGGGTAACACGAAACTCGTCTCGCCGCTGTAGGCGTACAAGTCGAAACCCGCGCCGCCTTCCAGGTAATCGTTGCCTGCCCCTCCTTCCAGATAGTCCGCGCTGCCACCCCCGTATAGGCGGTCCGAAACCCTGCCGCCCTGCACGTAATCGGCGCTGTCGCCGCCAAATCCGGCTCGATGCGTGAGCGCCTCTATGGGCGCCCCTGTCCCTTGCGGAATGACCGAGAGGTTGATCTTCTGCGGCAAGTCGATGAAACGCCACATCTCAGTGAGCTGGATGCTTGACAACGCCGTGACATCGTTGGCATTGGCCATGTTCTTCCATGCGAGAAATGCAGCACGGTCGGCTATGTACTCGTTGGTCATCCCAGCAGGCGTGCCGCCGGAAGCGCTGTAAAGTTCCAGTTCGCCGTTTGTGTTGAATTGGTTATACAGTCCCGGTGCGCCAGTAATCGCGAACGGGTTCAACTCCCTGAGCGCGTAGCGGTAGGACATATCATCTTGCGCAAGCGACTTGATCGCATCCGCAGCGTTATCCGCCAAGCTGACAACGCTGACCTGTCCCGCCCAAGCCTGAAATCGCGTGCTGCTCTGGAGTCCATAGAGATTCGTATAGAAAGAATCTCTGTTCTCTATCCCGGTCGGCGTGGCGCCGACTGCCGCTTTGCCAAGAAACAATTGCCGCACCTGATCCAACGCGGACTCAAGGCTCTTGTTGGCTTGGTTCGAGGCGGCTTTGAGCACGCCCGTAATCTTGTCGATTCCGGCCGCGCCAACGGCACTGTTCAGCGAGGGATCGATCACTGTAAATAGGCTGTAGAGCGCCAGCGAGTCGCCTAGCTTCACTATCGAGTGGTTCGGAACGAATCCACTCGACCCCAGCACGTCTGGTTCTTTCTCGATGAATACAAATTGCTTAGCACCAAATACGGACCCAAGCCCTGCGGTGACATTGAGTCCGCCCTCGCCAATAATGTTTAGCGTCTTATTGGCAATAATGCCACCCGAAATCGTTGTGTCCATTCCAACCCAATTTCCCAGCTCCGGGTAAATGCCTCCGATCCCGGGAGAGTTGTACGTCGTAATGCTTTGGATATTTGCGGACGGCTGAAATTGGGTGATCATTTCAGCCAGCAATACAGCTACATGCCCGCCGAGACTATGTCCGGTAAAATTGACCGCGCTACCCGCCAGGATCACGCCCGCGCCGACATCCAAGCGGACGTTGTTCGGACCTGTCAGCAATGCACCGTTCGAGCGACCAAGTATCAGGCTCGCAAGTGCATTCAGTTCATCGGCGGTATAGCTCACAGCGGCATTTTTCGTGGTCGTCAATTGCTTGTAATAGCGGTAAGCACTGAACAACTGTTGCTTCGCATACCCGGAAAGCACCACGCCAAGCAAATCAGCGTTCAATAGATCCGTCAGCGAATTTTGTTCCGTACCGCGTACCGCGATGGTGTAGGAGCTATCCGCGTTGCTCTTGAATACCGTCGCGCTAAAGCCGGTTACATCGTTCGGTTGATAGCTCGCTAGGCTGAAGCCGGTCGTGGAAGCGGTGAATACTGCGGCCTGGTCCGCTGCAAATTTCTTGTCCCTCCCGAGCCGATCGTCGTTTGTCAGGCGCGCATACAAACCATTTGGATTACCGAGATCGCTGTCTTGGAATCCACGGTATGCCGCCTGCGATATCCATGCGTAATCGCTAATCTTTTTCGCGTCGAGTGCCATAGCTCTTCTCCTTGACCTATTTCGTTGACTTCAGGGTGCCGGTAATGAATTTCACAATGTCGAATTGATTGTTTCCCTCCTGACACTCACCTGCAAATCCACTTCCAGCGTCGCTGAACCCAGCCAGAAACCGCTCCGCCCAACCGCCCTCATAACTAATGTTGACGTGCCGAGCCAATATTTCCTTTGTCTGTAAATCGCGAATCAGATACTCACCTCTGGCATAACCACCCCCGATACTCCCTCCGGAATACTCATACCAATAGCGGCTCTTCAGTTCTGTCGGATCGAGATTGGTTTCTTCGAGAACTTTGCCATCGGGTTTGAGACTGAGTCTCATGGGCTTGCCCCCTAACCCTCTTCCCTCCACAAATTTGTATCCGTCCTTCGTCAACCATTGCTCGCTCGGAGGAAGATCTCTACCGTAGAAACTCTCTACCCCCTCCGCGACCCTGTATATCTTCAGCCCGCTTTCCTGCGCGCACATCTGTTTCAATTTGATGCGGCCGTAGTACCCGTCCGCGGTTGGAAGGAGCACAAACACGATCAGCGCGATGACTTTGCCCCACCGCGGTTTGATCATTTTCAAAGACAACCAGAGCGCTCCGCCGATATACGCGACACAGACAACAAGGACTCCTAATCCACCCATGGCATCATCCTCCCAAGAGTTCTCCACATTTCAATTCGCAAACCGGCACACTTTTCTCCCACCCACTCGGCAATGCCCTATTCAGGTGGCTCAGTAACAGGCCCGCAAGTGCGTTCAGTTGATCGGAGGTATAGCTCATGGCGGCATCTTTTGCGGTCGTCAACTGCTTGTGATAGCGGTAAGCACTGAATAACTGTTTATCGTCGCCCGCTCCCCCCAGCAGAACATCGTCCCCTGCGCCGCCGAGCAAGATGTCGTTGCCGGCATTGCCGAGCAGCGTGTCGTTCCCCTCACCCCCATCCAGAAAATCATCGCCTGCCTGCCCCGCGGCAACCGACGCTGCCGAGTCGCCATCGAGGTAGTCATTACCGATACCTCCGATCAGGATGTCGTTGCCCCCGCCTGCGACAATCGCATCATCGCCCGTGCCGCCATCGACATAGTCATCCCCTGCGCCGGCATAGATGCTGTCCGCGCCGCCGCTCGCGGGCTCGACCGGCAGGTCCGAGCGGGTGAAGGTAACGGTGAACGCCCGCGATGCATCTTGCGCCTGCGTCACCGAACGCGCGATGCTCCAGTCGGTGAAGGCAGACCCCGACGAATCCCCAAAAATCGTGTCGTCACCGGCAAACCCATAGATCAAATCCTCGCCTGCGCCGCCCGCGAGCAGGTCGTCCGCGCTGCCCCCGACCACGGTATCGTCACCGCCGTTGCCGTCCAGCCATTCGCCCTTGCCGGCCACCCTGGCGCCGCCTTCGGTGGAAGAGAGCGTGGCAAGATCGATGACCTGCTCGGCAAAAATCCGGTCGTTGCCCGCATCGCCGTCCACCACATCCTTGCCGGTGCCGGCCTCCACCAGGTCATCGCCCGGGCCGGCGTTGGCAACGTCGTCCTCCGCACCCAGATCGACCCAGTCATTGCCCCCGCCCGAATACACGAAGTCGGAGCCGCTGCCTCCTATAATCCGGTTGCCGCCGTCCCCCGCGAACACCAGGTCGTTGCCCGTTCCCGCGAGGATCAGGTCACCCGCCGCGTCGGCGCCCGTGGCTTGTGCCGCGTAGATGACGTCGGCGCCGCCTCCGGATTCGATGCGGTCCGAACCCGCCGAGCCGTAGAGGATATTGGCCACCTCCGCATCGACCGTCCCCGCCACCACAACAGCATTGCCCAGATCGTCGGGGGCGGGGGCGGGGTCGACCAGGATGCCGCCAACAATATTGCGGGTCGGCGTGGGATCCTGGGGTGCCGTAGGATTCTCCCGCAGGCGAATGCCCAGATCGCCGTTCTTGAAGTTCTTCAGCGTCATGCTGCCGCCCGCATCGCCGTTGATGGCGATCAGCAGATCGTTGCCGCTCGTGCGGTAGGTGAACTTGCCGTCCGCGCTGCGCCAGGTACTGTCGTTCACCTTCACGCTTGCGTCGGCGACCACCGCGCTCTGCGTTGTGTTCAGCGAATCCGTGAACGTATAGCGGATCAGCCCCTTGCCGTCCGAATCGAGGATCGTGTCCTCGCCGTCTCCGGCGGTGTATTGATACACATCCGTGCCCGAGCCGCCTTCGAGATAGTCGTTGCCCTCACCGCCTGTCAGGACATCGGCGCCAGCGCCACCAAAAAGATGGTCGCCATCGATCGCCGAGTTGCCACCAGCAATGACGTCGGCACCATCAGTCCCGAATACGATACGCGTCGGGTTCAGTGTCGCCGCACCGTTGCCCGCGGCGAGGGTTCCCACGACCGTCAGATCCTGCTTGCTGGCCATATCGAAAAATCGATAGTTGGCAAGACGATCGCTACGCAAGGTATTCTGTCCATCTGCTATGTTGTTTTGCATCACCCAGCTGAGCATGGCCACGCGATCAGCGAGATATTCGGTCGTCATGCCCGCAGGCGTGCCGCCCGCAGAGTTGTAAAGATCGAGTTCGCCGCTTGTGTTGTGCGCAACATATAAAGCGTTGTTGCCGACAACTGCAAAGGGATTAAGTTCTTTCAGCGCGTACCGGTAGGCAATGCCTGCGGACGCTAGCGATACCAGATTGCTGGCCGCCGTATCGGCAAGCGAGACGAATTGTCCGCGGAGCGTCGGGTCCTCTTCCACCAATCTACGTAGGATGTTAACCTTCGCGTGATAGTCGTCACGGCTTACCGCCGCAAGGGGCGCGTCGCCGATCTGCGTCCGCGTCGTATCGGTAGTCCGGCATAGCCTGCGCAGGGCATCCAACACCGTTTCCAGCGAGGTCAGGGGACTGGCCGAGGCCGCATCCAGTATTCCGGTCGCGTCTGTAAGCGATAGCTGGCTATCGATGGTGCCCATCGCGTCGAACAACGCCAACACGTCAGTGAGCTTGTACATCTGGTGGTTGGGTATGCCGGTACTCTCTTCGTTGAACACCGCGACGCGCTGGCCGTATTGACTAGTCCACGATGAGTCAGCCGTCGCAATATTCACGCCGTGCTCGGCGAAGACATTGGTCTGCCGTGCCGGGCCGGGGTAAGCGGTTGCAGCCATTCCCAGGCTGCGCTCGATCATATTGAAGATGCTGTCTGCGCTGCTTGTGAAACCGCATCCGTTGTAGGTGAAGCTCCTCGTGCTGGCGTTCCCGAAGAGCCGCGCAAACGCCGTCGCCAGATGCCCGCCCAGACTATGGCCGTCCACGACATAGTCGGGTGAGCCGGTGATTTCTCCGGTGCCTGCTGCAAGATAGGTGTCGAATACGTATTGCCCGGCGACGATTTTCCAGGTATCGGCGAGTTGAGCGGCCTGGGCGCCTTCGGGGGTGCTCGCGCGCAGGTACCAGTTCACCATGGCCTTCACTTGCCGGTAAGCAATGCCCTGACCAAGAAAGATGTCCGCGTCGGCGACCCAGTCCATCCCTACTCCTTCCGTGCCGCGGAACGAAACGTACTTCTGCGCACTGGAGAGGTCCTGGAACACCGTGACCGAAAAACCCGAGGCGGGGTCGGTGGTTTGTCTCACGACCGTAAAATGCTAGCCGATATATTGCGCTAGCGGAGCGGTGAGCTCTCCAGTAAGCTTATCTGCCAGAGCGGTATCCTGCTGCCCTGGAAGCAGACCTTCTACGTAACTGGCTTCGGCCAGTGCTGCATTGATAAATGCATCGTGAATTGCGTTGTTCATTTGGCACCTCCGACGCTTCCATTAAACGGCAAAATCGCTTGTTCGATGTATCCCTCGCGAAGCAGCCGCGGCAAGCATTGCGGCTTCACAAAGAAACTAGCTCTCTCAAAGACACTCCTACTAATCAAGCCACCTCTCGTGCCATAGATTCGGTGCGTAGACAATAATCGCCCTGCCTTTACTTCGAATACTTTTGTTTCGTGATAATGAATCGGAATCACGGCGGGTACTCCTGCATCCTTTCCGATTTCCCAACGGATGATGGAATTCAATTCGGCCTGGATTCGGTTTCTTTCCTCCATAGGCAGTGACGTGTCAGCGAGCTTCCATTTTCCGTCGGCAGTGTAGAAATCCTCACCTACCGGAATCGTCCCGTAAATTTTCACCTCTTCGGCTTCCTTGCAGTAGCGCTCGAACTGGAATTTGCTGATCAGTTCGTCGCCGACCGGCGCGACAAAAAGCAGTGGCCCTAACATCACGATCACAATGACCTTAAGCCAGATCGGTTTGACGAGCCGCCCCGCACACCACGCCACCCACGCACTCAGCGCCAACCAGATCCCGATGCTTCCAAAACCTAGAACCCCAAACATGGCATCTCCTTCGTGAGTTTTGCGTAACCAAATGGAAATGACAGTTCGTCACTGATATCACTACCCCCACGCAAGGTCACACCATCTATCTTGATGCTGCCTTGCCCGTCCGAATCGAGAATCGTGTCCAGCCCGTCGCCAGTACTGTAGAGGAACAAATAGGGTCTCCAATTGCACCGGGAGCTCGCCATGCCCACGTTGCTTCTTAACCCCGCCCAACAGCGCCGCCTGAAGAAACTCGCGCGGGATGCCGGACGCACGCCCGAACAGACGCTGCGCTTCGTATTGCGCGACG
>Ga0334722_10005057_pt1 | contig 13458 bp, 16 predicted proteins | sample C3_bottom_MG_FD_207210 | JGI IMG/M metagenome (GOLD analysis project Ga0334722, IMG submission 207210) | Sediment microbial communities from Yellowstone Lake, YNP, Wyoming, USA - C3_bottom | ecosystem: Environmental > Aquatic > Freshwater > Lake > Sediment | place: USA: Wyoming | collected...
GGCGCCGGTAACGCGCCCGCTAACGCTGGAGGAACTACGGCGCTTGCGCAAGATGGCGCGCCACCACGAAATCGAATACCGCCAGGCATTAATTGATGTCCAAGCCGATCAAGGAGATGCACCATGCTCCGATTGAAAGATAATCGTAAACACCGATTGGGGAAGCAGACCAGAAATGTCCACCGAAGCGGCAAGAGAATCGTTTCGCTGGTGTTGCCGATGCTACTTGGTTGGCTGGGAAACGAATGTGCCACTCCAGCTATACATCCTTGCAAACATCGGCGGGAGGTAACTATGTTGGTTAACTTGATTCCCATGGTGGTATTCGGATATGTCCTGTTCGCAAGCGGAACAATCTGCTTTGCTCTCGCAATGGCGCGGCAGTTCGCAAAAGCAGAGCCACCGGTGCACTGATCGCTGAGGTTTTATGAACGACTTGGAGGTGAGACAGATGGGCTAACTCGTGTGGGTCAGTGCCGTATCCCCACACCAATTCAATACGAGCCGGGGAATTTGGCGGGGCTGACCGCACCGTCAAGCCCCGGCGTCTTTTTGTCACAATGCCATTCCTGTGCTAGAATAGCCCCAATCGTATGAAACGCTTTTTCCCCTTGCTCGTTTTTTGCCTCGCCATCGTCATCGCACTCTCGAACATGCAAACTGCACAGGCTCAACGTTCGCCGCTCGTGCTCGCTTTCTATTACGATTGGTTCGACGAGAACACGTGGTCGCCGAGCAAAGTGCCTGACCTGCCATCGCCGCTGTACGTCTCGCGCGATCCAAGCGCAATGGCGCGACAGATTCAACAAGCGCGCGGCGCAGGTATCGATGCGTTTGTCATTTCGTGGTGGGGCGCGGGCAATCCAACCGACGACAATTTCAAAGTGATGCTGGGTCAAGCGAGCGCGGCAAATTTTCGCCTCGCCGTCGATTTTGAATTGACCTCGCCGTTCTACAATTCCAAAGACGACGTCATCCGCTCGCTCAAAAACCTTTTGGCGAACAACGCGCAACACCCCGCCTATCTGCGCGTCGATGGCAAGCCCGTCGTCTTTTTTTGGCGCGAGCAACAATATTCGGTGGACGAATGGCGCGCGATTCGCGACCAGGTCGATCCGAATCGTCAATCGATTTGGATCGCCGAAGGCGTGAAAGAACAACTGCCGTACCTGAGCGTGTTCGACGGATTCCACCTTTATTCGATTGCGTGGGCACCGGACGTTGCCACTGAATTGCAAAAATGGTCGCCGCGCGTCAAAGCGTATGGCGCGGACAAAACCTGGGTTGCCACGGTGATGCCGGGGGCTGACAACGGCAAGAGTTCGCAATCGGAAAAAGTGATTCGCGACCGGCGCGGCGGCGATTTCTATCGCGAGACCTGGCGCGCGGCATTTTCAACGTATCCCGATTGGATCATCATCACGAGTTGGAATGAGTGGGTCGAAGGAACGATGATCGAGCCGAGCGTGTCTTACGGCAATCTGTATCTCGACATCACGCGCAATTTTGCGGCGCAATTCCATGCGGGCTTGCCCACCCCCACGCCAACGCCGACCAAAACGCTCAAGCCGACGGCAACCGCAACATTGACACCGACCGCACCGCTATCCATCACAACCTATCTCACTGGGACGGGCGTGCTCGCAACGATTTCGGAAACGCTGCGCGTGCGCGCCGCGCCCAACACCGATTCGGAAATCCTGGGACGATTGCGCCAAGGCATGACCGTCACATTGCTGGCGCGCACCGAGGATTGGCAATGGTGGCTGATTCCCTATCCCAATCCATCGCAGAACGCATGGATATTTTCAGGATTCGTCAATCCCGAGGGCGATCTGAGTTCACTGCCGATTCTGGATGGCAATCCGACGCCTACACCAACTCCCACGATGACTCCAACGCTTGAACCGACGAGCACGCCAACGCAGACATCAACACCCGTGCCTGATACGGCAACGCCGACATTGACCGCCACGCCCACGACGCCGCCCACCCGCACCCCTGCGCCAATGTTTTCGTTCCCATCGTTGAAAGATATTTTCCCTTTCCTGCCATAATTCCATCTAAAGGAGCGCAGCATGGCTGACCTGCAAAACGACATTGCAAAAATTCTCATCACACATGAGCAGTTACAGAAACGCATCGCCGAGATGGGCGAAACCCTCAGCCGCGATTACGCCGAGAAGGACTTGCTCCTCGTCTGCGTGTTGAAAGGCGGCGTGATGTTCCTGAGCGATTTGATGCGCGCGATCCGGATTCCGCACGGAATCGATTTTATGGCGATATCGTCTTACGGCGGCGCGCGCACCGAATCCAGCGGCGTGGTGCGCATCGTGATGGACTTGAACACCAACATCGAAAATCGAAACGTGCTGATTATCGAAGACATTATCGACACGGGGCACACGTTGAGTTACATGACGGAGAATCTGCGCACGCGCAATCCAAGTTCGCTCAAGATTTGCACCTTGCTCAACAAGCCCAGCCGCCGCGAAGTCGATGTCAAGGTTGATTACATCGGCTTTGATATTCCAAACGAATTTGTCGTCGGCTATGGACTGGACTTTAACGAAATCTACCGCAACCTTCCATTCGTCGGCGTCCTCAAGCCAGAAAAATACATTCACCCGAACGATGAAACCTCGTCGTGATTATTATTTTCTACCATTGATAATGCGGTAGCAGATAGCGTACAAAAAACCAGGACACGGTGATGAGCCGTGTCCTTTTGAATTGCGTCGCGATTCTTTTTTCGTCCACACCAAACCGACGGCATGCGCCAATAAATCGGCGGCTTGCCTCAGGGACGCTTGATCGAACGCGGTGTACTCCATTCCATTCCGCCGCGCGCCCAGCGCGATATGCCCGAGCTGAACGCCTTGACTCGCCAATGGAATGAGTAATGCGCTCTCGCCGTTCCATTCACCCATCGTATGAACAAGTTCAACCGAGTCACCGGTTCCCAGGAATACCGCGCCACTTGCCGCATCGAAGGAACGAACCGCCGTTTCCAAAAAACTTTTTAAATTCTCTTGCGCTGTCGCTGGCACTTTCGATGGATAATTGGATGACGTTAGAATCTGCATTGTCCTGCCAGCCTCCGTCGGCTCTTTGAATCGACGGTCGATGACTTTTTGCAGATACGCCCGAATGGGCGTGAACGCCGCAGCGGCAATGAGCGCGGCGATGACAATCGCTGCTTCGGATGTGTCACCCGTCAGCGCAAGAAATAATCGTTGTAACAGATTGTTCAGCGCGGCAAACACGCCCGCCAGAATTGCCGTTAGAGAACCATAGAGCAACGTTCGACTGATCACCAGATCGATGTCGAACAGGTGCGAACGTCGAATCGCTACGAACATGCTGAATGGCACAAAAGCAAATAGCGGCGGAAAAATCCACGAGGAGGATTGTTCCAAACGTTCGAGCGCATCAAGCGCGAATCCGCTCGAGGTCAGCGCATCGATCAAAGCCAACACGAAGAAAAAGAGGGTCGAAGCAAAACCCACGGCGAGCGCCCACACAACAATTCTTGGGGCGTCGAAACATGGCGATAACGATAAATCTGCGACCCCGCTCCTATAATCGGAATCATTAAACCGTAAAGCAAAATAAAGAACGCGCTCTCGGCGTGAATGATCGAATCAAAACCGTCCAGAGTTGGACGCACGCTGAACAGGTAACTGAAAATTGTCATCAACAATCCCGCTCCGCTTGCGCTGAACCATCGCGCCAGGATGGCTTCCAGCGGAGAACGCGCGGCGGCGATTACGTCGGGGCGCAGAAACAACGCGGTGCCGAAGAGACTCTTGAGAACAGGAAAAGCAATTTCTTCGAGCATGAGCAAATAGACAACGATGATCAACCCCACAAGTTTGCGCGGCACAAGTTTGCCGTTTGGAAATAACGCCAGCGCATGAATATAGGTCGCGCCAGAGACGGCGTGCAGAATGAAATGATAGACATACAGCGGTCGCAGGGGCGCAATGGATTGACTGATGACTGCCATTTCGCTATGCGTTTGGAAATTGAATGCCATGGCGGCGCCAACCATTCCCAAGCCGAGCAAGCGGGTGACCCAGTCCCAGGGTCGCCGCACCACGATCAGAATTCCCACGCCGAGATTGAGCAAACTCAAGACGTAATCCATTCCAATTTGCAAAGGACTGAGGGTGATGCGAGAACCTAGTGCCATCGCGCGCGCGAGCCATCCGAAAATATCGTTGGCTTGCCCCCAGTTCTGAAACAAATCATAGACGCGCGGAAAGGCGGTCGCCAGCACGGAACCTGCGCCAAGCAAAAGCAACAAGATCGAACCCGCCGTATACATCGCAAAAAAAATCAAGAATGGCAGGTTGGCAGGATTGCCCAAACGGGATTTGAGTTGCGATCCATAGTTCGTTAATGAATTCGATAGCATCTCATTCGTCATTCTATCATGTCCGCGCGCAAAGGACAATTGCAAGAGTACCGCTAGAGTCTTGGCGATCACGCCGTCTACAAATATTACGTGGCGCGCAGAACATGGGTTGCATGAATGTCGCCTTTGTATCTTGCGCAAATCAATTCCGATGGGTATAATTGAGCCAACATGACACTGAATCTCAGCGACCGTGATCGCGCGATGCTGGATCCTAGAAAATGGAACGGTGAACGCGCATGACAAAATTCTTCAGGAGAAGACCAGAATGGCTTATCGCATTCTGTCCGATTGTATATCGTGCGGCATCTGCATCAATAAATGTCCGAACAGCGCGGTGTATGTGACCGAAGAGGAATCCTACGACATCAACCCAGGTCGCTGTGTTGAATGTATCGACCTGCCCAAACGGCGGTGCGAAATGATCTGCCCGGTCGGTGCGATCCAACTCGATCCCGCGCACCGCGAGACACCCAAACAATTGTGGAAAAAAGTTCGCAAACGGGGAGCCACCCCAGGAAGTTTTCGATGACACCTAATCGTCTAACTGCTTCCACGCTAGACCAAGCGATTCAATTCCTCGCGCAACATGGCGCGCATGCCCGCATCGTCAACGGCGGCACGGATGTATCGATGGACGCGCCGCAAACACTCATCGACATCAGCCAAATTCCCGACCTCGATTACATTCGCGAGGACGGCGATTACGTGCGACTGGGCGCGCGCGTCACACACGCGCAAGTCAGCGCCTCCGATTTAGCGCGACGGCTCGCCACGCCTCTGGTGCGCGCCTGTTCGATGATCGAAGATGCCGACGCGCGCCAACGCGGCACGATTGTCGGCAACATTGCCAGCGCGATACCCACAAATTTGACGACAGCGGCGTTGTGGGCGATGGGCGCGGAAGTGAAACTGCGCAGCGCGCGCGGCGAACGCGTCGTCACCTTCAACGATTTTTTCAAAGGGATCGGTCAGACCGCCCTCGCGCCCGACGAAATGATCGTCGAGATCGCATTTTCCAAAATGACGCCCAAGGACAAGGGCGCGTTTGTTTGCACTGGCTGGTCGCGTGACGAATTGCAAACCCAGGTCACGGTGGCAATCGTTTTGGAATTTGAAGACGACGAGATTTCGAACGCGTGGATTACGATCGGCGGCGTTGCGCCAACCGTTGTGACCGCCATCGAAGCAGAGCAATCGCTTGTCGGACAATGGCTCAGCGATATGGCGATTGAAGAAGCGGCAAACTTGGCGATGAACGCCGTCGTGACAAATCCCGATGCAACCGAGATCGTGCGTGAGTTGGTGACCAAAGCGATGAGAGAGATACGAGACACACCTAATTTATAGGGAGCCAGATGGCAAAATCAGAATCCGTTCCAAACGAAATGCGTGAGGTCTATGACACGATTGTCGCAATGATAGACAAAGTGTGCCATGAGCATCTCAACAATGAGTACGCCGCGCTGTGCCGTCAACTCGCCGCTGCGCTCGCACGTAAACGACCTTCACCTATTGCGCGCGGCAAGCCAGAAGTATGGGCGTGCGGCATTGCCTACACCATTGGTGCGGTCAACTTTCTTTTCGACAAGTCACAAAAACCGCACCTGCGCGCCGACGAACTATGCAAACTCTTTAACGTGAGTAGCAGCACCGCAAGCGCCAAGTCTACCTTGATTCGTAAAATGTTTGACATGATGCAGATGGACCCGCGCTGGTGTTTGCCCAGCATGATGGATAAAAATCCGCTAGTGTGGATGCTCAGCGTCAACGGATTTTTGATGGACATTCGCTATGCGCCACGCGGCGCACAAGCAGAAGCATTTCGCAACGGATTGATTCCGTATATCCCAGGCGAACGACCAAAGGATTGAATCGGTGTCCGTACCTAAACGCAGTGAAATCAAACCAGGTCTCGTCGTGCAAATCGTCGAGAAACAAAATCAACGCAGCGGCAAACTCACCGAAGGCGTCGTCGCGCGCATTCTGACAAGCAGTCCCACACATCCACACGGCATCAAGGTGATGCTGGAAGACGGCAAGGTCGGGCGCGTGCAAGCGATTGTCCCCGAAAGTTGACGTGACCCAACCAACTAACAAACCGCTTGCGCGCAACCATCCAACCATCGCTTATTTCATTTCCCCGCACGGATTCGGTCATGCCTCGCGCGCGGCGGCGGTGATGAATGCGTTGGCAAGCAGAATCCAGGCTTCTCCCCTTCGGGGAAACCTGGATTCTATCCACTTTGAAATCTTTACACTCGTCCCGCGTTGGTTCTTTTCAAGCTCCGTTGCCGCATCTTTCACGTATCATTCATTGCTCACCGACATCGGCTTGGCGCAAGAAACCTCGCTGCGCGAAGATGTTCCGCTGACGCTGCAACGCTTGCGCGAGTTCCTGCCGTTCGCCAAATCACTAATCGCCAATCTCGCATCGCGAATCTCAAGGTGCGATTGGGTCATGTGCGACATCGCACCGCTGGGAATTGCGGTTGCACGGAAAGCAGGAATTCCGTCCGTGCTGATCGAGAACTTTACCTGGGATTGGATTTACAAGGGGTACGTTCAAGAGGATGCGCGATTCAAACCGCACATTGCGTATCTGCGCGGCGTCTTTCGTTCAGCCGATCACCACATCCAGACCGAGCCAGTCTGCGATTACTGGAACGCCGACCTAGTCACGCCGCCCGTCAGCCGCGCACCGCGCACATCGAGAAAAGAAATCCGCGCGCAACTGGGAATTCCACAACGCGCCAAGACAGTTTTGATTACGATGGGTGGAATTCCTGAGCAACATTCGTTCCTCGATCAGCTCAAACAAATCAAGCACGTTCGATTTATCATCCCAGGCGCGAGCCGTTCGATGCGCCAACATGACAATCTCATTCTGCTGCCGCATCGCTCCCAGTTCTATCATCCCGATTTGATGAATGCGGTCGATGCGGCAATCGGCAAGGCGGGCTACAGCACGGTGGCAGAAGCATACCACGCGGGAATTCCATTTGGATTCGTGCAACGCGAAAAATTCCGCGAGGCAAAGACGATGGGGCGTTTTATTCAAAAGCAAATGCGCGGCATCGAGATAAATGCCGCGCAATTTGAGACGGGCGCGTGGTTATCGATTCTACCTGACTTGCTTGACCTGCCACGCATCCATCGACACGAAATCAACGGTGCAGAACAGATTGCGGAATTCATTCTGTCATTTCGAGGAGCGTAGTGACGAGAAATCCCGTTTCTCGAATATGAATCAAAGGGCGAGATTTCTCGCTTCGCTCGAAATGACAAGGAGTTGTTCATTCGCCGTTGGTGCGCTAGCGGTCGGATGAAAATTTGCGACGGTCGGCGGGCTGTCGTCGGCAGTCGTATCTTCAAGGAGTCACCATGCCCACTGATGCATCCGCCGACCTTGCCAATGCCGTGAGCGCGTACGCAACAATTCTCTCCGGCGTTATTCCGCTCACGCTTTGCTGGCTCGTGTCGCCGCAACCGCGCCGCTGGCTGTTTGCGTACCTGTGCATTTTCATCACGGGTGTGCCAACCGTTTGGAATCACGGCTTGGGCGAACCATTCCCCGCGCGCGTGGCGGACATCGGCACGAACTTGCTCCTCGCCTGGGCGTTGCAGTACGCTGCCCTCGGCGATTATTTTTCCAAACGCACCCAACGCATTGTCACAGCGATTACTGGCTCGATCATATTTGTGTTTATCCTTTGGACGATTGCCGCGGGACCTGAGCGTCGCTTGGCGATCACCTTCGGTGGATCAGGCGAATTCACTTGGGGCGAATTGCTCCTCATCGCCAACTCTATTCTCGCGATTTCGCTTTTCTACATTCGACGCGCGCTGATTCCAGAAAAAGCGCGGTCACTGCTTTATCTTGTGACATTTATTTTTTTCGTCGGACTCGTATTTGCCACGCAATCCAACCATCGCGTCGATTTCACGGTGCTGGCGTATCACGCCACCTGGCACATTGTCGGCGCGTACGGATTTATCGTGCTGTGGGTATTCAATCACCTTCGATTCACAGCGGTACCATTGCGTCATTGACCTAACGGCGCGCGGCACTTATGATGACGGCATCACATTCTAAAGGAGCCGTCCCGATGAAGCACTCTCTTCCGATTCTACTTCTCGCGAGCATATTGCTCGTTGCTTGTTCCACGCCCGCCGCGTCGACCGTCCCCATCGCTCCCAGCGCGCCGCAAGTCATCATCAACTCACCCGCCAGCGGTGCACAACAACCCACCGGTGCCGATGTCGTCATTCAATCTACATCGACCGATGCGCAAGGTGTTTTGCGGGTTGAGTTATTGGTTGATGGACAATCTGTTCGCAGTGATGCGATTCCAAGCGGCAAGAGCCAGCCGCAATTTCAGGTTGTGCAAACTTGGAAGGCGACGACGCCCGGTACGCATATCATCCTAGTTCGCGCGACGAACGAAAAAGGCGTCAACGGCGAAGCGTCACTCACTCTCACGGTGATCGATGCGCCCAAACCGACAACCGCCTCCAGTTCCGCATCGTCTGCCGCGCCTGCGACAGCTAAACCTTCATCGGCAAGTTCATCCGTTGCGCCAACCTCTCCGCCCGCGGCGACGCCGACGACCGCCCCGCCAACCGCAAAACCCGCGCCCACTTCTGCGTCAACGCAATACACTGTCATTTTCACCGAAGCCCAGGTCAATGCGATGTTGAACAGCGCGATGGGCGCAACGCAACAGAATTTTGTATCGACCGCCAGCATCAGTTTGCAGAATGGGCAGATCAGCACGAACACCACGTTCAAGGGACCGGGCGGCACGACCGTCAACGGACAGCTCGTCATCGCCGTTTCCGCATCGAACTGTGATTTGCGCGTGACGATCGTCCAGGCAACGATCGGACAGCTTAACATGACGGAAGCGCAAAAAGCCGCGCTCAGTCAATCGTTAGAAAAGGCAATCGAGAGCCAGCTCGCGCAAGTACACGATTACAAATGCGTCGACTCGGTCACGATTGCGAATGGCGTGATGACGATCAAGTATCACTAGCGTCGGAAGAACTGTAAACAAGAAAACAGGTAAACACGTCACCCGACTTGCTTACCTGTTTTCCTTTTTACCGATTCATTCGCTCATTCAGATATTTTAGTTTCTCGGCAAACTGGTGAATTCCGCCACCGTCGTGCTGATTAAACTCGTAGACCTTGATGTCTTTTGCGCCGACCCAATAATTATATGCGGCATACACCGTCGATGGTGGACAAGTCGTATCCATCAACGCCGTCGAGAATAGCGCATTGGCTTTTGCGCGCGTCGCGAAATTCATTCCGTCGAAATAGGATAGCGTGCGAAACACGTTATCGACCTGGGTGCGATGCGTTTTCAAAAAGCGCGCGATTTCCGCGTACGGTTCGGTATCGATCAATTGCGCGGCGCGGCGATAGTGACAGAGAAATGGCACATCGGGCATGGCGACCTTGACCCAGCCGGATGCGAGCGCGCTCACCGCAATCGTGATGCCGCCGCCCTGGCTTGCGCCAGTGACCGCGATGCGCTCCACATCGATGGCAGGATAAATGCGCGCGGCTTCGATAGCGCGCACCGCATCGACGAACACGCGGCGATAATAGTACGATTGCGGCGACAAGACACCGCGCGTCATAAACCCAGGAACCTGGGGACTCGCGCCGTCTTCGATGTCAGGCGTGTCGCCGTGCAGCCACACACTGCCCTGCCCGCGCGTGTCCATCACGAAATGCGCGTACCCCGCACTCGCCCACATCAACCAGTTGTACGGAAAGCCGCGCCCGCCGCCGTAACCGATGTACTCGACCACGCAGGGCAATTTGCTTTTGCGTTCGCGCGGCAAAATCAACCAACCCTTGATCGGCTGACCGCCGTAGCCGTTAAACGTCACATCGAAAACATCGAGCGTTTTCAATCCCCAATCACTCACATCGAATCGCGCGCTGAGTGGAAACTGGCGAGCGGCGTTCAACGTGTCGCGCCAGAACGCATCGAAATCGTTTGGCTCGTTGCGGGGTGGTTTGTACGTTTGCAATTGATCGAGTGATAAATCGAAGAAAGCCACATTTGCCTCCGCGTTCAAGTTTCAAGTTTCAGGTTTCAAGTTCATCGATTGATCCTCAACCTGAAACTATCAAACTTGAAACGTTAAACCTCCAGCTCTGCAACTGAATCAACAATCCGCGTTGGTCGGTACGGAAATCGCTCTGCCATTTCGCGCGTCGTCACGCCGGTCAGAACGAGAATCGTTTCCAAACCGCTCTCGATGCCAATGCGAATATCGGTATCCATTCGGTCGCCAATCATGATCGAGTTTTCAGAATGTTCGCCCAGGTATCGCAACGCGGTTCGCATCATCAGCGGATTCGGCTTGCCGATAAAATACGGTGGCACGCCTGTCGCCACTTCGAGTAGCGCGGCAATCGCGCCGCAAGCTGGGACGATGCCGCTGTCGGTTGGTCCCGTTGGATCAGGATTCGTCGCAATGAAATGCGCGCCCGCTTTGATGAGTCGCACCGCCTGCGTGAATCGCGCAAAACTGTACGAGTGTGTTTCGCCGAGAACGACGTAATCGGGTTCGTGTTCCGTCAACACATAGCCCGCGTCGTGCATCGCTTCGGTCAATCCGCTTTCACCCAGGACGAATGCGGTGGCGTTCGGCTTTTGGGATTTCAAAAATGCTGCCGTCGCAAGCGCGGAAGTGTAGAGATGTTCGGCGGAAATATGGATGCCCATCCGTTGCAAGCGATGCGCCAGATCGGCGGGCGTGTAGAGGGGATTGTTCGTAAGAATGACAAACTTGTTTCCCTTGCGATGCAATCGCTCGATGAAGGCGTCCGCGCCTGGGATCAATTCGTTCCCGCGCACAATCACGCCGTCCATATCGATGAAATAACTTTTGGGCATACGTCCTCTCCTGAAAAATTGGTTTGTAGTGCGCGATTTATCGCGCGATAAATCGCGCACTACAAACTATTGTGAGTCGTTGCGATTATACGCGAGAGAACGATTCGGAGCAAAGTCGATCAGTGAACGCGCAAAGCGTTACGTCATTTGGCAACTGACTCTGAGATTGGTATAATGCTGTCCACAAACACATTTACACATTTAATTCGTGATGTGATTTGCATGAACGCATGATTTACAAATCAGCGGAGACCACCATGTCCTCGAAATTTATTCGCAATCCCCATCTCGAAGGCGATGCATTTTTCTGGCAAGGCGGCAAGACTGGCGCGCTCCTCATTCACGGCTATACCGCCAGCACTGCCGAAGTCCGTTTGCTCGGTAAGTATCTGCACGAACGCGATTATACAATTTCTGCGCCGCTTCTCCCAGGTCACAACACCTCGCCCCAGGATATGAATCGCAAACGCTGGCACGATTGGACGAACGCGGTCGAGCAAGCGTACAAAGAAATCACCGCGCAATGTGACCGCGTTTTCGTTTGCGGTGAATCGATGGGCGGCTTGCTCACCTTGCATCTCGCCAGCCAGCATCCCGAAATTCCTGGCATCGTCCTCTACGCGCCCGCGTTTCGCATCGCCAATCACGATTCGACGATGCGGCAGGCACGCTTGTTGCATCGTGTTGTGCCGCACGTGAAAAAGACCGAACGCGAACCCAGCGATGCCGATGCGCGCTGGCGCGGCTACAATGTCAACCCAGTTCCCGCGCTCGTGCAGATGGGCAATTTGCAAAATGAACTCCGCAAACGCTTGCCGCTCATTCACCAACCGTTGTTGGTGATTCAGGGTCGATTAGATAAATCGATTGATCTACAAAGCGGCGAACTCATCCTGCGTGAAGTTGGATCGACCCAGAAAGAATTGCGCTGGCTTGAAGAATCGACGCACTGTGTCATACTCGACAAGGAGTGGGAGCAAGCGGCGGAGATGACAGTCAAGTTTTTCGAGCACGTATCGAAAACATAGATGCGGAGAAATGGAGACAAGGTGACCTAGAGAACATTCTCTCGTCACCCCATGGTAAAGGACTTGCGCGCTCGGGGTGCAATTGCTTTTGATTGTATTTTTTTCTTTGATACCATTGTGCCTACTCCAAACCAAAAAGCCACTCGCGTAAAGATTGCGCTAGGATTCAACCTTGTTGACTTTTGGAAAATCGACGTTTCTGTAGTAGAATACCAACATATCCCAAGTATTGCCCAGGTTGATGGCACGTCATCCTGCGTTGCCTTGCAACGCGCCAAGGTCGTGCCATCATGACCACCTACGGCGATTGAGTGCGTCGCGTTGTCGCCCGCTCTGGTCACAAGCCAGGGCGGGCGTTTGCGTTTTTTATTTTCTTTCACTTACGAGGTTCATCCATGACCGAACTGACCTGGGACGGCAAGTACAAGGACGGCAAGCGTGTTGCGCCCACGCGCATCGCTTTGCCGTTTCAAACCGTCGAGACGGTGAACGAATCCTCACAGCAACGCCAACGCGCGCTCGACCTCTTTAGCGCGGGACGCGACCTCGATTGGCGCAACCGTTTGATCTGGGGCGACAAAAAGTACGTGCTTCCTTCTCTGCTTGAAGAATTCGCGGGCAAGGTGAACCTGATTTACATTGACCCGCCGTTCAACGTGGGCGCGGATTTTTCTTTTACTGCGACGATTCCCGACAATCCCGATACCGACGAAGACGAGACAACAAGTTTTGTCAAAGAACCAAACGTTATTGAGATGAAAGCGTACCGCGACACCTGGGGACGCGGGATGGATTCGTATTTGCAGTGGTTTTACGAGACGGTGGTGCTGTTGCGCGAATTGCTGGCGGAGAACGGAAGCATTTACGTGCATTTGGATAATCACATTGGACATTACGCCAAGTGTATTCTTGATGAAGTGTTTGGCGTGGCAAATTTCAGAAATGCAATTTGCTGGCAAAAAATCCGCGTTGTCAAACACCAAAGCATAAGTTTTGGAAATGTCCAAGATATAATATTTCTCTACTCGAAGAATGATTCGATGTTGTTTAATCCACAATTCCGCGAACATACAGCGGAGTATAACCAAAG
>Ga0334722_10005059_pt1 | contig 13456 bp, 11 predicted proteins | sample C3_bottom_MG_FD_207210 | JGI IMG/M metagenome (GOLD analysis project Ga0334722, IMG submission 207210) | Sediment microbial communities from Yellowstone Lake, YNP, Wyoming, USA - C3_bottom | ecosystem: Environmental > Aquatic > Freshwater > Lake > Sediment | place: USA: Wyoming | collected...
CAGGCTGACCTTGCTCGCAGAAGAAAATTCCTCCACGAAGAATCAATACCTTCGGAGCCTCGCCGAATACGAGAACTTCCGGAAGCGCATGTTCCGGGAGAGGGAGGACCTCCAGAAATACTCCAACTTCGGTCTTCTCGGCGACCTCGTGCCCCTTCTCGACGACTTCGACCGGGCCATCGCCAGTTCCGAGCATGGAAAGGACTTCCAGACCCTGCACGACGGCATCCTCATCATCAGGAGACAGATCGGCTCGGTTCTCGAGAACAAATACGGTCTGGCCCGCTACGAGTCCCTGGGAAAGCCCTTCGATCCCAATGTGCACGAGGCCGTGGCCAGCGAGCCGGGCGAGGTCGAAGAGCCCCTGGTCTCACTCGAATTCCTCCCGGGCTACCGCCTACATGACCGGGTGGTCCGGAGCGCCAAGGTGCGCGTCAAGATGCCGGCCCCGAAGTCCGCATCGACGCAGGGCGCCGATCCCGCGGCCGGCAGGGGTGACCTGGCGGGGGCGGGGGCGGGGGCGGGGGTGGATGGCGAGAAAAAAGCCTCCGATGGGGATGCCGCCGCGGCCATGGAATGATTATTTTCCATCGAAAGGACGAAAGGTAAGGCAAGATGGAGGAGGCCCCCGCGAGGAGGCCCTTCCCGGGGACTCCGGTCCCCTCCCGGGGCCCTGATCACCCCGGAAACCTGGGCAATCAGAGCAGTTGAGCTGAAGGAGCTGTAACTATGGGCAAGATAATCGGCATCGATCTCGGGACGACCAACAGTTGCGTCTCGGTCATGGAGGGCGGCGAGCCCGTGGTCATCTCGAACTCCGAGGGCGGCCGCACCACCCCCTCGATCGTGGGCTTCACCTCGAAGGGCGAGCGCGTCATCGGCGCTCCGGCGAAGAACCAGATGATCACCAATCCCGAGAACACCGTGTATTCCATCAAGCGCTTCATGGGCCGCAAGTACGCCGAGGTCGGCAACGAGACCAAGATGGTCCCCTACCACGTCGTGGACAACGGAGCGGACGTGCGCGTCGAGGCTTCGGACAAGTCCTACAGCCCCCAGGAGATCTCCGCCTTCATCCTCCAGAAGATGAAGAAGACCGCGGAGGACTATCTCGGCGAGGCCGTCACCGAGGCCGTAATCACCGTGCCCGCCTACTTCAACGACGCCCAGCGCCAGGCCACCAAGGACGCCGGCAAGATCGCCGGCCTCGAGGTCAAGCGCATCATCAACGAACCCACGGCCGCGGCCCTGGCCTTCGGCTTCAACAAGGACCAGAAGAAGGAGAAGACCATCGCCGTCTACGACCTCGGCGGCGGCACCTTCGACATCTCCATCCTCGAGCTCGGCGAGGGCGTCTTCGAGGTCAAGTCGACCAACGGCGACACCCACCTCGGTGGCGACGACTTCGACCGCCGCATCATGGAGTGGCTCGTCGACGAGTTCCGGAAGGAGACGGGCATCGACCTCTCCAAGGACAAGATGGCCCTGCAGCGCCTCAGGGACGCCGCGGAGAAGGTGAAGATCGAGCTCTCCAACGTCCAGTCGGCCGAGATCAACCTTCCCTTCATCACCGCCGACCAGAGCGGCCCCAAGCACCTCCAGAAGACCCTCACCCGGGCGAACTTCGAGAGGATGATCGACGACCTCCTCGAGCGCTCGAAGACCCCCTGCACCAAGGCCCTCGCGGACGCCGGCCTCACCGCGGCGCAGATCGACGAGGTCATCCTCGTCGGCGGCTCGACCCGCATTCCGAAGGTCCAGCAGATCGTCAAGGATCTCTTCGGCAAGGAGCCCTCGAAGGGAGTCAATCCCGACGAGGCCGTGGCCGTCGGCGCCGCCATCCAGGGCGGCATCCTCGGCGGCGACGTCAAGGACGTCCTCCTTCTCGACGTGACCCCCCTCTCCCTGGGAATCGAGACCCTCGGTGGGGTCTTCACCCGCCTCATCCAGCGCAACACCACCATCCCCTGCCGCAAGAGCCAGATCTTCTCCACCGCGGCCGACGGCCAGACCGCCGTGTCCATCCACGTCCTCCAGGGCGAGCGCGAGATGGCGGGCCAGAACCGCACCCTCGGTCGCTTCGACCTCGTCGGCATCCCCGCCGCCCCGCGCGGGGTGCCCCAGATCGAGGTCACCTTCGACATCGACGCCAACGGCATCGTCCACGTCTCGGCCAAGGACCTCGGCACCGGCAAGGAGCAGAAGATCCGCATCGAGGCCTCGAGCGGCCTCAACGAAGGCGAGATCGACCGGATGGTGAAGGAGGCCGAGGCCCACGCCGCCGAGGACAAGCGGGAGAAGGAGCGCGTCGAGGCGCACAACGAGGCCGACGGGCTCGCCTACCAGAGCGAGAAGTCCCTCAAGGACTACGGGGACAAGATCTCCGCCTCCGACAAGGCCGCCATCGAGGCCGCCATCGCCGACCTGCGCAAGGTAATGGACGGCAGCGACGTCGAGCTCATCAAGCAGAAGACCGAAGCCCTCAAGCAGGCCTCCTACAAGCTCGCCGAGGAGATGTACAAGAACGCCCAGGGGAGCGCCCAGCCCGGCGCCGAGGGCGGTCCTGCCGGCGGCGACGGCCAGGGGCCTTTCGGATCCAAGCCCTACGAGCCCGGTCAGGGACCCTCCGCCGCGCCCAAGAGCGGTAGCGCCGATGACGTCGACTACCGCGTCGTCGACGAGGAAGAGAAGAAATAAGAGAAGAGCTTCGCGCAAAGACGCAAAGGATCGCCGAGGCGCAAAGGAGAGAGGAATGAAGGCGAGGGAGTTGATGAGCGCGAAAACTCAGACCCCCTCTCCTCTCTCTTCTCTCCGTGCTCTCCTTCTTCCCTCTGTGCTCTCTGTGGTGAATCGTGGAGACCCAATTGGCCAAGCGTGATTATTACGAGGTCCTCGGCGTCGAGAAGGACGCGGTGAAGGACGACATCAAGAAAGCCTATCGCCGCCTCGCCATCCAGTTCCATCCCGACAAGAACCCCGGGGACAAGGTCGCCGAGGAGAAATTCAAGGAAGCCACCGAGGCCTACGAGGTGCTGGGCGACGACGAGAAGCGCCAGACCTACGACCGTTTCGGCTTCGCCGGCGTCGATGGCATGGGCGGACCCAACGGAGCCCACGACTTCTCCTCGGTCTTCCGCGACTTCGAGGACATTTTCGGGGGCATGGGCGGCTTTTCGAGCATCTTCGACTCCTTCTTCGGCGGAAGTGGAGGCCAGCGCTCCCGGGGCGAGCGGGTCCAGCGCGGGTCCAACCTGCGCTACGACCTCGAGCTCTCCTTCGAGGACGCGGTCTTCGGGACGGCCCTCGACATCAACTACTCGCGCCACGACACCTGCAAGATCTGCGCCGGCACGGGTTCCTCCGACGGCTCGGGCAGGAGGGTCTGCCCCACCTGCCAGGGTTCGGGACAGGTACGTCGCTCCTCGGGTTTCTTCTCCATCGCCCAGCCCTGCCCGACCTGCCGCGGCGAGGGCTCCACCATCGACAAGCCCTGCCGCGAGTGCGAGGGCTCGGGCCTCGCGAAGAAGAAGCAGAAGATCCGCGTCACCATCCCTCCGGGAGTGGAGGACGGCAAGCGCGTGCCCATCCCGGGCCAGGGCGACTCTGGTCCCAACGGCGGCCCGGCCGGCGACCTCTATATCTTCATCCACGTGAAGCCCCACGAGTATTTCGAGCGGGACGGCAACGACCTCTACTGCGCCCTGCCCATCAGCCTCACCATGGCGGCCCTGGGAGGCGAGGTGACACTCGAGACCATCGACCACAAGAAGGTTGCGATCACCATACCTCCGGGCACCCAGAACAGCATGATGCTCCGGGTCCGCCAGGAGGGCGTGCCCGTCGCAGGCGGGCGTCGGGGCGACCTCTACCTCAAGGTCCTCGTCCGCGTGCCGGAGAAGCTCACACGCCAGGGCAGGGATCTCCTCGAGCAGTTCAGGAAGAGCGAGGGCGAGGAACTCGCCCTGAAGCCCGTCCGGCTCTCGGAGATCAAGCGCTAGGACCGGGCCCCCGCCCTCGGGCGGGTTTGCGCCCCGGGGCCCGGGGCGCGATACTTGTTCCCGTGAAGCGCCCGCAAAGCGGACTCAACCGCGACCCTTTCCCGGCCGATACTGGAATGGGAAGAGTTGCAATGGTGTCTAGAAACGGCCACGCGATAGCCGAAACCGATCGCCGCCTCATCAGGGACCACGCCCTCTATGTGCGCGAAGCCCTGTTTTCCTGCGTCACCCAGGCCCAGGTGGAATGCGCCGTGGCTTTCGCTCGCTACCTCAGCCTCGCCGGACTCAATTCCGAGAACTACTGGCTTTTCCTGCGTCTTGTGATCACCAACAACCCCTGGGTCATCGACGAGATGCTCCACGACCGCGAACCCCGTCTCCTCTTCTCCACCATCCGGCCCGACGCCGAGCTCATCGAGGCGGCCTTCCAGACCCTCTTCTCCCGCCATCCCGAGGAGCTCTATTCCCGCGCCCTCGAATCCCTCCTCGGCATCATCCAGAGCGCCTACTTCGACCCCGACGACGGCTATCGGATCCGGCGCCTTTCCATCATGGACATCAACGCCCTGGGCAAGTTCCTCCTCAAGGACGAGCCCCAGGAACATCCCCAGAACCGTCTGATCCTCGAAATCCTTGACAGGATCACCACCCTTGGCGAGTATTATGGCGAGCCGGACAAGAGTGTCCTTTCCAAACACGCCTTCAATGTCCGTTTCGCCTATTTCGACCGCACTCGCGAGATGATGGACGCCATTCCCGAGACCCTCCTCGTCCGGGTAGCCGACCGGAACGGGGTTCGCCCCGAAGAGGACTATGCCGATCTCGTGACGAGGCGAAGGGAGAGGAAGCGCGACCGGACCGGCCGCTTCGTGCGCGAAGCCGACAGACCGGTCTCCGCCGAGGCCGCTCCCGAGCCTTCCGCGGCCCTTCCTGCGGCGGCGGTACCTGCCGAGGCCGCGGCGATGGCGGCAGCGGGCGGCAAGCGAGCCGACAAGAAGGCGGCCAAGCCCGTTTCCAGGCAGGTGTCGCGCCCGGCGCCCAGGGGCAAGGTCGAGGCGAAGAAGAGTTCATCCAAGGGCGGGGCTTCGGCATCCCGCGGCAGGTCACCGAGAAAGTAGGTTCCGCCTCCAGGATCGGGGGAGGATCCCGAGAGGAGGCTTTCATGGCCCGGAGAGGGCTCCGCGATACCTCGGACAGTCTGCCGGTCCCGGCTCCTGGCCCTTCCGCCCTCGTCAAGGACGCGGATCCTCCCCTCCAGGGCCTCGCCCTCGTCGAGAAGGCGATCGCGGTCAGCGAAGCCTGGGCCGGCCGACCTCGCGACTTCGAGGGCCGCCCAGGGGGGCTCATCGAGTTCCCTTCCGGACTCAGGCCGGTGATCATCGGCGACCTCCATGCCAATCTCAAGCACCTCGAGGCCATCATCGACCATGACGGGAACCGCGGGGATCTGGAGGCTGGAAGGGCGGCCCTGATTTTCGTGGGCGATTCAGTCCACGACGACCGCACCGGCCACATGCGGGAGATGGAGAGCTCGGTCGCGATCCTCCAGCGCATACTCCGCCTGATCCTCGAGTACCCGAAGGGTGTCTACTATATCAGGGGCAATCACGACACCTTCGACGAGAGGCTCAGGAAGAGCGGCATCGCCCAGGGTCTCGAGTTCCGCAACGCCCTGCTCGCCGCCGAGGGTCCGGACTACCTGCAGGCCGTCCAGCGCTTCTTCGACTCCCTGCCGGTCTTCGTCATCGGCGAAGGCTTCGTGGTCGCCCATGCCGGCCCGCCCCGCGGCGGCCTCGTCCGCGAGGAACTCGTCGACATCAGGCGCTATCCCGAGAAGTACCATCAGCTCATGTGGAACCGGGTCAACGAATTCCACGGCAATCCGAGCCCGAAGGAATACGGCGAGAAGGATCTCCGACTCGTCATCGAGCTCCTGGATCTTCCCCCCGAGACCGCCTTCATCGTGGGGCACAACCCGCTCTGGTCGGACGGCAACCGGACGGGCGTCTGGCTCGACGTCATCGGCATGAAGAACCACCACATCATCTACTCCGGATCGGGGAGCCGCGCTCCCTATTTCACCAAGGAGGGCGGAAAGCTCGTCGTGAAGCTGGCCGCGAAGGACGAACCGGAGGTGTACAACTATGGATGAGCGCACAAAGCTGGCCGCCGAGATCCAGGACGGGGACCTGATCGAGTATTTCTACCTCGGGATGGGGGCGGAGGAGGTTCTCGAGCACCTCGAGGGACTCGAGGTGAGGTTGACCGACTCCCAGGACACGGTGCCCTTCAACGCCCAGGTGAAGGGGTATTTCGGCGCCATCGATGGCGCCGGGCATCCCTGGATCCTCAAGCCCGCGACCGACCCGAAGGAAATCCTCTTTCATCGCGTCTGCTCCCTCGCCTACATCCTCGACCACTGGACGGGGACCCTCGCCGCGCCCACCACCGTCTTCAGGATAGACGGAAAGGTCTGGCGCGCCTCGAAGGTGATCCGACACGCCATGCAGATCTCCTCCTACGACTACCTCGACGAGCCCTTCATAAACCTGCTCCGGGCCGACCTGGTCAATCGATGGGTGTATTTCGACGAGGACCGCAATCCGAACAACTATCTCGTGATCCACAACAAGGCCCTTCGTCCCTTCATGGTCGCCATCGACTTCGACAAGGCCGATTTCCAGGCCGAACACATGAAAATCACGGGGAGCCCCGACCACTTCATGTGGAATCGGACCGAGAAGACCCGGTTCCTCACCCTGCTCCGACCCGAGAATTTCACCGGGATCCCCCTCGAGACCTTCGCTCCCCGCCTCGAGGCTCTCATGTCCGTCCCCCTCGACGCCTTCGGACGAGTTGCGCGCCGCCTTGTCCAGGGCTGGTGCGACGATCCCGAGGTCGAGGCGGCCCGGCTGACGGCTAACTTCAAGGCGCGCCGGGAATACGTGGATTCCTACTTCAGGAGCATGTTCAAACCCGCCTGCGAGAGCGACAACAGCTGCAAGGACGAGGACTATGCCATGTTCGGCGCCAGTTTCGTGGCCATGCACAAGGGGAAAAAATAGTCTCGCCGTGCCAAAGCGCCCTTGACTCCCCTATTCCGCCGACCTAGACTTTTCTTTGCGAAAGACGCGTTTCGAGCGTTCATCGATAACGGAGGTCGAGATGGACAGACAAACCGAACGGGTCATCGAGAGGACCTGGTCGAAAGAGACAATCATGCAGGTGGAGCTCGGGATCGTGCAGAACATGCTCGGGTCCCGGACCGAAGAAGCGGTGGAAGGCTCGATTAGTTTCGCGCGCTTCCTGAGCCTTTCCGGTCTGCATAACGACAACTACCCCCTGTTCCTGAAGCTCCTCGAAGTCGAGAACCACTGGGTCATCGACACGATGGTAGCCAAGAAGGATCCCTTTCTCCTGCTCTCGGCGATCCAGCCCAACAGCTACCTTTCCTTCACTGCCTTCAAGCTGCTCACGAATTGGCACCCGGGCGGCATCTACCCCGTCACCCTCTCAGTGGTACTCGGCATGCTCCAGGGCTGCTATGCCTCCGCGAAGGACGGCTTCAAGATCTACTCCGTGTCGATCAACGACGTGAACAACCTCGGCAAGCACCTCAACAAGGAGACGGGACAGGACGATCCGAACAACCGGACCATCCTTGACATCCTCGATCGCCTCGGCTCGCTCGCCGGCACCTCCCAGGATCCCGACAAAGAGCAGATGGCCCGCCAGGCCAACAACATCCGGACCTTCTACTTCGACAAGCGGAAGAAGATGGAGGACGTGATTCCCCAGGTCCTTCTCGTCAAGTCCGACTATGTCGCCAAAGAGACCGCCCCGCGCAGCCTCTACGTCGACTAAGGTCGAGGAAAGGAGCCACCCATGAAAGAGCTTTTCGAGAAGAAACAGGACTGGACCGACGACGAGATCCAGCGCATCGAATACAGCCTGCTCAAAGGGGTCCAGGGCACCCGCAGCCCCGAGGCCGTCGAGGCCGCGATCACCTACGCGAGCTATCTCAACTTCACCGGGATCACGAACGGCAACTACCCGGTCTTCCTCAACATCCTCACGGTCCGCAACCACCACGTGATCGACGCCTTGCTCGGGACCCGCGATCCCTTCCTCTTCATGAGCTCGATCCAGCCCAACTACTTCATCGCCTCCACCTGCTTCTCGATCCTCACGAAGTACCGCAAGGGAGAGATCTATCCGAAGACCCTCGGCATCATCCTCGGCGTCTTCCAGGCGACCTACAACTCGCCCCTGGACGGCTACAAGCTCTATCCGCCCTCGGTCGCCGACGTGAACGCCCTCGGCAAGCACCTGAACGAGGAGAAGGGCCAGGACGACCTCCTGAACCGTTCCATCCTCGACATCCTCGACAAGATGTCCTCCCTCGAGGGCCAGAACGTCGACGAGGACATGGAAGACCTCGCCGTGCACGCCCACAACATCCGCAACAACTTCTTCGACTCGACGAAACGCCTCGTCGACGTCATCCCCGAAGTGCTCCTGCGCTCCGAGCCCAACCTGGACAAGGACGTCCAGCCTCGGAAGCGGGTTCCCCTCGCGGAAGCCGAGACGGCCAAGTCCTAGTGTCCTTCCGGGCGCCCGTTCCTGAGGGACGGGCGCCCTCGTCTTTCAGAGAGGAGAGGTCTCATGCCCGGTCAGCCCTGGCCCCAGTGGTCCGAAACCGAGATCGACGCGCTCGCCCTCGGTTACATGAACGATATCCTCGCCGCGGACGAGCAGTACGGCGTCTTCGCGGCGATTGCCTTCTCGCATTACCTCATCAACAAGGTGGGCATCCACTCCGACAACTACCCGATCTACTTCCGCCTGATCGAATCGGGGAACCACTGGGTGATCGACGCCCTCGTGGGTGATCGCGATCCCGCCAAGTTCTTCGGGAGCATCCAGCCCAACACCTTCATGCTGAAGGAATGCTTCCGGATGCTGACCAAGTGGAAGGCCGGAGAGGTCTATCCCAAGGCCCTCGTCATCATCTTCGGCCTCCTTTCCGTCTGCTATCGCGACCCGGAGGAGGGCTACCGGCTCTTCCCCCTCGGTGTCTCCGACCTTAACAACCTCGGCAAGCACCTCGACAAGTCGAAGGACCAGATGGATCCCCTCAATCGGACCGTGCTCACCGTCCTCGACGAGATCTCGAGCCTGATCGAGCCCCAGCGCCCCATGCCGACCAACGAAGTGAAGGATGTCGCGCTTCAGGCGAACAACATCCGCGGCAAGTTCCTCGACATGACCAAGAAGCTCAAGGAAGCGATTCCCGATGTCCTCCTCGAGCGCGGCGACTACACGAAGACCGAGGTCAAGCCCAGCGTCGTCAAGGTGGAAGTCTAGCTTCCCCGGCCTCGGTCACGACCGAGGTCCCGCTCCCCGCACCGCCCGAGCGGCGGTCGGGGCAGCGGGCGCAAGCGACCTTCCCGAGGTGAGGAATGCAGGCTCGCACCGTCGTCAACCAGTGCTACATCCTCCAGGAAAAACTCGGGGAGGACGGATTCTGCGAATTGTGGCGGGCCACCTCGGTCTTCGCGGCGGCGGAGTTCCTGCTCCGCTTCCTGAAGGAGCGACCCGGCCTGGCGGAACGCATCGAGCCCTTCCGTCGCGAGATGATGACCGCCTACGCGATCTCCCATCCGGCGGTGGCCGATGTCGTCGAATTCGAGACCTTCGAGGGCCGGTGGTTCCTCGCCTCCGCCTTCAATGGTCAGAGCACACTGAGATCCCTCTACGAGAAGGGTGTCAGCTTCAGCCTGGAGCATCTCTGCCGCTATGTCCTCGAGCTCGCCCAGGGAGTGGACGCCTTCCACGGACTCGGCCTGGTCTACAAATGCCTGAATTCCGACAACGCGCTGTTCATCCTCCGCCAGGGCCGGGTCGAAGGCGTCCAGGTGCAGAAGCCGGGCTACGCGATCCTCCTCGATCTCATCGACGAGGGCAATCGCGGGGACTGGATCGAGACCTGGGCCTATGCCGCTCCCGAGGTGAAGCGGGGGAGCGCCGAAGTCGACCAGCGCGCCGACGTATATTCCCTCGGCATCCACCTCTTCCGTTTTCTCGCCGGGCGCCTGCCCTATCCCGAGGAGCCGGGCTTTGTCAGGAAGGAGGCGGCCTCCCTCTCTCATGTCGCCAAGGCCCTGCTGCGGCGAGGTGTGCCCGAGGCCCTGGTGCGCATCGCTCTCCGTGCCCTGCGGCCCGACCCGCGCCGACGTTACCAGGATTGCGTCCGCTTCATCGCGGAGCTCCGGGACTTTACCGATGAGCGCCGCGCCGAGTGGCTCCGGCGCTCGGGCATCGACCCCCTCGCCAACATCGAGACTCTGAATCGGGCGGGAGGGAGGATAGGGGCGAGCCAGATCGTGAGGAGCCTCGACACGGCCGACTACTTCCGCCTTCTCTCGGAGGTTCCCGCCGAGAGACCGGAGCCCAAGGCCGTCCGTACCTTCCCCTTCACGGCCTTCTCCGATCCGCAGGCTGTCCGGAGTCTCGAGGTCGTCGAGGCCTCCGTCCGCGACGCGGGAGTCCTCGAAGAGGATGCCTACCTCCACGAGGCGAGAGCCGCCGTTTCGAAGGAGCCCTGGGCGGTGGCCGAGGAAGAACCACTGCGCGATCCGCGTCTCGAGCACGTCCCGCCTGCTGAGGAGGCCGAGGCGCCCGCCATCGTGGATGACGCCTTCCTCGACACGACCGAGGAGGCCCCCGCCGACGCGGAGGAGCTCGCCGAGCCCGAGGGGCTTTCCATCGACGCGACGAGGCCGGGCAAGCGATCGGGAGCACAGCCGGAAACGGCGGACATCGCCTGGAAGGGCAGCCGATTCCGGCAGGAAAGCCTCATCGGCACACTCGAGGCTGCCTTCACCCGGGCAGGGCACGGACGCGGAGCATTCCGCTTCATCCAGGAACCTGAGGCGCCCCAGGTCGCCGCGGCCCTCGGCCGGGCCTTCGGACGCTTCAAGGAAGAGGCCTTCTTCGTCGACGGAGCCGCCTTCGGTCCAGGGGCCGACGCGACGGATCTTCTCCGCCATGTCCGAGGGCCGCTCGCCCGAGCCCTCGCCGGGGAAGCCCCGAAGACGCGACGGCTCCTGTCGCGACGTATCAGCGGTCTCGGGGGCGACGTCGTGATGGCGGCCGCGCCCCTCGGCACGGCCCTCCTCGGCTTCGACCTGCCCGAGCCCGATCCCGACTTCCTCGAGACGCCGGAGGGCGCGACCCTCGTCGCCTCGACCCTCCTCGCCTTCGGTCGACGCACCAGACCCCTCGTGATGGTCTTCCGGGGAGGAGAACTGATCGGGCCTTCGATCCATCGCATTCTTCTGGAGCTGGCGCGCCGCGCGCCCCTCGCGCCGCTCTGTTGCTTCGTTTTCTTCGGCCGAGAGGCGAAGGTTCCCGCCTGGCATGTCCTTTCGAAGCTCGGTCGGCAGGAGGAACTCCCCGAGGTGGAGAAGGCGGATCCGGGGCCACCTCCCGTCGGGACCTCGGCGAAGGAAGACTGAGGGGCCCGAGTCCGGCCGCCGGCGCGGGGCCTAGCGCAGGTGTTCGAAGAGGATTTTCACGCCGATCGCGACCAGGACCAGACCGCCGGCCCGTTCCGCCCAACCCTCGAACTTGGCCCCCAGGCGCTTTCCGAATTCGATGCCGAGGAAGGAGAGACCGAAGGTGACGACGCCGATGATGAGCGCCGGCAGGAGGATCGGCGTCCCTATCATCCTGTAGGAGAGACCCACGGCGAGAGCGTCGATACTCGTGGCCACCGCGAGGAGTAGAAGGGTCCTGAGATCGAGGATGGACGAGCGCGCGAGTTCCTCCTCGTCGAGGCAGAGTTCCGGCGCCTCGATCTCGAAGGATTCCTTGAACATCTTGCCGCCGATGAAGACGAGGAGCCCGAAGGCGACCCAATGGTCGAAGCCCGAGATGAGGGAGGCGAAGGCCCCTCCGAGGAGCCAGCCGACGAGGGGCATGCCGAACTGGAAGAGCCCGAAGGCGAAGGCCGCGCGGAGGGCATGGCGCATCCTCAGCCTGGGAATGCAGATTCCGTTGGAGACCGAGACGGCGAAGGCGTCGGCGGCGAGCCCGAAGGCGACGAAGAGCCAGGTGATCATGGGGCAGGAATCTAGCCCGGAGCCGGGCAACGCGGCAACGGGCCTTCGCGAATCCTAGCGCCAGAATCCCGCGGTCGCGGGGAGGAGCCTGAGCGCCACGTCGAGGACGAGGCCCAGAAGGAACCAGAGCCCGAAGGCCCGGTTGTGGACGAAGCCCAGGGGGGCGAAATAGAGGGGCCAGCCTCCATTCCCCTCGGTGAGCCAGTCGGGACGCGCGGCGGGCCGCGGCGAGAGGAAGAGGCCGATAGTCTTCATGGTGGTGGGAACCGCGAGGAGGGCGAGGGCCAGGACCGGCGTGAAAGAGCGGGCGACCACGAGGCCGGCCACGAGGAGATAGGGCAGGACCATCATGGCGATGACGGCCATCCGGCCCGCCTTCTCGCCGATGAGGACGGGAAGGGTGTGGATGCCTTTGACCCGGTCGACCTCGATCTTGTCGATGTGCTTGCCGAAGATGACCGTCGTCACGCCGAGCGAATAGGGCAGGCCGGCGAGGACGACGCTCCAGCTCCAGGTTCCGGTGAGGGTGTAGTAGCCGCCTCCGATCATGAGGGGACCCCAGACCAGGAGCACGGCGAGCTCGCCGAGGGCGAGGTGCTTGAGAGGCCAGGTGTAGGCCAGCACGAAGAAGGCGCCCGCGGCCAGGCAGGCGAGAACCACCGGGTCCCAGCCCCGCCAGCCCAGGAGGGCGAGGCCGAGGCCGAGGGCCGCGAGTCCGGTGAGACCCGTCCAGCGGAGGCTTTGCGCCTTCGTCATGAACCCGGCGGCGAGGGGTTGGGGGCCGTACATGGTGCGGTAGTAGTTGTCCTTGTCCACGCCGCGGACGAAATCGGTGTAGTCGTTGAAGAGATTGTTGGTCTCGTGGGAAAGGACGAGGCCGAAGGCCAGGGCCAGCCAGGGGAGGAGGTGGAAGCCGCCGTTGCGAGCCGCGAAGAGCCCGGCCAGGGCTGCGGCGAGGAAGGTCATGATGAGAACGGCGGCCCGGGTGGAGATGAGCCACTTGGACACAGGGTCGAGGGTCTGCCACTCTTCTTTGGTGATCGAGGGGATGACGGTGAGGGCCTTGCCCCACATGCGATAATTCATTACCTCTCCTTAGTGTATCGAAGCTTGGGGACGGGCTCGATTGCCACAAAAGCTAGTGGCCGATAGGGAAAGGGACCACCAGACCTTGGGGTTTCCCAAAGCTTCGTAGCACTTCACTTGATTTCTGCAAACCGACTGGTCGGTATGTTGGTGTCACTGTACTAACGAAAAGCGGGACCGGCAAGCGCCGGTCCCGCCCTATGGGAGCCCTGGTCCTCGGCGGACCCGGGGACCCTAGAACTTGTC
>Ga0334722_10005060_pt1 | contig 13456 bp, 11 predicted proteins | sample C3_bottom_MG_FD_207210 | JGI IMG/M metagenome (GOLD analysis project Ga0334722, IMG submission 207210) | Sediment microbial communities from Yellowstone Lake, YNP, Wyoming, USA - C3_bottom | ecosystem: Environmental > Aquatic > Freshwater > Lake > Sediment | place: USA: Wyoming | collected...
CTGCTGATCGTCACCGGCGCGCTGGTCGGCTCCTCCGGCGCCATCCTGAGCTCGATCATGTGCCGCGCGATGAACCGCCACTTCCTGGGCGTGATGGCCGGCGGCTTCGGCTCCGCGGGCGGCACGGTCGCGGCCCCGGCCGTCCCGGGCGGGGAGGTCACGCCGATCACCGCGGCGGAGACTGCGACGCTGCTGCGCGAGGCCAGGCGCGTCGTCGTCGTCCCGGGCTACGGCATGGCCGTCGCGCAGGCGCAGCACACGGTCAACGAGATCACGCGGCAACTGCGCGGCGCGGGCGTCGACGTGCGGTTCGCGATCCACCCCGTGGCGGGCCGGATGCCCGGCCACATGAACGTGCTGCTCGCCGAGGCCAAGGTCCCCTACGACATCGTCTTCGAGATGGACGAGATCAACGCGGATTTCCCGCAGACCGACGTGGCGATCGTCATCGGGGCCAACGACATCGTGAACCCCTCCGCGGAGGACGACCCGGGGAGCCCGATCGCCGGGATGCCGGTGCTGGAGGTCTGGAAGGCGAAGACCTCGATCGTGATGAAGCGCAGCATGGCCGCGGGCTACGCCGGGGTGGACAACCCGCTCTTCTCCAAGGAGAATAACCGGATGCTCTTCGGCGACGCGAAGAAGATGCTCGACGAAGTGCTGGCGGCTCTCAAGGGCGCCTGAGCCGGCTCGACAACGGCGGGATGCCGGCAGCGCCGCCCGGGGGGAGGAGTTCATGGTCACTGCGCTCGCGGTCGTTTTCGTCGTCGCGTATGCGGCCATCGCCCTGGAGCACCCGCTCCGGGTCAGCAAATCATCCTCGGCGCTGATCGGCGCGGGTCTGCTCTGGTCCCTCTACGCCCTCTGCAGCGGCGACCAGCGCCTGGTCGACGCGCAGCTGAATGCGTCGCTGGCCGCAGCGGCGCAGATCGTCTTCTTCCTGATGGGTGCGATGACCATCGTCGAGGTGGTCGACGCCCACGACGGCTTCGAGGTCATCACCAGGCGCATCACGACCACCAGGCTCTCCTCCCTGCTGTGGCTCGTCGGTTTCGTGGCGTTCTTCCTGAGCGCCGTCCTGGACAACCTGACCGCCACCATCGTGATGATTTCGCTGTTGCGCAAACTGCTCGACCGGCGGGAGGAGCGTCTCCTTTTTGCCGGCGTCATCGTGATCGCCGCCAATGCCGGCGGCGCCTGGTCGCCGATCGGGGACGTCACCACCACGATGCTCTGGATCGGCGGGCAGGTCTCGGCGCTCGGCATCATGAAGGCCTTGTTTCTGCCCGCCATCGTCAACCTGCTCGTGCCTCTGGCGATCACCGGCTACGCGGTGCGGGGTCGAACGGTAGCCCCGCCGGGGAGGAGCGCGCGCGGCGACTCCTGCCGCTGCACCCGCTTCGAGAGGAATCTGATGTTCTTCATGGGCATCGGCACGCTGATCGCCGTGCCGGTCTTCAAGGCCGTGACGCACCTGCCCCCCTTCATGGGGATCCTCTTCGGGCTCGGCATCCTCTGGCTCACCGGCGAGGTGGTCCACCGCAACAAGGAGGACGCGGAGAGGGAGCACCTGACGCTGGCCCGGGCTCTCGTGCGGATCGACCTGAGCACGATCGTCTTCTTCATCGGCATCCTGCTCGCCGTGGCGACCCTGGAGCACAGTGGTATCCTGGCGCTGCTGGCAGCGCAGCTGGAGCGGGCCGTCGGCCGCCAGGACCTCATCGTCCTGATCTTCGGGCTCCTCAGCGCGGTCGTGGACAACGTGCCGCTGGTGGCCGCCTCGATCGGGATGTACGGACTGGCGAAGTTCCCGATGGACACCTTCCTCTGGGAGTTCGTCGCCTACTGCGCCGGCACCGGCGGTTCGATCCTCATCATCGGTTCGGCGGCGGGGGTTGCCGCGATGGGTCTGGAGAGGATCAGCTTCTTCTGGTACGCGAAAAGAATCGGCGGCCTGGCGCTGATCGGGTACGTCGCCGGGGCCGTCGTCTACATCCTGCAATACCGCCTGACGCACTGACAGGCTGCTGAAAAAGGCCCCATCTGCTCGCCCCTCGTTCCGGATCAGCGCCGCAGGCCGCTCAAAACGGTCCAGGTGCAAGGCGCCCGAGGTTTGAGGAATGAGGCGTACGAGCAGTACGCCGCAGTGACGAAAGCCGAAGGGCAACGCAGCAGATGGGCCGTTTTCAGCGGCCTGCGGCAGGGTGCGTGAAGAGGATCAGCGCGAGCCGCAGGGCGCCGAGCAGCAGCAGCGCCGCCAGCGGGGCCCAGCGCTCGCTGACGAACGGCAGCGCCCGGCGCGTCAGCGAGAACGCCGGGGCGGTGAAGCGGTCGAAGAGCGTCTGAATAGGGCTCGGGCGTCCCCCCGTCAGGATGCCGAGAACCGCCCGGCCGAGGATCAGCCACATCCCCAGGGCGAGCGTGTAGTTCACGAACTGGACGAGATAGATCATGGCTGCGTTCTTCCCGGGGAAGACCCCCGTCCTCCCGGACGCGGCAGAGGCGGGGGTCGGGTGTCCGCGGTGGCGCTTGCGCTCAGTCGTCCAGGTCGGAGGTGCCGACCGCGCCGCGCGGGTAGCGCACGCTCTCGACGAACTCCTGCAGTTCCTGGCTCGGCGCCGCGGTCAGGCGCGACACGACGAAGATCGTCAGGAAGCCGGCCGGGATGCCGAAGATGCCGGAGGAGACGGTCTTGATCCCCCACCAGTCGAGGCCGTAGAAGCGGCTGCCGATCATGTAGAAGAGCGTCACGCAAAAGCCGAGGGTCATCCCGGCGATCGCGCCGGCCTTGTTCGCGCGCTTGTCCCAGACGCCCAGCACGAGCGCCGGGAAGAACGAGGCCGCGGCGATGGAGAAGGCCCAGGCGACCAGTTCGACGATGATGGTGATCTTGTACGTGGCCACCCAGGCGGCGATGGTGGCGGTGACCACGAGCATCACGCGCGAGATCGTCAGGCGGCGCATGATCGAGGCGCTCGGGTCCAGCACCTTGTAGTACAGGTCGTGGGAGAGGGCGTTGGAGATCGTCAGCAGCAGGCCGTCGGCCGTGGAGAGCGCGGCCGCCAGGCCGCCGGCCGCCACGAGGCCGGAGATTACGTAGGGGAGGCCGGCGATCTCGGGGGTCGCAAGGACGATGGCGTCCGCGCCGAAGGTCAGCTCGCCCAGCTGCAGGATGCCGTCCATGTTCATGTCCTTGATCGCGAGCAGCCCGACCTGCGCCCAGTGCGTGGTCCAGGCCGGCAGTTCGGCGATCCTGCTGCCGATCAGGGTGCTCAGCACCTCCCAGCGCGCAAACGCAGCATAGGCCGGCGCGGTGAAGTAGAGCAGAGAGATGAAGAAGAGCGACCAGCCGACCGAGGAGCGGGCGTCCTTCACCGAGGGAACGGTGTAGTAGCGCATCAGGATGTGCGGCAGCCCGGCCGTCCCGACCATCAGGCAGAACGTCAGCGCGAGCATGTTCTTGCGGTCGGTGCGGGCAAACGGCTGCAGGTAGGGCTTGATCGGCTTGGAGGCGGCGACGGCGCTCTGCTGGGCCGCAGCCAGCTTTGCCTTCTCTGCGGCCGGGGTGGCCGGGTCCTTGAGCTTCTCGCCCAGCGCACCGGCCTGCTCGGCCCACTTCTCGCGGACCGCGGCCTCCGCCGGGTCGGCGATGATCTGCTTTTCCCGCGCGTCGATCTTCTGGAGGATCTGGCCGTACATCAGCTCGGAGACGGGGACGCCGGTGTGCTTGTAGGACATCACGGTCACCGGGGTCAGGTACGCGATGATCAGGATGAGGTACTGGGCGACCTGCGTCCAGGTGACCGCCTTCATGCCGCCGAGCAGCGAGCAGACGAGGATGCCGGCAAGGCCGACGAAGACGCCGACGGTGAAGTCGATGCCGAGAACGCGGCTGGTGATGATGCCGACGCCGGTGACCTGCGCGATCAGGTAGGTGAACGAGGCGGTGATCGCGGCGATCACGCCGATCAGGCGCGGGATGTTGCCGCCGTAGCGCGCGCCGAGGAAGTCCGGGATCGTGTACTGCCCGAACTTGCGCAGGTAGGGCCCGAGGAAGACGGCCAACAGCACGTAGCCGCCGGTCCAGCCCATGATGTAGGCCAGCCCGTCGTAGCCCATGACGTAGATCGTGCCGCCCATCCCGATGAAGGTGGCCGCGGACATCCAGTCCGAACCGGTGGCCATGCCGTTGAAGACCGAGGGGACCGAGCGCCCGGCGACGTAGTACTCGGAGATCTTCGCGGTGCGCGAGACGATGCCGATCAGCGCGTAGACGCCGATGGTCACCGCGAGGAAGACGTAGCCGATGGTCCGCGGGGGCAGCCCCATCTTCTCGGCGATGCCGAGCAGGATGACGAAGGCGATGAAGACGCCGGTGTACATCCCGTAGACGCGGCCGAGGTTGTCGAGGAAGGCGTTGCTGCGCTGCTTGGCCATCACTCCTCCTCGTGGAGGTTGTACTTGCGGTCGACGAGGTTCATCGCCCGCGAGTAGTTGAAGATCAGCAACACGAAGACGATGAGCGCGCCCTGCGCCCCCATGAAGTAGCCGAGCGGAAAGCCGAAGATCACGACGGCGTTGAGCGTCTCGACGAAGAACACGGCGCCGAAGGAGACGCACGCCCAGATCAGGAGCGTGATCGCCGTGAGTCGCTTGTTCTCGCCCCAATAGGCGGCAAGGGTTGCCTTGTCCACCTTCGCCTGCTGCATGCCCATGTTCCCCTCCCGGTTGTCAGGTGGTCAAAACGAGCCGATTCTGTCCTTCCGCACCGCCGCGGTCAACCCCTTTGGTTGCGCCGCAGGCGCTCATGGCTTGCCGACGCGCAGCAGGTCGCCGAGCGTCCGCACGCCGAGGCCGGGGAGCAGGCGCAGCTGCCGCTGCAGCAGCTGGGCGGTGATGAACGCGTCGGTGAGCGCGTTGTGGGCGCCCCCGACCCGGATGCCGTGGGTCAGCGCGAGCGAAACCAGGTTCACCGCGCCCTCGGCCGGCGCGTACCCCCCCGCGTGCCGCTGGCGCTGTCCCTCGATCCAGGTGTGGATGCGCACGGTGTCCACCGCGCGCCGGCGCAGGTCGGCGGCCTTCACCGCGGGCGCCTCGCGCCCGAGAAAGCCCAGGTCCAGGCTCAGGAAGTGGCCGACCACGATGCGGTCCCCGCAGAAGGCGAGCAGCTCGTCGGCCACGGCGTCGAGCTGCGGTTTGGCGGCCACGTCGTCGGGGGTGATGCCGTGCACCATGATGCTCTCGCGCTTGAAGTCGGCGCGCGGGCTGACCAGGCGATAGAAGCTGCGCCCGAGTTCGATGCGGGTGCCGGCCATCTTGATGGCGCCCACGGAGATCACCGAGTCGTTCTTGAGATCCAGCCCGGTGAGTTCGGTGTCGACGACGACGAACGGGATCTTTTCGATCGGCAGGCCCGGGTCCACGACCGCCCCGCCCTTGAGCAGCCCGCGGAACTTCTCGACGAGCGTCGCCATGTTCCCCTACGCGCCCACCAGCCCGGGCCGGTACTGCTCGATGATCAGGTCCTGGACCCGCGACACGAGCCGGAACGCGTCCTTGAGCGATTTTTTCTCGTAGGTGCTCAGCGACTCGGGGTTGATGAAGTTGTCGCCCGGGCCGCCGGCCTGGATCTGCTCGTACTGGTGCTGGATGCGCAGCAGCGAGAGGAACTCGAAGGCGTGGCCGAGCTCCTCGCCGTAGCGCCCGAGCAGCGGGTGGTTCGGCCGCAGCACCGTGAGGCGGTCGAGCGTCCCGGTCTCGCTGATGCCGGCCTCCAGCGCGCAGAGGCGGGCGATGTTCACGATCGGCCCCAGCGCGTTGATCTTGAGGTTGAGCTGGTCCTTGTGGTCGCCCTTGGTGTCCACGGAGAACGAGCCGAAGAACCCGAGCGGCGGGCGGTGCTGGGTGACCGTGCCGGCCAGGCGGGCGAAGAAGACGTTCTTGTTGCGCAGCGTCAGGTTCAGGTGGGCGCGCAGCTCTTCGGCAAGCGAGAGCGTGCCGGCCAGGCCGCGGAAGTCGAAGAGAATCGTCGCTTTGAGCAGCGCCTCGGGGTTGGGGTTGGTGATCCAGCGCGTGAACAGCTCGCGCCACGCGGCGAGCGGCTGGTTCCAGCGCGGATTGTCCGCCATGTAGTTGGCCGGGCAGGGGGCGAAACCGCAGCGCACGAGGCCGTCCTTCATGAAGCGGGCGAAAGCGGGGAACCACGCGAGCGCGGCCGCCGCCTCCTCCGGGGTGCGCGGGTCGGCGTAGACCAGGGCGTTGTCCTGGTCGGTCCGGAAGGTCTGCTCCCGCCGCCCCTCGCTGCCGAAGGCCAGCCAGCACCAGGGCAGCGGCGCCGGGCCGAGCGCGCGCAGCGCGAACTCGATCACCTTGCGCACGAGCCGGTCGTTCAGCTCGGTGACGATGCGGGTGATGTTGCCCGCGTGGGCGCCGTCCTTGAGCAGCAGCCCGACGATGCTGGCGACCTTGGCGGCGGCCTGCTCGAGCCCGTCCAGGTCGGTCTGCCCCTCGATCTCGCGGACGACGGAGATCGGCGAGGTCCCCTGGAGCACGAGCAGGTCGTGGTTGGTGACGATGCCGCGCAGGCGTCCCTCGTCGACGATCAGCAGGTGGTGGATGTTGTGGCGCAGCATCGTCAGCAGCGCCTCGAAGCAGTACTGCGCCGCCTCCGCCTTGATCAGGGAGCAGCTCATGATGTTCGCCACCGGTTCGGCGATGTCGCGCCCGCGGGCGGCGACCTTGTCGCGCAGGTCCCGGTCGGTGATGATCCCGACCGGGACGGCGTCGCCGTCGACCAGAACGAGCGAGCTGATCCCGTGGTGCGACATCAGCCGGGCCGCCCCCTGGATCGAGAGGTCGCGCGGCGCGGTCACCGCGGGGTGCGTGACCAGATCCCCGACCGCCGTCGTGAACAGGAGTTTCTCGCCGCTGCCGAAGAGCTGGCTGCGGCTGCGCATGTCCGTGAACGCCTTGTCCATGTACTTGGCGAGGAAGGTGCGGTGGAAGTACTCCCGCACCTCGGGGTGCGCCTCGAGCAGCGCGATGAACGGCTCGCGCGGCATCAGATAGCAGGTCGTGTCCTCCAGAGCCGTGACGTCGGTGCGGGAGCGGTCGCCGCTGTAGAGCGAGAGAAAGCCGATGGCGTCCCCCTCGGAGCGGTAGTCGATGACGATCTCCTCGCTGTCGCTCGAGCGCATCGAGACCTTCGCCCCCCCGGTCCGCACGACCTGCAGGGAATCGCTCGCCGGCCCCCCCTGGGTCAGGATCGGGAACCCCTTCGGATAGTACTCGAGGGAGATCGACCCGGCGAGTGCCTCCAGGATCGGCTCGTCGAGCAGTTGAAACGGAGGAATCCCCTGGAGAAACGCGACGGGCTCGGAGGTCAGCATGGCTGGCGTAAACCGCAGCAAGGCGCGTGCCATTGTCGAGAACGGCCGCGCTCAGTCATAGAGCTCTTTACTATCGATACGTTATGGGATCGTTCGCGCCCGGAGACTCGTGCGCATGGTCGGCGTCGGGAAAAAAAGACACAGCCCGCCGGCCAGGGCTGGCGGCGTGTTACCTGAGGTAACGGCGTACGGGCAGAGGGCACGCTCATGCTGCGACGACCCGGGGGAAGATCTCGTGCGGCGGACCGGTCAGCCGCGCATCGATTGAGATCTCGGCGGCGGGCGGCACGGCGGCGATTTCCACAATGTACGCGCCCGCCCGCCGTGCGACCTCCGCGAATCGTCCGACGGGGTGGGCGCTGCACGAAGTCCCGGCGACGATCAGAACCTCGCACGCGCTCAAGGCCTCGAAGCAGCGGATCAGAAGCTCCTGCGGCAGGTGCTCGCCCCGCCAGAGAATCCCCGGGCGCACCAGGCCGGTGCAAATCGGGCACGACGGCGGGTTGGGGATCGGGATCTCCCGGTTCACGGAGCGCAGCCCGCAGCGGGTGCACCGGACCTCCCAGAGATTGCCGCGCAGTTCGTGGACGCGCCGGCTCCCCGCAACCCGGTGCAGGCCCTCGATGCTCTCGGTGACGAGGGTGAAGTGGTCCGTGGTGCGCTCGAGCGCAGCGAGCGCGCGGTGCGCCGGGCCGGGCTGCACGGGGGCCAGCTGCGCGCGGTACGCATCGTGACGCCGCCAGACCGCGACCGGGTCTTCGAAAAAAGGGAGCGGCGCCGCCGTGCCGCACGCGGCCCCCGCGTCGGTCGCATCCAGGCCCTCGCCGGTCAGGGCGACGATGCGTCGCGCCCGTGCGAGGCGGGCACGGACTTCGTCTGCGAGCCGATCCAGGGCGGTGTCAGCGGCGAGCATCGGGTGACTCTAGCACACCCTGTCCGGCCGGACTCCGGACCAGTCTATTTTTTGTCCGCCGCGGCCTGCTGTTCCTGCCACTTGCGGTAGCACTCGAGCCCGCAGAAATGGTGCACGTAATCCGGCCCCTCGTGCGTGTGGGCCAGATCGTGCGGCATCTCGTGCATGCACATCGAGCACGACAGCGGGGCCTCTTCTTCGGGCTTCTTGTCACTCATCTTGGCGCACCTCCGTGCTGTTGGATTGACGAGAATAGTCCGTTTTTTCAGTTTTGTCGTGCGGTCGCCACGCCGAGCAGGGCCGTCGGCATCCAGATCCCGAGCGTCGGGTACACTCCCCCGGCGCCGTCGAGCCCGGCCGCGACGCCAAAGCGCAGGGTCAGGGGCACGTACGCGGAAAAGAGCAGGTCGCAGCGGATTTCGGCGCCCACGCCCGTGTGGAGCCTCCCCGCCCTCGCGGGCCCGCTGTCCCAGGCCTCGCCGGTGTCGATGAAGAGCGCACCGTGCAGGCGGCGCACGAAGAAGGGCGCCGAGATGCCGCCGCGGCCGATCTCCAGCAGCGGAAAGCGGTACTCGAGACTGGCGAGCAGCGCCCGCTCGCCGCGATAGGCGTCGGGCCGGTAGCCGCGCAGAAGCAGGGCGAGGTCGTCGGGGGAGGAGTCGAGGGCTCCCGGGTGGCTCCCGCCGAGGTTGAAGACTCCCTGCTGCGGTGGGATGCCGGTCATGCCGCCGAGGAAGAGGCGTGCAGCCAGCACGTGGCCGGGCAGCGGCAGCGCGACATATTCGTTCCAATCGAGGGCGGCGACGGTCGAGGTGATGCTGCTGCCCAGGCCCTCCTGGTAGCGCTCGATCTGGATCGACACGCGCCGGCCGTTCGCGAGGCTGATCGAGAGCGGCTGGCGGTGGGCGTTGGAGAAAGTCCAGCCGACCCGCGCGGATCCGAGCGCGCCGGTGACCGGAGCCGCCCCCTCGTAGTCGGGCCAGGGCGCCGCGGGGGTGAGCGGCGAGAGCTCGCGGTAGCGATACCCGAGAGAGAACGCCTGCGCGCAGTCCGGGCCGGGGAAGCCGAGGCTGATCTCGGCGCCGACCGTGCGGCGTCGTTCGGTGTAATCGGCGCTGCCGCGCGTGTCCTGCAGCAGGTTGACGTAGGTGCGGTCGTCATCCGACGAGCTCAGCCGCAGGGTCGGGCGCAGGCCGTCGTAGGCGTACTCCAGCGAGTGCATGAAGCGGCCGCTCCCGGGCGCGTACAAAGCGTTGAGCGCGTAGCGGTGGCGCTGGAGGACGTCCTCGCCGCCGGTCGCAAGCCCGACGAGGGTGCCGCTGGCTGGGCTGGAGGACAGCAGGGGGAGCCAGAAGCGGGGGAGGAGGGTATCGAGCGGGGAGTAGGGCGTCGACGACACAGCAACAGCAGGAGTGCTCGTTCCCGTCCAGGCTTCGGGGTCCTGTCGCTGCGGACCTCCCTGGACTCGGCCGTTCGCGCTGTCGTCTCCTGAAGTCAGCTGCGTCAGGGGCTCACGGTCTCGTTCGGCCTGCGATCGGATCGCGGGCCGTGAAGGCGTTGCCGGTGCAGTCTTGTCCTCCGCGTCGGCATGGGGTTGGGCAGAGGCAGCGGATGCGTCCAGGTCCAGCACGTGCAGGTCGTAGCCTCGCGCGGAGTAGTTCGCGAAGGCGAGGCGGCGGCCGTCCGGGGATGGGGCAGGGGAGAAGGCGCCGCCGATGACGTTGGTCACGGGGAAGATTGCGGCTGTCGCGGCATTCCAGGCGTAGACGTTAAAGATGCCGCTTGCGTCGGAAGTGAAATAGAGCGTTTGGCCGTCGGGGCCCCAGGTGGGAGCGCCGTTGAAGGCGTGCGGGTGCCCGACCCGGGCCAGGAGGCGCCCGGCGCGGTCGAGGACGCGGATCTCCTGCTCGCCCCCCGGTATCCAGACGCTCACGGCGATTCGCCGGCTGTCGGGGCTCCAGCGCGGCTCGGCGAACTGCTCGGCGGTCAGTTCGGTCAGCGGTTGCAGCGCGGCCGCGGTCCGCACGGGGAGCCGGGCGTCGAGTTCGAGCAGCGCCAGCTGCGTCAGGCCCCGCGCGGCGACCACGAGCGCCAGCGAGCGGCCGTCGGGGGAGGGGTCGGGGTCGCGAACGCGCAGCCCGCTGGTGACGCGGGTCTCGCCCTCCCGTCCGAGATCCCAGGCCCAGACGTCGTTGATCGACGCGGCGCCGCGCACGATGCTCTGGCGGGTGTAGAAGAGGCGCCGGCCGTCGCCGCTCCAGGCGAGTGTCGACCCCGAGGATGTCGTCGAGAAAGCGTTTCTCGTCAGGAACTCCCGGTTGGACCCGTCCGCGGCCATGGTCCAGAGCCCCGGGTCGCCGCGGCCGTCCGCGCGCAGCCAGGCGATGCGCCGTCCGTCCGGGGACCACGCCGGCGAGCCGTTGAACCAGCCGTCGGCGGTCAGGGCGGCGGAGGGTGACAAGCCGCGTGCAGTGACGGTCCGTGCAAGCTCCCGGCTCCTCTCCCGCAGTTCGGTGGCCCACTGGTCCCAGAGCTCGCGGTAATGCTCGCCCAGCACGCCGGCTCCGGTGGACTCGACCAGAAAGGGCAACGGCTGTCCGCCGTAGGCCTGGCTGATACGGGCGACGCTCTGGCGGCCGAAACGCCCGGCGAGGTAGCGCAGGAACGACTCCCCGAAGAGGTACGGCACCTGCCCGCCCGGCCAGGCGTCCGGGAGGACCGCCATCTGGTCGAGGGTTGGAAAGGGGCCTTCGAGCGCGGCCATGCGCAGGAACATCGAAGAGCCCGGGGAGCGCCCGCGGCCGCCGGGGGTCAACTCGGTCTCCTCGAAGGTGGCCAGACCCTCGATCAGCCAGAGGGGCTGGAGCGAGTTTGGAAAATAGAGCCGTCCGAACCCGCGGCGCAGCCAGAGCGGGATCCCGGAGGCCATGTCGAGCTGGAGCACGTGCGTGTACTCGTGGGTGATGACGAAACGCAGCCAGTCGTCGCGCCGCGTCGTGCCCAGGCCGTACTCGCCGAGCGGCGGGGTCGCCGTGATGTAGATCTGGTTGGAGAAATACGGGGTCGCCCAACCGCCGGCGGCGTCGGCATCGTCCGCGATGATCAGCTGGGTGCGCCCGTCGGGGGTCCAGCCGATGCGGGGCGCCAGCCGTTCGTGCGCCGCCTCGGCGATCGGCGCAGCGCGCGCGGCCAACTCCTCGCAGCCTTCGTGGAAATGGATGGCGAAGTGCGGCGTTTCGAGCGTCCGCCAGCGGTGGCTGGGATCGATCTTCGCGGCGGCGGGCACCGCAGCCACTACGGCCGCCAGGAGGATCGGGATCGTTCGCTTCAGCCGCACGCATCGAGTATAGTTCACTCGGCGGTGTGGGGAAACCGGGTGCCGCCGCGGATCTGGGGCAGGAGAGAGCGAGAGGAGCGGAAGCGTGGCGCTGCGGCTTGAACGGGTTTCTCCGGCGGTGGCCGCCAAGGCCGCTCCTTTTCTCGAGGGGTTGGCTCAGGTCGCGGGGCCGGGCCTGCACTCGCTGTACCTGGTCGGCAGTGCGGTGACGACGGACTGGGTGGCCGGGCGATCGGACATCAACACGCTGCTGGTGCTCAGCGACCTGCACCTGGGGGTGCTCGAGGCGATCGCGCCGCTGGGCCAGCGCTTCAAAGGCGCGGGGATCGCGCCGCCGCTGGTCATGGACGTCGGGTACGTCAACTCCTCGCTCGACGTCTTCCCGATGGAGTTTCTCGAACTGCGGCTGATCCACGAGACGGTGCTCGGGGAGGACCTGCTCGCCGCCCTCGCGATCGACCGCGGCGACCTGCGCCAGCAGTGCGAGCGCGAGATCAAGAGCCGTCTGATCGGGCTGCGCCAGGGGTACCTGCGGGCGCTCGGGGAGCCCAAGGCGCTGACCGAGACCCTCGCGCGGTTCCTCTCCGGTTACCAGCCGCTGGCGCGCGGCATCCTGGTGCTGCTCGGCAAGGAGCCCCCGGTGCGGCGCGCGGAGGCGTTCGCGGCGCTCGCGGCCGCCACCGGGATCGACGCCGGCGTCTTTGCCGAAATGCTCGCGCTGAAGGAGGGCCGCGCCAAGCCGGACGCGACGGGCGTCCGCGATCTCTTCGCGCGCTGCCACAAGGCCACGGAGCAGCTGGGCCGACTTCTCGATGAGCACGCGTAACAGGCGGCAGAAGAGCCTCCCCCTGCTCGGGCAGAGGTGGTTTCTGCAGGCGACGCTGCTGCTTGCGGCTGTCTTGTGTGCGGTCGCCGTGGCCGGTGCGGCGACAGGGCCGTCCGTCCCGGCCACCCCCCCGAACTACGTGGTCGATCTGGCCGGGGTCATCGACGACGGCGTCGAGGCCCGGATGAACGCTCAATTGCGCGAGCTGGAGGAGCGGACGACGGCGCAGGTCGTGGTGCTGACGCTGCCGACGCTCGACGGGGAGTCGCTCGAGGCCTTTTCAATCGAACTGGCGCACAACCGCTGGAAGCTCGGCCAGAAGGGGAAGGACAACGGCGTCCTGCTCACGCTGGCGATGCAGGAGCGCAAATACCGCGTCGAGGTGGGTTACGGCCTCGAAGGCGTGCTGCCGGACAGCCTGGTCGGCAGCCTCGGCCGCGAACTGCTGGTGCCGGCCTTCCGCGCCGGGGATTTCGGCGGCGGGCTCGCGTCGCTGAGCGGGGAGTTGGCCACGCGCATCGCGGCGGCCTCCAGCGTGACGCTGGCGGCGGACGCGCCGGTCGAGTTGCGGCGTCCGGCGCGCCCGGCGGCGGGGAAGCCGGGCCCGCTGGCCACCGTGCTGGCCCTGCTGGCGGGCCTGGTCTTTCTGTACCTGCTCATCCGCCATCCGCAGTTGCTGATGCTCATGCTGCTCTCCTCGCGCGGCGGCTCCCGCGATTCCTGGGGCGGCGGCGGGGGCGGCTTCGGCGGTGGGGGCGGCGGTGGGTTCGGCGGCGGCGGTTCGTCGGGTTCCTGGTGACGGTCGACGAGAAGACCCGTCGCCCGGCGGGATTGTTTCTCGGAGAACCGGTATAATCGCATTGAACAGCTGGATCGCAGGTTCTGGGCTCTAGGCAAGGAGGCCTTCTGATGAGCAAGGGTTTGAAAATCGCACTGATCGTCGGCGCTGTCGTTCTGTTCTTCGGCTTCGGGCTTATCTCCTGGATCATCAA
>Ga0334722_10005061_pt1 | contig 13454 bp, 11 predicted proteins | sample C3_bottom_MG_FD_207210 | JGI IMG/M metagenome (GOLD analysis project Ga0334722, IMG submission 207210) | Sediment microbial communities from Yellowstone Lake, YNP, Wyoming, USA - C3_bottom | ecosystem: Environmental > Aquatic > Freshwater > Lake > Sediment | place: USA: Wyoming | collected...
CGTAGCGACCCGGCTTGACCGGCTGATCGTTCTGATCGAGCTGCCGCCATCGCGTCGTCTCTCCCAAGCTCTTGCTGGCAGCCAGCGGCAGCGGCCGGTCGAGCGTCTGGAAGCGGCGCCCCAGCGACCATCGGGCGATCTCCTCATTGCGCTCCACGTCGCGAATGATGAAGTCGTAGAGCTGGGTGGTCGAGTAGTCGAACCACACGTCCTGGAGGAAGAACGCCTTCATGCCGTTCTTCATTTGGGGCTTGCCTTCTTCGAGCACTTCGAGCCCCGAGCCGTCCGTTCTCACATCCGTGACCCGGACTCGCGCGACGCTCTCACGCGTCGTGCCCTGCGCCGTCTTGGTCTCGACGTAGAGCTCGCCTTCATAGCCCGCCTTGACGCCGTCACGCTCGGTGAGCTTCATGCGCCACTTGCCCCCGGCCTGACTCATGACTTCGGTCGGCAGACCCGGCCCTTCGTTGGCGATGGTGAACGTCACATCGATCTGTTCATCCGGCGCGTACGATGCCTTCTTGACCGCGAGAGAATACACCACGGTTCCGCGTCTGAGCTCAACCTTTTGCTGCCCGATCGTGCCGAGCGTGGCCGCGGCTGCCACGGCCGCGCGGTCACCTGGTGGGACCTGGTCGATGTCCTTGAAGTCGGGTTGGCGGACCCCTCCGGTTGGAATACCGACAACCTTCCCCAGGAACACCGCGAGATCCAGCCGGTTGAGCGGCTCATCGGGCGCAAAGCGCCCATCCGGTAGCCGGGTCACGATCCCCTTGGCGGCGAGCCGCTCCGCTGCCCGACGCGCCGGGTGGTTGGTCATGTCGACGAAGATCTGGGCCGAAGCCGGCAACGCGACGGCGGCGACAAGCGCCAAAACCGCGGCCACGCGGAGATACCTCATCATGGGGCGTACGCCTCCTTCACGTGATCTCGCGGTGTGCAGGTCTATTCAAACTGGATCACGAGCGCACTATGGGCCATGCCTTCGCCTGGGACAGTTGCCCCGAAATGTTTCGATTGACGACAGTCGAGGATAAATGCTAACCGGCAGCCAGCCAGCCGCCCGTCACTCCACCACCTGTATTGGTAGCACACCCGGCAGGACGTTGCAAGTAGTCTACATGCGGTCCGGCGCGGACACGCCCAGCAGTCCCAGCACGCGGCGGAGCACGATCCTGGTCGCTTCCACCAACGCCAGCCGCGCGGCGCTCAGGTCGGCGTCATCGCTCAACACGCGGCAGTGTGTGTAGAACAAGTGGAACGCCTCAGCGACCTCGCGGGCGTAAGCGCAGAGGCGCTGCGGCTCGCGGCGCAGCCCCGCGGCGGCGATCACCTCGGGGAGCTCGGCGAGCGTATGGATGAGGGCGGCCTCGCGCTCGTCGACGAGCCGATCCAGCGGCGCAGCCGGCGGCAGGCCGAGACCGGCGGGTGGGTCGGCGCCCCCTGCGCCGGCAGGGACCGCGGCCGGCTCCTTGACGACTGCCGCCTCGCGCAGGATCCCCGCGATTCGCGCGTGGGCGTACTGCACGTAGTAGACCGGGTTGTCCTGTGAATGCTTGAGCGCCAGACCCACATCGAAATCCATCGGCACCGTGTACGACGTCATCGCGTAGAAGTAGCGCGCGGCGTCGGCGCCGACGGCGTCGATCAGCTGGCGCAGTGTCACGAAATCGCCGCTGCGCTTGGACATCCGCAGGGCTTCACCTTCATTCTTGAGCCGGACGTGCTGGTGGATCAGGATCTCGACCTTATCGGCGGGCACCCCAAGCGCCTGGAGGCCGCCCTTGACGCGCGCCACGTCACCGATGTGATCGATCCCCCACACGTCGATGAGCAGATCGAACCCGCGTCCGAGCTTGTTGAGATGGTAGGCGATGTCGGTGGCAAAGTACGTCCACCCGGCGCCCGGGCGGTACATCACACGATCCTGATCGTCGCCGAACTCGGTGGCGCGGAACCAGATCTTGCCGTCGGCCTCATAAACATAGCCGCGCGCGCGCAGGTCGACGGGCACGCGATCGACCGCGCCGGACTCGACGAGCGTCCGCTCGCTGAACCACGCATCGAATCGCACCCCAAAGCGCTCGAGCACGTCGCGGATATCGGCGACGACCGTGGCAAGGCTCAGATCGCGAAAGCGATCCAGCCGCTGCGCTTCGGCGGTCGCCAGCCAGTGGTCGCCCTCGGCTGCTGCGATCGTGCGCGCGAGCTCCACGACATAGTCGCCGTGGTAGCCGTCCTCCGGGACGGGCGTTGGCCTCCCGAAATGCTCGAAGTAGCGGGCGTCGACCGATCGGGCCAGGCTCAGGACCTGCTGCCCGGCGTCGTTGATGTAGTACTCGCGGGCGACCTCAAACCCCAGCGCGGTCAGCAGGTTGGCCAGGACATCGCCGACGACCGCGTTGCGGCCAGTCCCAACGTGGAGAGGACCGGTAGGGTTGGCGCTGACGAACTCGACGTTGACACGCACGCCGCGGCCCACCGTCTGCGCGCCGAACCCATCACCCACGCGGCGGATGGTCGTCACGAGGTCGCGTTTCCAGGCCCACGCCAGCGTGATGTTGATGAATCCCGGGCCGGCGATATCGAGTCGCTCGATACGGTCCGGTGCGGGCGTCAGGTGCTCGATGAGCCGGGCCGCGACGTCACGCGGCTTTGCGCCGGTCTGTTTCGCGAGCACGAGCGCGGCGTTCGAGGCATAGTCGCCGTGCCGCCGATCCCTAGGGATGTCGACGTCGACCTGTGGGATCTCGCCCCGCGGGATCGCGCCCGCGTCCATGGCGCGCGCGACCGCCTGACGTATCTCCGCGCGGAGGATCTCGCGAAACATTACTCCACTATATCCGATGGTAGGGCGCGCGGGGAAGGCGCCTCGGCGCAGTACGCGCCGCCGTCACGGTATGTGGATGCGGCCGTCTTCGCCGATCTTGAAGAACGGGTTGAACGCGACCTCCCACGGATGGCCGTCAGGATCGGCGAAGTAGCCGGAGAACCCGCCCCATTCGACCTTCACGGCGGGTTTCAAGAGCGTGCCGCCCGCTTTGACCGCCGCGTCCAGCGCCGCCACGACCGCGTCCTCACTTTCGAGATTGATGGCGAGCGTGATCCCGCCGAATCGGGACGGCCGTCCCGCGGGGAGGTGCGCGTCCGAGGCCAGGGCCTCACGGCCATAGAGCCCAAGGTACGAGTCGGCCGTCCGGAACCAGCAGATACTTTCTTGCGACGCCGCGCATCGATCCCATCCGAGCGCCGCATAGAACGCGGCCGAGCGAGCGACGTCCTCCACGCCGAGGGTCAGGATGCTGATACGTGCCGGAACCCTCATTCTCTACCCCTCTCTCATGCGCGCCCTGGCGCCGGCACAAACTTTCCGAGCACGCGCGGACCCGACGCGCCGGTGGCGCTCGGGACGTTGGTCGGCAGCCCCGCCACGGCGTCCGACGCCATCAGCGCAAACGCCATCGCCTCTTTCAGCTTGCCGTTGACGCCGACGTCCTCGCTGGTCATCACGGGCACCCCCAGGGCGGCGGCGATGCGGCGCCGCAGGAACGTGTTGTAGGATCCTCCGCCGCAGAGCACCGCCTCGTCGAGCCCTGCGCGGGGGATGAGGAAGTCGCGGTACGCCCGCACGATCGAGTCGGCCGTGAGGGCCGAGACCGTCGCGACGGTATCATCCGTGGAGAGCCCGCGCCGCCGCGCCTGCTCGAGCAGCCGAGCGGCGAACGGCCGACCGTACACTTCGCGCCCGGTGGACTTTGGGGGCGCCTGCGCAAAGAACGGGTCGGCCATCAGCTCCGCGAGCCACCCCGTGTTGACCCGGCCGCGCGCCGCCATGCCGCCGTCGCGGTCGAAGGTCTCGCGGCCGCCGGTGAGCGCCTGCACCGCCCCGTCGATCACCATGTTGCCGGGCCCGGTATCGAAGGCGAGGACCATCTGCGCGCCGGTGGTCTCCGGCCCGCACCCGGCCGGCAGGTACGTGACGTTGCCGATCCCGCCGATATTCTGCACCGCCCTCGTCTTTGCGGCGGCGCGGTATGCCACGAGGTCGAAGTACGGCACAAGTGGCGCGCCGTGACCGCCCGCCGCCATGTCGGCGACGCGAAAGTCGGCGACCACGGGCAGACCGGTGCGCTCCGCGATGACGGCGGGCTCGGCAATCTGCAGCGTGGCGCCGTGCGGCGCCGGAATGTGCCAGACCGTCTGCCCGGCCGAACCGACAAGATCCACCTGCTCCGGGGTGAGACCGGCGCGCGCGATGACGGCGAGCGCGGCATCGGCAAAACACTCACCCAGCCGGAAGTTGAAACGGCAGATACGGTCGACCGTGGCGACCGGCGGGTCGAAGATCTGGAAGAGCTCGTCGCGGTCCGCGGCGGCGATCGGCAGGGTCAGTCCCGCGCGCAGCTGTAGCCGGGCGTTGAGACCCGCGCCCGCCACCTCGACCAGCGCCGCATCGATGCCATCGGCCGACGTGCCGGAGATCAGACCCACCACCAGCTTCGGATCCTTACGCGCAAGATCAGTGGCGTGGCGCACCACGTGTCCTCCTCTTGGGCTGTCGATCGCCGTGGGCGGCCCGCACGGCCCGGCGGACGTGCCCCTCGGCCTCCGTCAGCAGCCGGACGGCGTCGGGCGCCGCGACACCCGTCACCCCGCGCACCACCGCCACCTTCACCGACCCGCCCGACTCGTCGAGCAGCCGCGACGCGGTCTCAGCGTCGACGCCCACAGCCTGCATTACCATTCGCTGCGCGCGCGCGGCCAGCTTGCGGTTCGTGATCTGCATGTCCACCATCAGGTTGGTGTAGGTCTTGCCCAACCGGACCATCGCCGTGGTGCTGATCATGTTCAGGACGAGTTTCTGCGACGTGCCGGCCTTCATCCGCGTGGACCCGGTGAGTACCTCCGGACCGACGTCGGGGACAATTGCGACATCGGCGGCGCGCGCTAGCGGCGCACCCCGCACGTTTGTCAACCCGATGATCGTGCACCCGCGGCGCCGCGCCTCGTCGATAGCGCCGAGGACAAATGGCGTGACCCCGCTTGCGGCGATGCCGATCACGACGTCCTTTGCGCCGGCGAACGCCGCGGCCATCTGCGCAGCCCCGCTGTCGCGGTCATCCTCGGCGGGTGCGGCGGATCCGATCGTGGCCTGGGTGCCGCCGGCGATGATTACCTTGACGAGATCGGGGCTGACGCCAAATGTCGGCGGCCACTCGAGCGCATCCAACAGCCCGACGCGACCACTCGTCCCCGCCCCAACGTAGAAAATGCGCCCCCCGGCGCGGACCGCGCGGACCACCGCCTCGACCGCCTTCGCGATGCGGGGAATCTGCCGGCCCACGGCGATCGCGACGTGGCGATCTTCGTTGTTGATTAGACGCAAGATCGCCGTCGTGGACATGCGGTCGAGGTCCATCGAGCGGGGATTGCGTCGCTCGGTGCCCAAGGCGCCGAAGTCGGTGGGTTTCTCAGGCACGGGAGAGACGCTCCATCAACATCTGGGTGGGAAGCCCCGCCGCCCGCGCGGCCAGCAGCGCCGCGCCGACCTCCGGAGGGAAGGCCGCCTCTAGGGACGCCGCCGGGCAGTCAAGCGTCTTGAGGGTACTGAACAGTGAGGCGCGCAGCAGGTCGCCGGCCTCGAACATGCCCCCGGTGGTGACGAGAGGAAACGCCGTGGCGTGCCACGCGAGCGCGCGCGCCACGGCCCACACCATCGATGCGAGGCCCTCACCTGCCCGTTGCAGGATGCCGGTCGCCACCGCATCGCCGTCGCGTGCCGCGGCGACGGCAAGGGGTGCGACCGCGGCGATCTCGTCGATGCCGATGCCTCGGACCGCGACTTTGAGCGCACGCAGCGTGTCGAGCCCAAATCGCCGCCGGACGGCCTCCGAGAGCGCGGTGGCCTCGCCCCGTCGATCGTGATCGCGCATGGCGGCGCGAAGCGCCGCACGACCGACGGCGTAGCCGCTTCCTTCATCGTCGAGCAGCGGCCCCCACCCGCCCGCCCGGGCGCGCCGGCCGCCGGCGTCGACGCCAAACGCGACGGATCCCGTGCCCGACACGATCACGACACCCGGCGCGAGCGACGCCCCGCCCGCCAGGGCCGCCGCAGCGTCGTGATCGATGATCACGGTTGACGCCACACGCGCGGCCGTGAGCGCGCGGTCGAGCCGGTCATGAATCGTGGCATCGTCCGCGCCCGCGAGTCCTGCACCAAGCGCGGCGACCGGCGGGGACACGCCGGCCTGGGCCAGTGCGTCTCGCACCGCGTCCAGGACGACCCCGGCCGCCTCCTCCGGTTCGCGGTGGTACGCGCTCGCCGACCGCACGACCGATGTGGCGAGCACTCGGCCGTCGCCGGTCACCACCACGGCCCGCGTCTTCGAGGCTCCGCCGTCGACGCCGACCAGCACCGCGCCGGGTTCACCCATCGACGGCCTCGATCAGCGCGTCGTGAAACGCCGGCCGGAATTCGAGCAGCCCCACACCCTGAGCGCTGGGATGGACCCGGTTGGTCAGCAACACGACGATCAGGTCGCGCTCGGGATCGATGAGGAGCGAGGTCCCGGTAAAACCGGTGTGGCCGAAGGACGCTGGCGAGGCCCGCGTCCCGAAGAAGGTCCACCCGCTCAGGGACCACCCCAACCCCCGCCGGCCCGGATTCAATCCCGGTGTCTGGTCGCGGGTCGCTTCAGCGACGCTGTCTCGGGTCAAGACGCGCCGGCCGGCAAGCGTGCCCCCACGCAGCACGGCCTGTGCGAACCGGGCCACGTCGGCGGCGGTGCTGAACAACCCGGCATGACCGGCGACGCCGCGTCCCACGTACCAGGCATTGCCGTCATGCACCTCGCCCCGCAACACGTGCTTTCGCCACCCAAACCACCGACCGACTCCCTGCTCCGCAGCCTTCACGCGCTCGTACGCGTTGCCGTCCTCCGTCGCCGCACAGCGTGGCCACCAGGCGCGGGGGGGCGTGTACCGCGTGTGTCTCATCGACAGCGGGCCTAAAATGAACCGCTGGGCGTATGCGCGCGTCGATGTCCGCGCGAGGAGTTCCACCAGATGCCCGAGGATGATGAAGCCGAGATCGCTGTAGACCACTTCGCGCCCCGGGGGCCGGTCCACCGGCATCTCGCAGATCCGCGCTACGGCCTCGGCGATCGACCGGCACGGCCGCGCTCCGGGGCGCCCGCCGGCGGCGCGCCCGGGCAGGTAGAGGATCTCCCACGCCGGCAGACCGGACGTATGCGTCAGCAGGTGTCGGATCGTCACGCGGTCCTTCCCGCCGGCGGCAAAGGCCGGCAGGTGCGCGGCGACCGGCTCGTCGAGATCGAGCATGCCGCGCTCGCGGAGCTGCAGGACGGCCGTCGTCGTGGCAATCGGCTTTGTCAGACTGGCCATGTCGAACAGGGTGTTCACCGTCATCGGCCGCCGCCACGGGACGACTTGGGCGTGGCCAAACGCTTCGAAGAGCAGCCGCTCGCGCCCGCGGATCACCGCGACGACCGCACCGGGGAACACGCCGCGCGCGATGGCTTCGGCCGCCAGGGCCGGCACGACGGCGCGCACGCGCCGGGTCACGCCGCCCGCGCGGGCGGCGGATCCGCTTGCGGCGACGGCTGAGAGGACGATCATCGCAGCCTCGGGTCGAGCAGGTCGCGCAACCCATCGCCGAGGAGGTTGAATCCCAGGACGACGAGCATGATCGCGATCCCGGGGAACACCGCATTCCACGGCGCCAGCTCGAGGAACTGACGCCCTTCGCTGAGCATGTTGCCCCAGGACGGCGTCGGCGGTTGGGTTCCGAGTCCAAGAAAGCTGAGCGCCGACTCGGAGAGAATCGCCAGCGAGAGGCTCAGCGACACCTGCACGATGATGGGGGCCAGCACGTTCGGGATCACGTGCCGGTGGATGATCCGGAGGTTGCCGAGCCCAAGCGCGCGAGCCGCGTCGACGAACTCGAGCGATCGGACGGACAATGCCGCAGCGCGCGCGACACGCGCAAACTGCGGCGTATAGACGATGCCAATGGCGATGACGAGGTTCAGCAGGCTGGTGCCGAGCACGGCCATGATCGCAATGGCCAGCAGGATCGCGGGGAACGCGAAGATGATGTCCATGGCGCGCATGGAGACGCCGTCCCACCACCCGCCGTAGAATCCGGCCATGAGCCCGAGCGTGGTCCCAAGACCGAGCGCCGCGGTGACCGACAACACGGCGACAATGAGCGAGACCCGCGAGCCCATGAGCACGCGGCTGAAGACGTCGCGGCCGAACTCGTCGGTGCCGAAGAGGTATTTCCCCCCGGGCGCGACGAGCGCATCCTGCGGGTTCATCCGGCGGATATCGTGCGGCACCACAACCGGCGCCACCACCGCGATCAGCATGCTGGCGGCGATGATCACGAGCCCGATGGGCGCCACGCGGTTGCGGACGAACCGGCGCACCCACCACCGCCAGCCCGTGGCCAGACGCGGCCCCTCCGAGGGAGGGCCCTCCGCGGCCGGCGCGCCGCGCTTAAGCGTAGCGGATGCGGGGGTCGACCCAGGCATAGAGCAGATCCACCACGAGATTCGTCATGACAAACAAGAGCGCGATCACGAGCACGACGCCCTGCACGACGGGATAGTCGCGCTGAAAGATCGCTTGGAGCACCAGCCGCCCCATCCCAGGCAGCGCGAAAATCTCTTCAATAATCACCGTACCGCCCAACAGGTAGCCCATTTGAAACCCAAGGACCGTGATCACCGGGATCAACGCGTTTGGCAGCGCGTGGCGCAGCATGACCACCGTTCCCTGCAGCCCCTTCCCGCGAGCCGTTCGGATGTATTCCTGTCCGAGCACTTCGAGCAGCGAGGATCTGACGTAGCGCATCAGGATGGCCGCGATCGCCGCCCCGAGCGCGACCGCCGGCAGATAGAGGCTCTGCAGCGTGCCGAGCGGGTTCTGCGTCACCGGCACGTATTGTCCCAGCGAGACGTGCAGGTATCGAGAGAAGACGAGGATGAGCATTGCGCCCAGCCAGAAGTTCGGTATGGAGAGCCCGAGGAGCCCGCCGATGCGCGCCGCCACGTCAAACGCTGAATTCCGCCTCACCGCCGAAGCGATGCCGAGCGGAATGGCCAGCACCGTGGCGATGATGAGGGCAAAGCTGGCCAGCTGAAACGACAACGGGAGCCGCTGCAGGATATCGGGCAGCACCGGCCGCGAGGTGCGGAGCGAGACGCCGAAATCCCCGCGCAGGATCCGGCCAAGATAGTCGATGAACTGCGCGTAGATCGGCTTGTCGACGCCAAAGAAGCGGCGCAGCTCGGCCATCTGCTGGGGCGTCATCTCGACTTGGGTCCCAAGAAAGAGCTGTACGGCATCGCCGGGGATCAGCCGGATCAGCAGGAAGACCACGGCGAGGATGCCGAGCAGCACAGGGACAAACGCCAGCAAGCGGGCAGCCAGGTAGCGTTGCATGTGTCAGCACAGGCGGAGGCCGGGGGCGGGCGGGTGCCCGGCCCCGGCCTCAGAAGATCCTACCGTTCGACCGTCGCCTCTTCCAGGAAGTACAGTGCGCCGTTCCCGATGATCTTGAAGCCGCGGACGTTGCCCTGCACGATCTGCGTCTCCATCGGCGTGTAGAGGAACAACGCCGGTGCGGCTTCGACCAGCGTCTTCTGCAGCTCCTCATAGATCGCCTTGCGCCGATCGGCCTCGACGTTGACGCGGCCGCGCTCGAGCAGCCGGTCGATCGCGCCGTCCTTGAACAAGAAGTTGTTCACGCCGCCGGTGCTGTGGAAGGTGCGGTAGAGGAAGCGGTCCGGATCGGGGTCGCCGCCGCGAAGTTCGATCATGGTGTCAAAGTCGCGGGCGACCCACCGGTTGATGTATGTCCCCCACTCGATGTTCTCCAGCGTCGCGTTGACACCGATCGCACGCAGCTGCTCTTGGATCACCTGAGCGACGGCGATGCCGCCCTCATATGTCGGCGAGGTCACGATACGGGTCGCAAACCCGTTGGGAAACCCGGCCTCGGCGAGCAGACGCCGGGCGCGGGCCACATCCTGCTTGTAGGACGGGAACTGCGAAACCGGGAGCGCCCACGGAGTCGAGGCCGGCACCGGACCCGAGATCGTCGCGTATCCGAACTCGGCCGTGCTGACGATGGCCGCCCGGTCGATGGCCCAGGAAAACGCGTACCGCACCCGCGGATCGTCGTAGGGCCTGCGGCTGGTATTAAAGGAGAAGATGCGCAGGTTGATGCCGGCCTTCTGCATGACGACGAGACCGCTCTCCCGCTTGGCGGCGGTGATGACCGATCCCTGGTTGACGGTCGCAAAATCGAGCGCCCGGGTCCGCACGCCGGCCAGCAGCGACGCCTGGTCGGGGATGACGCGGATGATCAGCGTGTCGACCTTGGGCATGCCGCGGCGGAAGTAGTCGGGGTTCTTGACCAGACGCATGAAGTTGTCAGGGACCCACTCCGCCAGCGTGAACGGTCCGGTGCCGGCCTCGGTCCGCTGCAGGTTGCCGGCCTTCTGCACGGCGGCCTTCTCGACGATCGAGAGGTTGGCCGACGTGAGTCCGGACAACAGCGACGCCAGCGGCAGGTTGAGCGAAATCTTCACCGTGTACTTATCAGGCGTGTCGATCTGCTTGATCTGGTCGATGAACGACCGGCCCGGCGACCGCGTGGCCGGATCGAGCACACGCTCGAGCGTGAACTTTACGTCTTCGGACGTCATCTCCGCGCCGCTGTGGAATTTCACGCCGCGGCGCATCCTGAACGTCACCGTGCGCGAGTCGGACCATTCCCACGACTCGGCCAGGTCGGGCTCGATCTCGAGCTTCTCGTTGTACCGGACGAGCTTGTTGTAGAGAAAATCGATGCGCCGGAACGATGAGAATGACGTGACGAGGTTGGGATCGAGGCCGACGACCTCCTGATCCACACCGATCGTGAGCGTCGTGCCGGCCGGCGCCGCGCGGCCGGGCATCGCCGGCAACACCAGCGTTGCCAACACCACCATGATCAACCAGCGAAATTTCACTCGACTCGCCTCCTTCGAGATATCGTGCCTCGTACACGGTCGATGGGGCCTTGAGTCTTCCTATACAGATACTCTGTGATGCCCGCCACCACGTAGTCGGCGAGTGCCCCGACCCTTTCGTAGCCGAGCCTGCGGTAGAAGGCCTGCGCCCTCGTATTGAAATCCGACACAGTTAGGAAAACGTTCGGACCGCCCCGAAAAATCCGGCTCTCGGCGTGCCGCATGAGGCGCTCGCCGACACCCCGGCTACGGGAAGTCGGCGCCACGGCGATCCACCGGACGTACCCGCTGTGATGAAATGTCCCTTCGACCCGAAACCACACGAACCCGAGGATGCGCCTGCCCTCGACCGCGACGGCGATGTCACCCGCGGGGCGACCGCCCGGCGGGCTTCGGCGGGCACCGGCCAGCGCCGTCTTGAACGACCGGCGGGCGCCGGCCACGGTGACACGGTATCGGCGCCAGAGAGGGTCACCGGCCACGAGCCGCGCGCACACGTCGACATCTTGAGCCTGCATGCGCCGCACCCTCACCATCGCCGCTCCCGGGCCCCCCGTAGGGGTTCCGCGTCGGACAGGACCTCCCTCCTCTTCCAGCGAAGGTCGAAGACGTACAGCCGCATCTGTGGGGGTGTAGACGAATGACTCGTTGGATCGTGCTCGGCGTCACGGCAGTCGTGATCCTGGCATTGATCGGCCCGGCGGCGACGGCGCCCGCTCCCGGTCTCCTGCGCGTCGGCATGGAGTCGGCGCCGACGACGATGGACCCCGCGCTGTCCACCGACCTGTACTCCCAGCAGGTCTACTCCCACGTGTTGGAAGGCCTGCTCATGCTCGACACCGACGGCGTGCCGCGGCCGGCGTTGGCCGAGTCCTGGACCCCGTCCGCCGATGGCAAGATCTGGACGTTCAAGCTGCGCCAGAACGTCAAGTGGCACGATGGGACCGAGTTCACCGCCGATGACGTCAAATACACGCTCGAGCGCATCCTGAACCCGGATACCCGGTCGCCGCAGCGGGGACTGCTCTCGCAGATCGCCTCGGTGGACGCGACCGACAAGTCCACCGTGCGGATCACGACGCGCGCGGCCTTCACCCCGATCCTGACCAACCTGGCGACGGCGGCCTACATCGTCCCGAGGGCCTATCACACGAGAGTCGGCCGTGACTTTGCGCGGAGGCCCATCGGGACCGGGCCGTACAAGTGGGTCGAGTGGGTGCCGGACGAGCGGATCGTGCTCGAAGCCAGCCCCGACTACTATGCGGGGCGGCCGTCGATCGACCGCGTGCAGTTTCGCTTTATCCCGGAAGGCAGCGTGCGGCTGGCGGAGCTCGAATCCGGCGGCTCGGACCTGATCGCCGGCATCCCCTCCCAGGACCTGCGCCGCCTGCGGGTGAGTTTGGTGGTCGACCTGCACGAAGTGATCGGGACCAACTACCGGCTGATCGGCTTCAATACCTCGGTCAAGCCGTACGACGACGTGCGCGTCCGGCAGGCCATCGCGCACGCGATCGACAAGAAGAGGATCATCGACGTCATCTGGAAAGAGCGCGCCGTGCTCGCCGAGGGGCCGATCCCGCCGACGTCATGGGCCTTTGACGAGCGTTTCAAGGGCCTCGGGTACAACGTGAGCCGCGCGAAGCAGCTGATGGCCGAGGCCGGGCATGCCAACGGCTTCGAGATGACCTACCTGATGGTGGACGGCGAGGAAAACCGTGCCGAGGCCCCGCTGTTGATTGACATGCTCAAGCAGATCAACGTGACGGTGAAGGTGATCTCGGTCGACTTTCCCACGTTGCTCGATCGCCTGCTGAAGGCGAACTATGACGTGCTGCGGGTCGGCTGGACGGTCAACCCCGAGCCCGACGCGCTCTTGTACAGCCCGTTTCACACGTCGGCGATCGGCGGATTCAACTTCGTCAAGTATCGCAACCCCAAGATCGACGAGTTGCTCGACCGCGGCCGGATCGTCACGAACCCCGGCGAGCGGGTGCGCATCTACCGCGACGCGCAGCGCATGATCGTGCAGGACGCGCCGATGGTCTTTCTCTTCCACGAGAAGCGCACGTACGCCACCCGCAAGAACGTGACGGGGTTCAAACCTCACGTCAGCGGGTGGATCGTGCTCAAGGCGCCGTACGGCGCCGACGTGAAACTGGGTCCGGGTCGCTGACGATAGGTTCGTAGACCGTGGGGCGATTCATCGCCCGGCGCCTCCTGGCGCTGATCCCGCTGCTCTTTGGGATCTCGCTGGTGATCTTTGCGCTGCTCCGCCTCATCCCCGGCGACCCGGTCGTGATCATGATCGGCGCAGAAAATGCGACGCCGGACGAGGTGGCCAGACTCCGCCACGTCCTGGGTCTCGATCAGAGTTTGCCGGTGCAGTACGCCAAGTTCCTCGGGCGGATCGTC
>Ga0334722_10005062_pt1 | contig 13453 bp, 15 predicted proteins | sample C3_bottom_MG_FD_207210 | JGI IMG/M metagenome (GOLD analysis project Ga0334722, IMG submission 207210) | Sediment microbial communities from Yellowstone Lake, YNP, Wyoming, USA - C3_bottom | ecosystem: Environmental > Aquatic > Freshwater > Lake > Sediment | place: USA: Wyoming | collected...
GTGGTGCTCGGCGCACCGGCGGAGGTAGGCGGCCAGCTCGTCGTCGGACAGCGCGTCGGGATCGACGGCCTGGATCTCCCGATGCGTCGCGATCGACCTGGGCTTGACCTCTTCGTCCCACTCGCGCAGCTGCTCGCGCCAGAGCTAGTTGGGGAAGACCTGCTCGGCGCGCTCGAAGCGTTGGGGGATCTCCTCGTCGGGCGCCGGCTTCATCGTGTTGTACGCGAAGCCGTTCACGTACGCACAGGCGAGGCCGTCGATGACCATCCCGTAGTAGCGGGCGAACTCGTTGGTGCCGCGCGCGAACGGCTCGGGATGCATCTCGGCCCAGTAGCGCGTCACCGGGCGCGGGAAGTGCACCGGGTCCTGGTTCCAATTGCCCGGCCCCGGCGGCTCGAACTTCAGCTCGGATGGTGGTGCTGCCGTCATCGACGCTCCCTCTCGGTGGGCCCCCGAAGCCGCACAGGCGGCGGGGGGGATTATCGGTCCGGGGAGGGGTGGCCGCAACGTCGCGGCCGGGCGCGGGCGGCCCGGGCGTGCGAGCCGAGCGGCTCAGGCCCGGGTGCGGTAGTGGAGATATACCGTGCCGTTCCCGAAGCGGCGTTCGTCGAGCAGCTGGAGGCCCACCCTCACACCGTCGGGCAACGAGCGGGTCCCGCCCCCGACCACGACAGGCACGAGGAAGAGGTGGACCTCGTCGACCAATCCGCCCGCGAGGGCGTGAGCGGCGAGATGCGGGCCACCCACCGACAGGTCGCGTTCGGCCGACGCCTTCATCTGCTGCACGGCGTCGACATCGAACTGCCGCTCGATCCGGGTCCGCGTGCTGGAGACGTCGCGCAGCGTCGTCGAGTACACGACCTTGTCGGCCGCCCGCCAGATCTCCGCGTAGTCCCGCATGACCGGCGGCTCATCGGCGACGGACATGGTCTCCCAGACGGCCATCGTCTCGTACAGGCGGCGCCCGAACAGGTAGGTGCCGATCGAGCGCTCGAGGTCGTTGACGAAGGCGTGCACCTCCTCATCGGGCGCGGCCCAATCGAAGCCGCCGTGCTCGTCGTTGACGTACCCGTCGAGCGACGTGATGACCGCGTAGACGAGCTTGCCCATCGAGCCTCCGCATCGCCGACCGGACGGTACGCCGCGCTTGTGTTGAAGGTAGCAACGCTTCATGAGGCAGCATGTGCGGATGGCGTTCGATGTCGGCGTGGCCACGACACCCGAAGAGAAGGAGGCGGTGTACCGCTTCCGCTACTCGGTGTACGTGGAGGAGATGGGTCGCTACCAGGGCAGCGCCGATCACGCCGGGCGGCGGCTCGTCGAGCCCGAGGACGACGTCAGCTGGATCTTCTACGGCCGCGAGGGCGACGACATCGTCGGCACCGCCCGACTGAGCTGGGGGGCCACGGGCTTCTCCGAGCGTCAGGTCGACGAGTACAGCCTCGCTTCGTTCCTCGCCGAGCTGCCGCACGAGCACCTCGCGATCGGCGAGCGGGTGATGGTGACGCCGCGGTTGCGGGGCACGGGACTCGTCGACGAGCTCATGGCCGTGCGCAACGACATCGCGGTCGAGCACGACGTCCGCATCCAGTTCAGCTGCTGTGAGCCGCACCTGCTCTCGCTGTATCTCGGCCAGGGGCGGCGCACCTACGCGACGAAGAACATCAACAGCCCCGAGGCCGGCTACCTCATCCCGCTCGTCGTGTTCCCGCAGGGCACCGACGCGCTGCTCCAGGACACGACGGGCACGCTGCCCGCCTGCGTCGCACAGGTCCTCGCGGGTGGGGGCGCGGTGCTCAGCCCGCTCACGAGCGGTGCCGCCGACTACGAGGACCACCTCCGCGCCGCGCTCCACGAGATCGAGGCGCAGGACGTCTCCGCGTTCCACGGGTTCGCCGACGACGAGGTCGAGCGGTGCCTGGCGCGCAGCACCGTGATCGAGTGCGCGGCCGGTGACCGGGTGCTGAAGAAGGGCGGCGTGGCGCGCAACGTGTTCGTGGTGCTCGCCGGCACCCTGGAGGTGCGCGATGGCGACCGGGCGGTGGCGGTGCTGCGCGAGGGCGACGTGTTCGGCGAGATGGCGTTCCTGCTCGAGCAACCCCGCGCCGCCGACACCTACGCCGTCGCCGACGGAACGCGCATCCTCAGCCTCAGCGAGCACACCCTGCGACAGATGATCGCCGACGACCCCGTCGTGGCGGCGAAGCTGCTGATGAACCTCTCGCGGATGCTCTGCGTGCGCCTCGCCCGGCTGATCTGACCGGGGGACCGCCCGACTGCGGGCAGCACTCCGCTCGTGGTGGTCGGTCCTCCACAGAAGATTAGGCGATTGACTGATATTCTAGTCATCTATGGATTGGCAGCGTCCGTACCGCATGATCGCCACTGGTGTCAGGGGGGATGTCCTTGCGGTGCTCGCTCAGGGAGCCGAACCGATGAGCGGCCGGGAGATCGCCCGCCGAGCGCAGGCCAGCCAGCAAGCGGCTCGAACCGTCCTCGACGACCTCGAGACCCAAGGCCTCGTCATCGTGCGACAGGTGCCGCCCTCGTATCTGTACGAGCTCAACCGCGAGCACGTCGCGGCCTCCGTCTTGGAGCCGCTCGTACGACTTCGCGAATCGCTCTACGCGCGAATCACCGAGCACGTGCGCGGCTGGTTGCCTCCACCCGTGAATGTCACGGTCTTCGGCTCGGTCGCCCGTGCTCACGCGACGCCCGCGAGCGACCTTGATCTGCTCATCGTGCGGCCCGATGCCACGGGGCCCGACTTCTCCTACTGGCATGAAGATGTGCCACGCCTCGCCGACGCAATCCGACGCTGGTGCGGCAACTCGGCCCAGATCCTCGAATTCTCGGAGCGCGAAATGCGCGAGCGATCCGCCGGTGCTGATCGACTCCTGACCGCGATCCGTCGCGAGGGCCGGACCCTCTTCGGCACCACGTTGGACGAGCTCACGCTCCATGCCCGCGTTCGCACCGATGCCGGCCAAGACCGCTGACTGCGGCGGAGCCGAGGCCAGGAACTACCTCGCCAAGGCGCGGAGCTTCCTGGAGGCCGCCCGCATGTTCGCGGCGGAGTCGCTCGATGTCGCAGCGTCGAACGCGGTGCACGCAGCGATCACGGCGGGTGACGCGATCTGCTGCGCACAACTTCGCCGTCGCTCGCGCGATGCAGACCACGCGAGAGCGGTCGAACTGCTCAGATCCGTCGATCACGACGCCGCCAAGTGGCTCCAGCAGGCTCTCGGTGCGCGGCACCGGGCGCAATACGACGATCGTCCGATCACTCGCGCCGAGTGCGACCGAGCGTTGAAGGCCGCGGAGAGGCTCGTCGCTCGGGCTGGAGAGATCGTGACCTGAGCCACCGTGCACGCAACATGCCCGGGACGAGCACCTCAGTCTGGGCACGCGCTTGCGAATACCGTAAGGGCCGCGTCGGGGGCATTCCCCGAGCAGACGAGGAGGAGACATCGTGGCCGGCACGCACGGGGTGGGCGGGGCGAAGGTCGAGGTTGGCGTGGTGGTGCGCGACGCCGAGGCCATGGCGGACTTCTACGGCGACGTGATGGGGCTCGAGTACGTCGGCGACCTCGACTTCCCCGGCGGCACCATGCGGCGCTATGCGCACGGCGACGCGGTGGTGAAGCTCGTCTCGACCGGCGAGCCTCCGACGCTGAGCAACCCGCCCCTCGGGCCCGCGGGCGGCGCGAGCGGTCTGCGCTACCTCACACTCCAGGTCGACAACGTCGAGGAGACGGTGAAGCGATGCCTCGACTCGGGACACTCGGTCCCCGTGCCGACCATGGAGTTCCAGCCGGGCGTCTTCATCGCGATGGTCGAGGACCCCGATGGCAACTGGGTCGAGCTGGCGCAGGCGCAAGCGGGCTGAGCCGCTCGAGCCGGCGAAGGGCCGGCTCAGCGCGCGGGTTCACGTGACCTCCCTCAGTCGGCGACACAAGACACCAGCGGGCTGAACGAGTTCCTCGGACTCGGCGTCCGGCGGTTGGCGCGTCCAACCGCGACTGTTGCGGTTGAGCGTTCCAACATCGCAAGGGGCGGGGCGCTATACGCCGAGCACGGTCCAACCGAGCGCCCGCGCGGCGCGAGCTTGTCGCTGATCGTACGTGAGGAACGGGAGCGCCGAGCCGCCCGCGCGGTGCGCGGCCGCGAGGTGCAGTGCGTCCATGGTCCGGACGCCGGTCGTGAGCGCGAGGTCAGCGGCACGATCGCATGTCGTGGCGTCGAGCTCCACCACATGGATCCGTCGCCAGTCGCGACGGAATGCGTCGAGGATCTTGGTCCGGTGCCTGACCGCCACGCCCAGGCTGAGCACGCGACTCGTCTCGACGAAGGTGTGGCGGGCGCTGACCCACACCGGCTCGGCGATCAGCAGCGAACGTGCCTCGTCAGCCTCGGGCTCGCGCAGGTAGCGCTTCACGAGCGCGCTGGAGTCGACGTAGATGGCCACGACTCGGGCGTCAGCCGCGGTCGTCGTCGAGGAGATCGCGAGATGGCCGTACGGGCTCGACCGGTTCGACGTCGGTGCTCGGCGCGGCTTCCTCACCGGCGGTGATCCAGCCCGCGGCGATCCCCTCGTCGATGTGGAGCCGGCCCGGGAGCGGCCCGAGGACCGCCTTGGGCACGCCTCGGTCGGTGATCGTGACCACCTCACCGTGCGCGGCACGGTCGAGGTAGTCCGAGAGATGCTGCTTCAGGTCGCGAATGCCCACCTCCATGTGGACACATTAGACCGATGATGTGACCACATCGGCGGGGATCGGGCGCGGCGCCCGGCGGGTCGCCGATGGGCACGGATCGACATACTGACGCCATGACCCACGATCTGGTCGTTCGCGGTGGTCTCGTCGTCGACGGTACGGGCGCGCCGGGCCGGGTCGGCGACGTCGCGATCGACGGCGACCGCGTCACCGCCGTCGGCACGGTCGACGACCGCGGCGCGCGCGAGCTCGATGCCGAGGGCAAGGTCGTGACGCCCGGGTTCGTCGACATCCACACGCATCTCGACGCCCAGATCGCCTGGGACCCGCTCGGGTCGAGCAGCTGCTGGCACGGCGTCACCAGCGTGGTGCTCGGGAACTGCGGCGTGACGTTCGCACCGTGCGCGCCGCACGAACGCGAGTACCTCGCCGAGCTCATGGAATCGGTCGAGGACATCCCCCGCGACTCGATCCTCGAGGGGCTTGCGTGGGACTGGACCACGTACGGCGAGTACCTCGGCGCGATCGACCGGCTCCCGAAGGGCATCAACTTCGGCGGGATGATCGGCCACTGCGCGGTGCGCCACCACGTGATGGGCGAGCGTGGCCTGTCGGCGGAGCCCGCGACCGGCGACGAGATCCCGACCGACGACGACATCGCGGCCATGTGCGATCTCGTCGACGAGGCGATCGGCGCGGGCGCGCTCGGGTTCGCGACGAGCCGCACGTTGTTGCACCGGGTGCCCGACGGACGCCCGGTCCCGGGGACGTGGGCCGACACGCGAGAGCTGTACGCGATCGGTGACGTGCTCGGGCGGCACCAGCGCGGGGTGTTCGAGGTCGCGCCGCGGTTCGAGCGGCGCGGCCCGAACGACGAGAACCTCGTGGACGAGATCCACTGGATGGCCGAGATCCGTCGCCGCACCGGCCGGCCGGTGACGTTCGGCATCGGCCAGACCGACCTCGTCCCCGACATGTACCGCAAGATCTTCGAGCGCGTCGAGGCGGAAGCGGCCGACGGCGGCGACATCCGCCCGCAGACCACCCCGCGCGGCATCGCGCTGCTCTTCGGTCTCCAGATTCGGACCTTCTTCGACCGTGCCCCGGGGTGGGACGCGCTCGCGGGGAAGGGCGTCGACGCACACCTCGCCGCGCTCGACGACGACGCCCGGCGGGCCGAGCTGCTCGCGTCGGCACGCGCGAACCAGGGGCTCGACTGGCGGGGCGTCTACGTGCTCGCCACCGAGCCCGCCAACTACCGGTTCACCGCCGAGGACTCGCTCGCCGCCCTCGCCGAGCGACGCGGCGTCGACCCCGTCGAGGCGTTCGTCGACATCTCACGCGAGACACGGGGCGCCGCGCTGTTCAGCTTCCCGTTCCTCAACCAGCAGCACGCCGCGATCGAGTGGATGCTCGCGAAGGACTACTGCACGCTCGGGCTCGGCGACTCGGGCGCGCACGTCGGCCTGATCATGGACGCGGGCCAGCCCACCTGGTTCCTGTCGCACTGGGTGCGTGACACCCACACGGTGACGCTCGAGGACGCGGTGCGCCGCCTCACGTCCGAGACCGCCGACCTGTTCGAGCTGGCCGACCGCGGGCGGCTCGTTCCAGGCGCGTTCGCCGACGTCAACGTGATCGACCTCGACGCACTCGCGTTGCCGCTGCCCAAGGCGCAGCACGACTTCCCGCTCGGCGCCGGCCGGTACACCCAGCGGGCGACCGGCTACGACGCCACGATCGTCAACGGCGCCGTGTTCATGGAGCACGGCGAGCACACCGGCGCGCTGACGGGAACCACGCTGCGCAGCTGAACTCGGGTGCCCGAGCGGCGTCCGCTCAGGTCACGCGCAGGATCGCGGTCATCACCGTGACCGTCGCGAGCAGCGCCGTGGCGAGCCGCCACGTCTGAATCCGGAACCCCCGCTCCATCGTCGCGACCAGCTTGTTCTCGAGCGCGGTGAGGCGGGCTTCCAGGACCTGGTTCGTCACCAGGTCGTTCCACCCACCCGGGGGTCGGTCCATCAGTAGGGAAGCCTCCTCGGCGCCGAACGCCGACTCGAGCTTGTTGCGCAGACGAACGCGGATGTCCTCGGTGGTCATGATCGTCTCCCTTGGTCGGGAGCACAAGACACCGTTGCCGTCCGCGGGTGATCAGGTGGGCGCGGTCACCAGCAACGTGGGCGCTCAGCGGGCCTGGCCAACGACTGACGTCGGGATCACCTTGGCAACGAGCCGGCGATCGTCGACCATCGCCTGGCGGTACTCGTCCCAGTCGGGATGCGCCTTCCCCGCCGCCAGCTCGTACAGCGCGACGAGCTGGTCGCTGGCCGCGTCGCCCGGCTCGGTGGTCACCGGCGACAGCTCCACCGTCGCGTCGAAGGAGAGGTACGACCAGGACGCCGGATCGGTGATGTGCAGCACGACACGCGGATCGCGTCGCATGTTCTTGGTCTTGGCCCGATCCTCGGTGATCGAGATCAGGAACGCCCCGTCGTCGTAGGCATAGACGATGTCGGACGACTGCGGCCTGCCGTCGGCGCGGATGGTGATGAGGACCGCGTTCCGGTGCTTCGCGGCCCAGTCGAGGCCCGTGCTGAGGTCCATCTCGAGTGCTCCCTCGTCGTCCAACGCTCGCTGCTCCGGGCGACGCTACGCCCGCGGAACAAGCACTCGTGACGGCTCGGCCCGGCTCGCCGGTGCAGGGACGGCGCTACCGTGCGGTGCATGGACTCGGTGAACCTGGGAACGACCGGGCTGCGCGTCTCGCGCGTCTGCCTCGGGATGATGAGCTTCGGCAACGACAGCGACCGCGCGTGGGTGCTCGACGAGGACGAGGCCGAGCCGATTGTGCGGGCCGCCGTGGAGGCCGGCATCTTCTTCTTCGACACTGCCAACGCCTACTCGAACGGGGCGAGCGAGGTCGCGACCGGGCGGCTGCTGAAGAAGTACCTGAGCCGCGATGAGGCGGTGATCGCCACCAAGGTGTTCATGCCGGTGACGCCCGGACCCAACGGCGGTGGTCTCTCCCGCAAGCACATCCTCTCGGCGATCGACGCCTCGCTGCAGCGCCTCGACCTCGACTACGTCGACCTGTACCAGATCCACCGTTACGACGTGCACACGCCGATCGAGGAGACGATGGCCGCGCTCGACGACGTCGTGCGCGCGGGGAAAGCCCGCTACATCGGGGCGAGCAGCATGCACGCGTGGCACTTCGCCAAGGCGCAGCATGCGGCCGAACGCGCGGGCGGCGCGAAGTTCGTGTCGATGCAGAACCACTACAACCTCATCTACAGAGAAGAGGAGCGGGAGATGATCCCGCAGTGCATCGACCAGGGCGTCGGCGTGATCCCGTGGAGCCCGCTGGCGCGCGGCGTGCTCGCCGGGAACCGCACACGTTCGGGTGAGAAGCACACCACCCGCTCCGAGACCGACCCGTTCACCGACTTCCTCTACAGCCAGCCGACCGACTTCGACGTGGTGGAGCGCGTCGCCGAGGTCGCTGGTGAACGAGGCGTGTCACCCGCGCAGGTCGCGCTGGCGTGGCTGCTGCACCGCCCGGGCGTCACCGCACCGATCGTGGGGGCGACGAAGCTCGAGCATCTCCACGACGCGGTCGCGGCCGAGCAGCTCGAGCTCGACGACAAGGAGATGGCCCGCCTCGAGGAACTCTACGTGCCCCACCCCGTGCTCGGTCACTGAGCCCGCCGCACGTCAGCGCCGGTCATCACGACCAAGCGCGACGCGAACGTGTCAGGGCTTGCAGTTCGGGGGGCAGGGCGCGTTCGGGTCGGTCGTCGAGGTCGTGGTCGACGAGGGCTCCGTCGACGGTGCGGTCGACGGTGTGGAGGGTGCCGATGTCGGCGGACCCGCGGTTGTGGGTGGCGTCGTCGTGGGCGGCGGAGGGGGGGGTGGTGGGCTGAGGAGGAACAGGAGGCTCTGGAAGATCAGGTCCGCGCCGACTGTGGCGTGGTCGAGCGACTGGCCGAACAGACTGGAGAAGTCGAACTGTGCTGAGGCATCTCCGTTCGAGCCCGGTGTGCCCGAGCCCGAACTGCTTCCGCCCGGACCCCCACCCCCACCGCCGCCACCTCCATCCGCGGCTATCACCTTGAACGACTTGGGTCCGAAGTAGTCGGGGAATGACGGCAGGTTGCCGAGCGGGAACCCGAGGTCCTTCTTCTTTGGCAGGCAGGTTGCGCTGATGGTGTGAAAACCGGGGAAGTCCTGGACCGTCATATGGAAGATCACCGCGTAGTGGATACCCCCGAATGGCTGGGGAGAGGACTGGATCACGAACCCGTTGCTCAACGCCTCGTCGACGCCGATGCTGACGTACACGGCCGGCTCGTTGCACCAGACCTGGATGGTGACGTTCTCGCCCACGGTCACCGTCCCCTTCATCTTGATGCCGGGACCAACCGAACCCGCCGAAGCCGGACTCGGAGCGATCACGCAGGCGATGCCCACCAGCACCAGCAGGGAGGCGGCGCGTCGGAACTGCATCCCGGCTCTCACTGCGGCGGATCGACGGTCGACGAGAGCCGCCCGCAGGCGGCGGCGGTACTCAGCGCGGTGGCGAGCGACGGTGACGGATAGGTCGTGCTGGCCTCGGCGAGCGCTTGGTGCGCGGCGGCGACCCCGTCGCTGACCTCCTGCTGGACGTCAGTGACGCCTTGGGTGAACGCATCGCTGCTGCTCGTGTCGAGCGCGCCGACTTGCTCCTTGGCCCCCAGAAATGCCCTTCGGGCATCGGCGAATGCGGTGCGCAGCGCGCCGGCGAGCTCCTTGCCGTGCGCGACCTTCGGGTTGCCAGACCGTGCGAGGCGTACTTCGAGCGCGCGGGTCGACTTCGCCATTCCCGTGAGGTAGGCGGTGAGGACGCGCTGCTCGACCGAAGGCACGGTCGCCACGACCGTCGCGTCGCGGCGGGCGATCAGCGCCTTCTGCCATGTCGCCAGCGCCGAGCAGACCGAGCCGGCCCACTTCTCCGCGGACACGGGCTTGGCCGCGGCGGCCACCGGACTCGACACAGCGAAGACAACGCCCGAGATCACGAGGAGGGTGATGCAGCACACCCGCCTCATTTGCGTCACGCGGCGACGGTATGGCGATGGGCATGTGCCGTCAAGCGATCGTCGACGGGGGATCGGGACTTCCGACCCTTGGCCGCAGGCCGCGCCGCGAGCGAGACTTCACGAGATCCGTCGCGAAGGCCGACCCCGTTCCCCCAGGCGCCCGGAGACCGTTGATGACCCAGGAGCAAAGCGCGTTGCTGCGCGCCGAGGACGTCTGCAAGATCTACCGCACGGGCGCGGGCGAGGTGCCGGCACTGCGTGACGCGAACCTGAACGTCGCCGACGGCGAGTTCGTCTCGGTGATGGGCCCGTCGGGCTCCGGCAAGACCACGCTCCTCAACTGCCTCTCGGGCCTCGACGACATCGACGCCGGTCGGGTGATGCTCGACGGCGAGTCGCTCCACGAGATGAGCGACGCGGCGCGCACCCGCAACCGCGCCGCGTCGATGGGGTTCGTGTTCCAGCAGTTCAACCTGATCCCCGTCCTCAGCGCACTCGAGAACGTGGAGATCCCACTGCTGCTCGCCGGGACCCGCGCGTCCGAGGCGCGCCGGCGCGCCACCGAGACACTCGAGCGCGTCGGGCTCGGCGATCGCATCGAGCACCGGCCGAACGAGCTGTCGGGCGGCGAGCAGCAGCGTGTGACCATCGCCCGGGCCGTCGCCGGGCGCCCCCGGGTGGTGTGGGCCGACGAGCCGACGGGTGCGCTCGACTCGGAGAGCGCGCACGAGGTGATGGAGCTGATGCAAGAGCTGCACGGGGACGGCCTCACGCTGATCCTCGTGACGCACGACCCGGTCGTCGGCGCGCGCGCCCAGCGCACGATCCGGATGCGCGACGGCCGGATCGTCGGCGATGGGGCGAACAGCGACCAGGACGCCTGAGCGATGGCGCCCGTGATCATCGTCGCGCTCTCGATCCCGTTCATCGCGGTGCTCGTGGGATCGCCGTTGCTGCGCCGACTGGCGACCCGCAACGCGGCGCGACGCCCGATCGAGGCGGTGCTCGTGATCGGCGGCTCGCTGCTCGGCACGGCGATCATCACCGGGTCGCTGATCGTCGGCGACACGATCGACCGATCGATTCGAGCGGCGGCCTACGACCAGCTCGGCCCGGTCGACGAGATCGTCTCGGTGCCCCAGGCACAAGGTGCGGCACTCCAGGACCGCTTCAAGGGCTTCTCCTCGCCGGCGGTCGACGGCACGCTCGCGCTCACGACCACGGACGCGGCGGTCGTGTACCCGGGCGCCGGCGGCGGGACCCAGCCCCGCGCGCAGCTCATCGAGGTCGACTTCGCGGCGGCGCGCCGCTTCGGCGGTGATGCGCGCGCGACCGGGATGACGGGCCGGACACCCGCGCCGGGCACCGCGGCGATCACTGCCGACCTCGCCCACAAGCTCGGCATCGGACGCGCCGCCCGGATCACCGTCTTCGCGGCCGGTGGCCACGAGACCTTCGTCGTCTCCCGCGTCCTCGAGCGGCGCGGGATCGCGGGCTTCTGGGTGATCGACACCCGCCAGCAGTCGTACAACGTGTTCGTCGCGCCCGGGACGACCGCGAAGCTCGCGGCCGCGGGGGGCGACGGTGTCGTCAGTGCGCCCCCGCAGACGGTGCTCGCCTTCTCCAACACCGGCGACGTCGAGCAGGGCGCAACGCACACGCGGGCCGCGACCGCCGCGATCGACCGGCAGCTCGCGGGGCTCGACGCGCGTGCACGCCCCGTGAAGCGCGACCTGCTCGACCGCGCCGACGCGGCGGGCACGTCGCTGACGCAGCTCTACTTCACCATCGGGATGTTCGCGGTTGCCGCCGGCGTCGTGCTGCTCGTCAACGTGTTCGTGATGCTCGCCGCCGAGCGCAGGTCCGAGCTCGGACTGCTCCGCGCGATGGGACTGCGGCGGTCGATGCTGGTCGGCGCGCTCGCGACCGAGGGCTGGCTGTACTCCATCATCGCCGGGTTGCTCGGCGCCATCCTGGGCATCGGCTTCGGGTGGCTCATCTCGTGGCGCGCCGGAGAGATCCTCGGGTCGGGACGCGAGATCAACGCGCTGCACCTCACGTTCACGTTCGACGCGTCGACGGTGGTCACGGGGTTCGCGATCGGATTCGCGATCTCGGTCGCGACCATCGTCGCGTCGAGCGTCCGGATCGCCCGGTTCAACGTCATCCAGGCGATCCGCGACATCCGCGCCGCGCCCCGGCTCCGCCCGGCGCGACGGTGGGCGTTGCTCGGGATGGTCGGCGTCGTGCTCGGGGTCGTCGCCACCCTGGCCGGGTTGTCGGGCCCCGAGCCCTATCTCCTCATGGCCGGCCCGATGCTCGTCGCGGTCGCGCTCGGGCCGATGCTCGCCCGCCGGTTCCCGCAGCGCGGTGTCACAACCGCGGTGTGCATCGCCGTGCTCGTGTGGTCGGTCGCCTGCTTCGGCGCGCTCGCCGAGCTCGACGCGACCATCGAGATCCCTCTCTTCCTGCTCCAGGGGCTCGCCATGGCGGCAGCCGCGGTCATCCTCGTGACCACGCACCTCGGCGGGATCGGTGGCGCGCTCGAACGCGGCGGCCGCGCGCTCTCCGCCCGACTCGGCGTCGCCTATCCCCTCGCGAACCGCTTCCGCACCGCGATGACGCTGGCAATGTTCGCCATCATCGTGCTGACGCTCGTGTACATGAGCGAGATCTCGTTCATGTTCGCCGCGCGTGCTGACGCGATCTCGAAGAACCTCTCGGGTGGCTTCGGCGTCGAGCTGCTCTCGAACCCGAGCGACCCGGTCACTGCCGACGAGCTCGCCTCGCTCCCCGGTGTCCGACGCGTCGCGCCCCTCGGCTACGCCAGCGCCGAGTTCACCACGCCGCGACGCAAGCGGACCGCGTGGCCCGCCACCGGCATCGGGCCAGAGCTCGTGGCCGCGGCCCCGAAGCTGCGCGACCGCCGCGGCTTCCCGACAAATCGGGCGGTATGGGAGGCGGTCGCGCGCAATCCGAACCTCGCGATCGTCGATGACTACTTCCTGCAGACCCAGGGTGGCCCGTCGGAGAAGGCGGCCAAGCTCGGAGACCGGATCGTGATGTTCGACCCGGTCACGGGCCGCTCCCGCCCGCTCAAGGTCGTCGGCCTCGCGGAGAACGACTTCCTCGGGAGTGGCGCGTTCGTGAGTCAGCGTGCGCTCTCGGACCTGTTCGAGGACCGCGCCGCACTGTCACGCTTCTACGTGTCGGCTCGAGATCCTGACGCGACGGTGCGTCGGATCCGATCCGCATTCGTCGCCAAGGGAGCTGATGCCGACACCGTGCACCGCGTCGTCTCCGTGGCACTCGCGCAGAACAGCGGGTTCTTCACGCTCATGCAGCAGTTCGTCGGCGCCGGGCTCCTCATCGGGGTCGCCGGCATCGGCGTGATCATGTTCCGCGCCGTGCGTGAGCGCCGCCGCGACGTCGGCGTGCTGCGATCCCTCGGTTTCCAGTCGTCGTCGGTGTCACGCACGTTCATGTTCGAAGCCGGGTTCGTCGCGACCCTCGGCGTGGCGATCGGCATCGTGACCGCGCTCGTCGCGACGTACGTGCTCGCAGCGTCGGGCGCCGACTTCGCCACGGGCTTCCAGTTCGGGATCCCGGTCACCGACCTGCTCGTGATCACGGCCGTGGCGCTGGTCCCGGCCG